>SESB01002412.1_pt1 | contig 10981 bp, 11 predicted proteins | sample 3171441 | NCBI WGS metagenome assembly SESB01 (sample SAMN06051867, study PRJNA518727) | freshwater metagenome | biome: subpolar coniferous forest; feature: holomictic lake; material: water; isolation source: holomictic Lake 227, 6 m depth | place: Canada: near Kenora, Ontario | collected...
TGCTGACACCCTTTTCTGCAGGACAAGAGATAACCTTTTCCGCAAAGGGTATAACAAAATTATTATACCCTAATCTGCCGTCCCATATTTCAGGCGATCTTCCCTTTTGATAATGATAAAAACGGCTGTTCTATCATCAAAGCCCGGAGCCTGCCGGTGGCGTGCTTCATCCCCCGGCTCCCTGCACACCAGATACCTTTTAGGCCCTGTTGGTATTTCCATTGTCTTGATCCGGTTTAGGAGGGTCTTATTCATTTTGCAGGTTTCCCCTTCTGCTTAAACAGCTCTTCAAGATGCTTGACTCTGTTTTCAAGATCACTGTTTTCTATGATCTTGCTCAGTATCCCGGTGGCATAGGATCGCACACGGATACCATCTGCATCAAGCTGTGAGGCTTCCAGTCTATTCAGTGCATCTGCAAGATACCTCTTGCAATCGGATAGCGAATTAAAACGTCTTTTGGCAACCACTAATGAAGCCCCCCCCATACTGGATACAGTTAATCGGTTATAGTGTTTTGTAGGATAGCTGTTTCCAGAGACAAAAACAATAAGTTACAAAGACATACGCTTACAGATTTTCTGGTTCGTCTTTAGCAGTTCATTTATATTGTCTTGAATAGAAACAAGCGCCTTTGCAATAACATCAAAATACTCTCTGATGTCCGCCAATTCACTGATCACTGTTGCCTGAAAGTCCACGTCCTGCGGTTCATTCGTCATGATAATTCTCCTTGATAGTTTCAACAACCGATAGCTCTTGCGATAATTGGCGACAACCCAGACAGCACCGGATAGCTCTCCCCACCATAGCTCGACCGGAAAGAGGAAAACCCCGCTTGCCAATCTGTGATATAGTTTTCCAGCTCGACTAATTTCGCTTTGAACGCTGCGTCATGCTGTTTAAAGAAAGGTACGACAACCTCGGCCTGGATACATGCGTTATAGGCTGCCGTAGCTTCCACAATCTCTCTGGATAGCCTGCCGACTGTACTCTGAATAACGCTGATCCAGCTAACAAGGTTTTCAGCGTCAACCTGTGATTCGCGCAAGGTTCGACGCTTTGCGTCAACCTTTTTCGGATCATTCGCATTCAGGATTTCCAATTCCATTGCCGGTAGCTTTTCTCTGACTTTTTCCAGCGCATCCGTAAATTCGACAATCTTTGCTCGCTCACTATTAATCTGACTTTTGATGGTTTCTATTTTCGCCAACTGTTCAATGACTGGAGCTGAACTGTTGTGTCTTTCAATCAACGCTGCTGTAACTTGATTCATAGTTTCATCCTTTCTTGTGGGTGATATGGTTGACATCTATATTCTACATTATCGCCGATAAATCAAGCGCCGGTGGCGTTCGGTGTCACATTAAATCCAAAATCTATGGCAAATCTCGTTTTCTGCCTGGTGATGTAGTCGTTTAAGTCCTGGGTGTCGATCCGGATACCGTTTCTGACTTTTAGCGCCGGAAGATCACCATCACCCACAAGGCGGTAAACAGTTCGCGGTGATATATCCAAGATATCCGCGCATTCGTCTAATCTCAATAATCTCTTCATCGTAAATCCTTTGTGGTAAAGGGTTTATGCCCCTGAACGCCTGTAGTCGCCGTGACGCTGCGTTCAGGGGTTCACCCTTGTGTTGATATGCCCCTATTTCCGCTTTGGGCCTCGTTTTACATGAATTCTCTTGCCATTGGCAATATCCATGAGAGTTTGCCCATGACAAATAGACGCTGTGCAGTCACAAAATAAATCTCTGCCCCTCAGCTCTTCAATGACTATCTCGACAAATCGCGGCTGCGTCTTTGCCCACTCAGAAAACATCTGAATAACCTCTGTCTGGGTTTCAGCATCCCGGCCAACAACGAACGGATTAACAAATGAACTGCCGCGTCCGATGTTGACTGCACCAGATGGTATTGGCTGCTTGGTGTTATTCCGATGGTAAACCTTCATATCAAAATCCTTTCTTTCTGGTTCTGCTACTGGTGATTCAATCGGCCCATACCATTTCCCAACTAATTCATCGCTGTATTTCAAATCGGTAAAGCCACGGCAACATATACCAAACACGTCTTGTACATAAAACCTGGGGTCATGATAGAAATATTTCCCTGCATGAAAAACCATGCCATTATCATGAAGGATATTGCAAATTAGACCGTCCCTGTGCCTGTCGTACCACTCACATTCCGGCACCGGATAGCACCACCACCAGCCTGCACAACTCGGAGCATCAACTGCGTTAAATTTGTACATTCTCATTCTCCTTTTATTGTTTGTTCAACTTCTTTTCTGATATTTCCTGCATATTCATTCAGATGTTCCCTGAAGGATTTATGCACCGCATCCCTCCACGACTGCGAACGATCACTATTGAATTTTGCTTCAATCCTGTCTTTGATCCCGGAGGCATCCCAACCCCATTTACTGTGAATATCACTTGCTATTTTGGGGATTGAAAAGGTTTCTGAAATGATTCTTTCTACCATTTCATGAACCATCTGCTTTGTGATAGCATCGGCCATACCTGGCAAACTGTCTGCATCAGGAATAACCTTTTCAGTCACGCCAAATTCAATAAGTTTACTCTCGATGTATTCAACAAGCTGCTTTGATGATAGCGCGTTCAACTCTATACGCTCAGCTTTGAATAGCTTTGCCTTGCCAGTATTTCTACTAATCTCCTTTCCGGTGAACAAGATTTTTTCAGCATCGGTTAGAGTTATTTTTGTTGGTAAAGCCTTCTTTCTGATGAAGGTCTCTGTTAGCAGTCCCACGGACACAGCATAACTCAAACTCAATCCCATATCATGAATTTCAACATGATAACCCGGCATCCGTGCCGTTTCCTCTGCTAATGTTCTACAAATATTATATCCATGCGGATCACAATCATGAAGAACAAATAATTTATATGACTGGTTTTTATCGGCATTAGAAAACAGCACCCGCGCCGCTTCGCAAGCATATCCTTCACCACAAATTACGGCCATATCATACTTTTCAGCTAACCTTGCAGCTTCAATCACCGGCCCAAACCCCTTTTTCTCAATGTATAAAATCTTGTCATATAGCCACGATGGAAACTCATAACTATCGACTTCCCGCGTACCCAGATAGACGGCATTACCAGTATGTGGCTCATATAGAACACCTCGCGGATCACGATATATCAACGGCATCTTACCGTTTATGCGTTCATATTCTGGATAAAGATTTTGAGAGAAATAGCCATAATCTAACTCTTTATCCGTAAAGGGTTGAATCAATGGCCTTACCTGGTAGAATAGATTTCTAACATTCGATGGTAAACCCCCACTTGTGGCTCTACTATGTGCTTCAATCAGGACATCAAACACAGCTTCCTTGAATGATATTGTAGCTTCTTTCAGTGAGTTTTCATCGGCTTTTAAAGCGGCTCGTTCGTTCCGATCACGTCTTTTCTTTTCGAGATATAGCTCCCTGGAGCATTCCCATATTAGCTCTTGCAGTTCTTTTATAACTGGCTCAGTCAATGATAACGCTGTTTTTCCACGGTCTTTAAAGTTCAATGCGGGTGATACCAGATGAAACGCTATTGAAATATCATCATCGCCTAATTCATTCTGCAACTGAGCAAGAGAATAAATCTGCATTCCTTTATCACCGCATCTGAGATATTTTTGAACCGGGTCCCCGAATGAATGAGAAAAGTTGATTCCGTAAAAAGCATGGCAGCCATATTCTGGGTCTGTTTTTGCAATCGCCAATTCCATGACATACGGAATACCGGCATCAATAAAAAGCCTCTTCTTGTAATAAAACTTTTTCACTCCATAAAGCTCTCCAAACCGATCCCGGAAATGATCACCGCCGATGATACCCAAAATCCCTTGTTTGGGCTGCTGTGATGATTTTTTCAGAACATCCAACAGCCTGCCGATATCCTCTTCATGGGCATCAAATTCTGATAACCGTCTTTGTGCAAAGTAACCGCATACGGCTTTTGCCTTTACGGTAGAGGAAATGCCTCTGAACTGCATCACAAAATCCCGGAGTAGAATATCTGTTCCGCCTGTTTGTGCATCAGAAATATAGCAATAGACCAACCGCCTGAACGCCGCCAAATCATACCAGTGAACACTTGCAGTGTCTTTTGTGGAGAACTTATTCCACTTATCGACGGCGGTATTTTGATAAATTTCATTGAAAATTATTTCAGAGTTAGCATGGTCATTTACCCATTCAATTTCTTCGATTTTTACCGAAAACGAGCAATGGGGATTAAACAAACTGAATCCGCGCGCCCATTTGACAGGATCAACATTGACGGAATAGGGTATGGGAACTGAAACTACAGTTCCAGATACAACAGATGAATCAGCTTTCTGATGATCTATTCTCAGCTTCCCAGAAGGATCAAGCCAATCCTTTACGGAATGCTTGGTTCCCATAGACTGAATGACGACCGGCTCATCAATACCCAAGGCATAAGGCATTCCTATCAGGGTTTTCAATGCATTCCCCTGCGCGCCCCTGGCAGGTGTTCTGTACGCTGCTTTGTCTGATGTACGGGTCTGAAAATTCAGTATCCTGCTGATGGTATCACCGGAAATGCCATTGCCATTATCGGAGACTGAGATAATATGTAAACCTAAACCCGATTTAACATTGATTCCGATAATCGGAGAAACGCCGGCATACTCGGAGGCATCAAGTGAATTGTCGACCAGTTCTTTCAAGACGACGGATCCGAAGTTATCCCGGCTCTGTCCGGTCTGGGCGGTTAAGCCTTTCTCTGTGAAAAATTCTTCAACCATTGGGGTTTCAAACATCGTTCGGTTAAAATCAAGCATGTATATCCTCCATAGTTACGCCTGGCATCTGTGAAAACGTTCTGGCCCTGCTTTTAGCGCCTGCCGCCAAAACGCCAACATGGGTATCGTTAAAATCTATGATCCGAGCATGATCTTTACCGACTGCCGGTCTCAAAGCCCTGCCGATACTCTGAATCACTCGGCCTTGCCATTTCATCGGAGTTGAAAGCAGGATTGATGATATAGACGGACAGTCAAAGCCTTCCGATAGCAGTTGGCTGGTTCCGATAAGTACCTTGCATCGGCCATCAGACAGCCTGCCGGTTAATTCAATCCTGTTCTTTTTGGATACATCGCCGGTTAGAATATCGGATTTAACCCCTTTGGTTGATAAAGCGACTTGTAGTGCTTCACAATGAGATTTTCTATCAGACAGGATTAAGGTTATACCCGCATTGTCCTTCGCTTCACTTGCGGCATGTGACGCAACCAGACTGTTGCGCCTTTCATCTTCACACAATTGAGACAACATTTTAGAATATTGGTTTGAGGCATCCAATACCGTTCGGAACTGCGTCTCAATCGTTTCGACTGTTGCCTTGCATATATCCCCATTCTTAATCAGATGTTCCCCGTCAACTCGGTGGATTTCATCACCCAAATAATAATGGATAAGCCTGGTTAGCCTGTCTCGCCGCCACGGTGTTGCCGATAATCCGAGCATGTATTGACAATCAAATGCGGTCACAACATCCAGAAACGTCTTTGACGGGCACCGGTGGCATTCATCAATAATCAGGAAGCCAATATGCTCAAATACATCTTCTTTGCATTTACAAAGGCTCTGCACCAGCGCCACGGTGATTCTGTTGCCGACCCGCATCTTACCGCCGCCGATGATACCGATTTCAGCTTTTGGAATATCCGTAAAGGTAGAGATTCGATCAACCCATTGATTCAGCAATTCGCTTGTATGGCAAACAATCAGCGCCGGCTGTTTCCTGGCTGCAATGACAGCTAATGCCATAACGGTTTTGCCGGAACCTGTCGGAGATTGCAGGGTTCCAAATGGCCTGGACAAAACAGCATCGACGGCTGTCTGTTGAAATGGTTTCAATATCCCGGTGAACTGCACATTCACAGAAGGAAGCACCCGTCGCTGATCATCACCCTCGACCAGCTCGCCGTTTTTTCTGGCAATCTGGGAGGCTCGCTTGCTGAACCCCCTGGGGAAAGACAGCCCACCCGGAAAGGGGGTAAAACACTCAATCAATCTGGGTGTTTTGTAATTGCTGAAATTCCGTTTCTCGTTTTCCAGATACGCCGGGTTATCGAACGTCAACTGATCCCGGATTTCTGCAATCGTTTGGGGTCTGCAATCAGTGACGGTGGTCTGGTGGTCAACTTTGATTTTCATTTGATATGGCCTTTTTTTTCTGGAAATACCTTATATGCGTACTGACTTTACTGACCTCAGTTCAAAAATATGGCCAAAAACAAACTCAAGTCAGTAAAGTCAGTGCTCTTGTAGGGGGTTTTCATATTTTTATTTCCGGATTAACAAAATATTCAATCTTCTGATTTCCACCTGTTGGACTGGTTTTGATTCTCAGGTATCCATATTCGACCAGAATTTTTAATGCTGTTTCGACTGAACCATCAGACGTGAGTCCATGCCACTGCGCGCGTTTCACGTCCCTGATTACGAATGGGTTTCCCAACTTTCCGATTTTGATCTTTTCCAAAAGCAACTTACCCAGATGTGCTGAATTATTGATTGCCAGATTATAAATTCGGAGCGCATGAGTTTTCAGATATGATCCGAAGTCTATGGCTTTTTTGAGGCTGTCATCCTGAATATTCCCTTGCAAATCGTCATCCGAACCAACATGGATTAGAAGCGCCAGTGATGGTATAAGGCTTCTGTACTTCGCAAGGTGTGATTCAATTGCTGGATGAATGTCATTGCTACATATTTCTTCTTCCAGCGCCGTCAACCATGCTGTAAACGTCTTTTGAGCATCTTTAGAAAAACTTCTTGTCGGTATTTTTTCAAACTCGCCGGGTTTAAAACTCAATTCTGAAACGTATTTGAAGAATTCGTAGGCAGTATCGCGCGCATCTTTATCCGGTATTTCGTCAATATATTTGAACTGAACGTCATCAGGATAAACCATCAACTGAAAACGCTGCAAAAAACCGTCATCATCAATTCCACCATTTACGGCGATATTAACCATTGGAATGATTTTGCTCGGAGTGAGGCATCCCAGAATAGATTCAATGCAGTTCGGGATATCAATTGTGCCCCTGCCTATTCGATCATAAGTATAGGTTCCCAAGCCCGTCCAGCATTCAAGGTGAAAAGCCTTATCGTTTGCATGGTCTTCACGGTTTATGGTCTTCAAGAAGCCATAAAGCTCGTCCCTGAACAATAAAAGCCCATTGGGGTTTTCTGCCAATAGCTCACCCAATTTTTCAATTGTAGAATCATTAACAACATATCTTTTCCGTAGGGGTTCCGCCTGGGTGTCTTCACCCATAAAAGACAAAAATCTTTTCGCGTCATCAATCTTGCCGTCTTTCACTGCTTTTGTGGCGTTCTTTTTGGCATTGTCGTTCTTCAATTCCTGGAGTGTTTGGGCTTGTTCCCATTCCTTTTTTTCGGCATCGTAGCTATCCTTTGCTGCATATTCCAGACGGTGGAGAGGCTTCAATACTTCTTGGAGAGCTGGAGATTTCTTTGCCGACGGCCTGCCGATCACGCAACCCCATAAGTTTACAACCACTATCCAATCATCAAAACGTTTCGGGCGGATAGCAAGTTTCTGTCCCAGAATAGCTGATAACGCAACCATCGCACCTATCGCCACATAATCAATTGGTGATTGTTGCCGATGTGCGATATCCTTCACCCAATCCCGTAAAGGTTCAGGTAGCCATTCAGGATTAAACGCTGATACTGGAAGCAGCTCACAATTTAAAGGCAGAGGCTCTTCCCATACCGTATCAGCACCGGCACCAGCATCAGAAGTCTCACCTGGTTCATGCACCTGGCATTTTTTACAATCAAACGCCGACCCCGGAAACTTCATCCCCAAAACAAACGAGCAAGAAAAATGACTGTCGTTTCTCCCGGAAAGGTAACTCCATAACGCGGTGAAATGATCCGTGCGCGCCTGGGGTGTCGTATATGTTCCTGAATGCGGATAAGTGTTTAGGAACCCACGGCATGTTGTTATAGCTTCATCATGACTAAATCCAGCGCCGATCATGAATTTGACAATGGTCATTACCAGTTTGTTGAAATTGATTTTATCAGTATGTGGATTCGCCGTGAGGATATAGGTTATACAATCAGATAGCTGCCCGCGCATTTTTCCCAAAAGCTCAGGGTCAATGGGGGCTGCTTCTGGTTTTTCAGAAACATCAACGCTATACTCTTTAATGAGTTCATCTAACCTTTCCGGTGAAAGAGGATCATACTCAGCGATAAAATATTCGAGGCACCCGTCAAAATCATCTGCAACCGGATTTAGCTCTGAATCAACAGGAACCGTTGACTTTCGTTTGTCAAAAGCGGCCTGGTGAAACGGTAAAGCTATAAGTCCGCCGCCTGTTCCGCCGTCTGTTGATTTTGAAGGTTTAACGCAATCAAGCGCCGTTAGTCCCGGACAACGATCAAGCATCGCCGCTATGATCCCAAAGGCTTTCCGGTACTCTGTCGGCTCGCTAAAAAACAAATAGGCGTGATACCCATTTCCGGAATTACTGCTGAAAACAGTAACCGGAAGTGACATGTCAGAAGCAATTCTGATGATGTTTTTTGTATCAGCTCTTGCATTCTGTCCTGGAAGGTGTCCGTCAACATCTGCAACAATGAACTGTACCATCCCCCCGGGTAGTCCCGGATAAATTCCCAATCTGGAAGCGCCGGCCATGTGCTTACACATAAGCAATTCATTTATAGCTACGGTTTTCTTTATATTGCAGGAACCGCAAGCGCCTGGGGTTCCTTTGATCGTACAACCGGCCTGCCACTTGCTCAGACACATCGGACTGAATTGAACCTTGTCTTTCTTTTTTGAAAAATAGCTTTCCGCCGCAAGGCATTTTTCGGAAGGATTCAGCCTATCCAAAACAGCAAGCATGGTTTCCTTGGAAAATGTAATAAACCTTGATTTTTGCTCAGCATCAGGATATGATATTTTCACTCTTGCACTCCTTTCACCCAAACCCTAAGCAGCTCGCCCGGCTGTTTAGGGTTTTCTTTTTGCATTCAAACAGGCTTGACTCGTGAGCAGACCCAATCAACATAGTCTATTTTCGGATAGGCAACTTTTCTACCGAGAAAAAAACGGTTTTTCGGACCCAGTCCTTGTGAATCAAAATTCGATAGAACCGACGCGCCAGTGCCGTCAATGCTTTCACGCTGCTTGTCTTGACGAAAAACGTGTGTTTTACCTGCCAATAACCTCAAAACCTCTTCCCTGAAATTGTCCGTGTAGCTCTTTTCACTCATGCTGTGTGTCCTCCTTGAAAATTGTTCGATGTCGAGAGACTGTCGAGAGACGTTCGAGAGACGTTCGAGACTGTCGAGAGACGTTCGAGACTGTCGAGATTTCGCTCTCAATGTTTCATATAGTTCATGTAACTAACACCAGCTTTGCACAACATATCGACAAAGTAAAGAAGTATAATCAACATATTGTGTGTTTTTCAGCTATTTTAGAAGGATTTTTTAACGGAAGTGGGTATAAATGACTGGTTATGAGAGTTTAGGAACACAAATAAAAAAATAAAAAAAAAGCCATAAGGTTTCCCCTATGGCTCTATAAATTCTAATCGTCTGTTTGTATTATTTCATTGCTGATTCCATTGCATCCCTGATCGATTGTTCGCTTAAATGGCTATATCTCGTTGTCATGGCTGTGGACTTGTGTCCAAGAATCTTGGAAATTTTGAACAAGTCCACGCCGCCAATGGCCAACCACGAGGCTGCGGTATGCCGTAGGCTATGCCAGACGATTTTCAACCTGGCATCAGTTACGCCGCTATTCAATCCAGACTCGGCCAAGGCTGCCATAAAGGTACGAGGCAGGCGATTATAAGGCATCCCTGCCTTATCCCGGAATACTGCGTCTTGGGAATGTCCTATTGGTTGATTCCTGATGATTTCCGCTGCTCTTTCTGTCAAATACAGATTCCTATCACTCCGATTTTTGGTATCCAGTAGCAGAACTGACGCCGTTCCAAGTGATACATGCTGCCATTTTATCCCGAATAATTCACTCTGCCTGCATCCAGTTAGTAAAGAAAACTCTGCCATATCTGCAACCACGGCATCGCGTTCCCGAATCAAACTAAGTAAACTGCTGGCTTCATCCTTGCTGAGGAAACGCTGCCTTGAATTGGCAGATAGTTTCAACCCGCATCCCGGATACTTTGCCGCCGCCTGGATGATTCCCATTTGCTGAGCATACTTGAAAACTTGTCCCAGAGTAGCAAAAACATATTGTGCCGTGCGCGCCGTTTTTCCGGCTGCAATCACACCGTCTTTCAGGACAAGCAAAGTATTGATGTCGGACAATTCCGCAAGTGGTCTGTCACCGATAAAAGGAATAACCCATATCGCTGAATGCCCTTTTTCTTTTTGGTGTTGTCCGGATGATTTCGTAACCTGGCTATATGGAAGATAATGGCTGTTGATGAAGTCCCGGATGTTGATTGTCTGTAATTGATTGTTTACTGTTGCTGTATGAACATCTTTCATTTTTATTGGCGTGCCGCCTGCCTTTGCATTTGCTTTGAATGTCTTTAATTTTTCCATGCAATCATTGATGGTAACACCATCGGACAACCAACCGATTCCCGTTTCAGTAGCCACGCCGCGCACTGTGAACCGGATGGAAAAGTATTTGTCTTTTTGAACACGGCCGATTTTTCGGCTTTCATGCTCCCGGTACCGGATTCCCCGATGATTCGTTTTCACCCATTTGCTCATGATCCGCATTTCCTGTTATTGGCTGTTACTGAAAAATTGGGATAGAATTGGGATAAGATTCAGATGAAAAATTCTATCCCAATTTTATCCCAATTTTTACACAATATATTATGTTTTGGTATATGGTGCAAGATGTTGATGAAATAACAGGATAAGTCTATGATGTCAATGGTTTTTC
>SESB01002415.1_pt1 | contig 10978 bp, 10 predicted proteins | sample 3171441 | NCBI WGS metagenome assembly SESB01 (sample SAMN06051867, study PRJNA518727) | freshwater metagenome | biome: subpolar coniferous forest; feature: holomictic lake; material: water; isolation source: holomictic Lake 227, 6 m depth | place: Canada: near Kenora, Ontario | collected...
CTTTATTTACTTGGTTGCAAGCGCAAGGAAATGTAGCTGATCTTGAAATGTATAAAACATTTAACTGCGGTATCGGCATGGCAGTGATTGTGGCCAAAGAGCATGCAGCCGCTGCACAAAAACTGCTACAAGATGCTGGCGAAACCGTATTTGAAATCGGCGTTATCCGCAAGCAACAGGTAGGCGAAGCACCAACAATCGTTGCGTAAACTAATTTAAGTTTTCGCGGTGTGTTATCTTACGGAAACTTGGCGCGTTAACGACTGATGTGTTTTTATTGAGGAGTTACCGTGACAAGTTACATTAGAATTTTAAGTTTTATCCTATGCTTATTTTCCGTGAATATTGCAGTAGCGCAACCAATCACGCCTAAGCTTATTCAAGCTAACTATGAGGCCACCCGCAACGGTCTGCCTTTTGCCAAAGTGTATGAGCAGTTAATCATTACAGGCAATACCTACAAAGTGGAGAGTATTACCAAGGGAATCGGCGTGTATGCCTTATTTGGAGAGCGTAAGCTCACTAGCGTTGGTACGGTCACCAGTCTAGGTTTAAAGCCAGATCATTTTGAATTACAGCAAGGAGATAATCCTAAAAAAGCACTGTTAGCAGACTTTGACTGGGCTAAAAGTAGCTTACAGATGATGGTAAAAGGAGTGGTTAAACAAGAGGCGTTGAACGAAGGTACGCAAGACTTGGCTAGTTACGCCTATCAATTTATGTTTTTACCTGCGCCACTTAAAGAGGCTATTACTGTGACACTCACCACTGGTAAAAAGCTGAATCAATATCAATACAAAATCCATGCTGAGTCTGATGTGATTGAATCCAAGGGAGTGTCATACAAAGCGCTACATCTGCAGCAGCAGTTGGATCCAGACAAAACGGAAAGTAAAGACTTGTGGTTGGCTAGCGAACATTATTATGTGCCAGTGCGCATTTTGATGGTGGAAGACAGTGGTGCCAAAATCGAACAAACGTTAACAGAGCTCCATGTGGAATAAGTTTAAACTTTTATGGCGACGCGCTGGTTACCGTTGGTTAGCGGTCGCACTGTTATTATCGACACTATTACACCTTACTTTAATTGCTCGATTTTATTTTAATTTAGACGATCTTGGTAGTGAGCCGCTGGTCATTAAGGCACAGCTGGTAGCACCACCAGCGAAATCTTCCCCACCTAAACCTGTCGCTAAACCTCATGCCAAGCGAAAAGCATTAGCAAAACCTGCGCCTTCTGTTCAGCCGCGCCTTGCCTCCCAGCCTGAAGCCGCTAGTTTACCCATTGATACGCCAGCAGCAAGCAATGGATTAGAAGAGGTAGCAATAATACAACCTGAGGTTGAGGAAGAGGCGATTAATGCTAACGCCTATCACTATGTAGAGGCCAAGTATGATGTGCGGACTGATGTGGCTGCTAAGTTTGATAGTGGCGCCGTAGGTAAAGCCGCAATGGAGTATCAATTACTCCCGGATGGCGCTCACTATAAATTGCGCAGCGTGATTGAGGCCAGCGGTTTAGCCTCATTGTTTATACCTAATTTGCTTCAAACTAGTGATGGCGTGCTTGTTAGAAGTGGCTTACAGCCACAGCACTATTTATATCAATTTGGCAGTAAAAAGAATAAAACCTTTAGCGCCGATTTTGATTGGCCGAATCAAAAACTAAGATTGCATAGCGCCAGTGAAGACAGGCTAGTGGACTTGCCGGAGGGTGCGCAGGACTTGCTCAGTTTTATGTATCAGTTTATGTTTGTAGCACCGCTACAAAATATGCAAATCACTGTGACCAATGGTAAGAAGCTTGGGATCTATGATTACAGCTTTGAAGGCGAAGAAATCGTGGCGACCAAAATGGGGAATTTAAACACTTTCCATATTTTACGCCGCTCTGCTGAAGGTGATGATAAAACTGAATTGTGGCTGGCCTTAGATTATCAGCATGTACCTGTTAAAATACGCAAAACGGAAAAAGAAGGCAAAGTCTATGAGCTGTTAATTACCAGCTTAAAAACAGAGACGCCAGCTACGCCAACACCATAGACCAATGCTAGTGGGCATCTAAGCGTTTAGATACCCGACCAAACCAATAAAGAGAAATAACATGACCCCCAATTTAATTCGCCAAGCTTCAGTAATGCTTTCTAATCTACTTGAGTTTAATAGCCCAGCAGATGTGAAATTAAGTGAATTTTTTCGCAACAATCGTGATCTAGGTACCAAAGAACGTGCTTTTGTTGCCGAAAGTGTTTACGGCGTATTGCGCCGCTTACGCTTTTTAAGCGCAGTGACCGCCAATGATGATAATGACCCCGATGATGCACGTAAGCTGGTATTGGCGTGGATGTTACGTATACAAGGTATGAGCATCCGCGAAATGACGCCAATGTTAAGCGAACAGCAAATAGAGTGGGCACATACGATTAAAGCTAAATCAACCGAAAACTTGCCATTAGCGGTGCAAGCCGATGTGCGAGACTGGTTATGGGAGAAATTAGTAGCACAATACGGTGAGGCAGAGGCATTAACTATTGCCCGCAGTATGCATGAGTCAGCTACGCTAGATCTTCGCGTCAATACCATCAAAGGAACGCGCGATGAGGTGCTGGCGAAATTCATTGCTGAGAACACGACGGGTGAATCTAATATTAGCAAAACCCCTTATTCACCAATTGGTTTGCGGATGCCGCTACGTTTAAATATTAGCCGCCATGTTCTTTTCACGGAAGGTAAGGTTGAAGTGCAAGATGAAGGTAGCCAGATTTTGGCACATTTGGTTGCGGCCAAGCGCGGCATGATGGTGGCAGACTTTTGTGCTGGTGCTGGAGGTAAAACCTTAGCCATAGGTGCGCTGATGCGTAACACGGGACGTCTCTATGCCTTTGATGTGTCAGAAAAGCGTTTGCATAGCTTAGGCCAGCGCTTAAAACGCTCAGGGCTAAGCAACCTCAATGCACAAAGCATCAGCAGTGAAAACGACCCTAAATTAAAACGCCTTAACGCTAAATTTGATCGCGTGTTAGTCGATGCGCCGTGCACTGGATTAGGGACTTTGCGCCGTAATCCAGATCTTAAATGGCGCCAAACACCACAAGATTTATCTGAACTAACTGAAAAACAGGCGCGAATTTTAGCGCGCGCCGCTAAATTTACTAAGCTAGGTGGCCGTTTAATTTACTCTACTTGTAGCTTATTAAGCGATGAGAATGAACAGATTGCAGAAGGATTTTTGGCTAGCCATCCTGATTTTAAATTACTTAATGCCAGCGAGATATTGAGCCAGCAGCAAATTAATCTGGATACTGGTAAATACCTAAAACTATTGCCACATATTCATCATACCGATGGATTCTTTGCCGCAGTATTTGAGAAAATAGACCCTTCAGCTCCCCCAGTTAAGCTGTCCAAGACTATAGACGTAGTTGATGTGGAGATTGAAGTTGAGGGTACAGAAAAACCTAAAACCAAAAAAACGCCAGCGACAAAGAAAACAAGTACTTCTAAAGCTGAAGTTGCGGACAGCAAGCCTGTGAAAGCTAAAGCCGTCGCTAAGCCTAAGGCACCTGCCAAGGTGGTAAAGGAAAAAATTCTGAAAGAGATTCCAGCTAAAGCGGTCAAAGTTAAAGAACCTAAAGTGAAAGCTCCTGCGGTTAAAAAAGTTGCAAAACCAAAAGTCGTTAAAGCTATCAAAGAGTAAATAACTGATGAAGCTACCCAGTCTTAATAACCAAATTTTACTAGGTGCATTATTGGGTGTTGCGATTGGGTTTTATTTCCACACGCTTAATGTTGGCAATTTAGGCGAGCATAATCAGCTATTACAAGGCGGCCTTTATTCTGCGAGCATCGTTGGCACGCTGTTTATTGATCTACTTAAAATGATTTTAATACCGCTGGTATTTTGCTCAATTACCGTAGGTATTGCTAATCTGCGCCAACATCAGCAAATGCATCGCGTTTGGGTTGCGACCCTTATTTTCTTTGTCAGTAGTATGGCTATTGCCATCGTGCTGGGTATGTCAGCCAGTCTGTATTTCAAACCAGGAGCGGGTTTAAGTCTTCCTATGTTTGATCATGCCATGCAAAATTTTGAGGCAAAACAACTGCCGATGCCTGAGTTTTTCGCTCAGTTCTTACATGGACTATTTGTTAATCCGTTTGCGGCTTTAGCCCAAGGCGATGTACTAGCAGTGGTCATGTTTGCGCTTATTTTAGGTGTGGCGCTAGTGATGGGCGGAGATCGCTATAAGCATATACTGGCCCTGCTTCAAGAAGCGCTTGATGTCACCATGTTAATTGTGGGCGGGGTAATGCGTTTAGCCCCACTGGGTATTATGGCATTGCTGATTAAGTTGGTCGCTGTACAGAATATGGCCATTCTTAGCACGCTAGCTAAGTTTGTGGCAGTAATTGTGGGTACGTTGCTAGTGCATGGCGTACTGATACTGCCATTAGTTTTATATCTATTTACCGGCAGAACGCCATTATGGTTTTGGCGTGGTGCACGTGAGGCATTGGTTACAGCCTTCGCCACCAGTTCAAGTTCTGCCACGCTACCAGTGACGCTACGTTGCACAACACAGCATTTACATGTAAAGCCTGAGATCGCTGGTTTTGTGATTCCGCTAGGCGCTACGGTGAATATGGATGGCACCGCTTTATATGAAGCGGCCGCAGCATTATTTATTGCCAATTTAGCGGGTATAGATCTTAATTTTACCCAGCAACTAATCGTATTTTTTACAGCCATGCTGGCTGCCATTGGTGCACCAGGTATCCCTAGCGCCGGAATGGTCACGATGGTGATGGTATTACAGTCTGTGGGCCTGCCAGCCGAGGCGATTGCGATTTTACTGCCAATCGATCGACTGTTAGATACCCTGCGCACTACGGTGAATGTGCAGGGCGATATGGTGGGCAGTTTAGTGGTACAGAAGATAGTTAATCGCTAAATGTGGCTTAATCGTCATTTCAGGGGCTATTTTTTAGCCACTAGGCCAGCATTCCTAAGTATTAGTATCATGGCCTGTTTTATCGGTTTTGCTATTGCGGCTAAAAACAGCCAGATACATTGGGGTATCAATATTGTTTGTTTTTTATTGGTGTTGCTAGTGCATGCGGCGGCAAACCTGAGTAACGACTACTTCGACTCTCTTAATGGCAGTGATGCACAAAATACTCAATGCGTTTCCCCATTTACTGGTGGTAGCCGCTTTATTCAGAATAATCTTTTTACTGAAATGCAGATTAAGCAACTGAGTTTAGGCATTTATCTTACAACTATCTTTGGTGGGATAATGTTGAGCTGGATGACTAGTTGGCATTTAATTTGGGTGGGTCTTGGCGGTTTAGTTTTAGGCTGGTTTTACTCAGCACCGCCGCTTAAATTAATGTGCCGCGGGCTTTGGGGTGAGATAGCGATAGTTTTCGCTTGGACTCTCGTTGTGATTGGTTCAACAATGATCTCGACGAAGGAACTAAACGCCACTAGTTTGATTCTCGGTTTGGCGTATGGTTTGATGGTAGCAAATATACTGTTCGTCAATCAAATCCCAGATATTGAAGCTGACCAATGTGCAGGTAAATTGACTTTAGCGGTGAAAACCCCCAAGCAATATCTATGGTTGTGGACGTTGATCTTAAGCGGCGTGGCCTATGGCTTGTTGCTTGCGTTCGTTGGCCTAGGTTCGTTGCCAAAGGTATACTTGCTCCCCTTGCTCTGCTGGCCATTGAACATCCTTACTGCTTACGAAATAACCGTTGATAATCACCAGTCTAAGGTTGCCAGTATTAAGCAAACCATATTGGCTTCGCATTTGTTCGGCTTGTTACTGCTAGTGAGCACTGTGATTGCCTAGTAACCTAGCTCACTAGGGCTTAGACTCAATTTTTCCCCAATCAAAATAGGGGCCAGGGTCTGTTTTGCGTTCTGGAGCAATATCCGAATGTCCTACGATGGCTTGTATCGGATAGCATTGCTTTAGGCTTGCTATCAGAAGCTTAAGTGTTTGATATTGTGCCGATTCAAACGCATCAAAGTCTGAGCCTTCAAGCTCTATTCCGACTGAAAAATCATTACAACGTTCTCGCCCTTTCCAGCTGGATAGGCCAGCATGCCAAGCGCGATCGAGGCATGATACAAATTGTATAAGTTCACCATGACGCCGAATTAAGAAATGTGAGGAGACCTTCTGAGTGTAAATTTCCGCGTAATAGGGATGCTCATTTGGATTTAATTGATTGCTAAATAAATCCACGATGCCGTTGCCGCCATATTGCCCAGGTGGCAAGCTGATATTGTGTATGACAATTAAACAGATGGCTGAGGGGTCGCCTAGTGCGGGTCTAGCGTCATAATTAGGAGATGCTAAGAACTCTGCGTTAAGCGCCAAGCCGCTAGCATTAATAGCATAAGATTTCATAGGTACTAATTTTATGCGAAATTTCACTTATAAATTGCAGTATTCCGATAAAATCTAGGCATTAACAAATATTTAATCTGTTTACCTAATTTTAAGGAAAAGCCTTCATGGTGTTTTTTCAATTGTTTTTGATGCTGATTGTGATTTTAATTGCGGCTGAGGTTTTTACCAATGCGCTAGAGCACTTAGGTGAGAAACTTGGCATTTCTGAAGGGGTTACCGGTTCCTTATTTGCCGCGGTGGGTACGGCCTTACCTGAGACTATGGTTCCTTTGCTGGCATTGCTTGCTGGTACCAAAAACGCTTCTACCAATGAGGAAATTGGCGTAGGTTCTATATTGGGGGCGCCATTAATGTTGGCTACATTGTCCATCTCGTTAATGGCAATCTCAGTATGGAGACAGCGCGGCATTCAAGGGCACTTACGTCCAGAACGCACCGGCTTAACTCGCGATCTTAATTTCTTTATAGTTGCATTTTCTTTTGCTGCCATTGCCATGTATGTGCCGCATACCTTAGCCGTTGTGCGTTATGGCATCAGTGCGGCGATGGTAATGACTTATTTTGTTTACGTACTAATGACGCTAAATGCTTCTAAGGCACTGGTCGCGGACGGGCATGCCACGGAAGCTGGCAGTGATATGTTTTTATGCAGAATAGGTTTGCCGAATAATACTGCAGTGATTTTGTTGCAACTGATCTTAGGTGTGGTCATGCTGATTGCTGGCGCTAAGGGCTTTATCAATGGAGTAGAAGCCGCGGCACAGATTATTGGCATTTCGGCTTTATTGTTATCTTTGTTGATTATTCCGATTGCGACCGAGTTGCCAGAAAAAGTGAACAGTATTTTATGGATACGTAAAGGCAAAGACACTTTAGCTTTTGGCAATATTACTGGCGCTATGGTATTCCAGGGCACTTTATTACCGGCAATCGGAATTATGCTAACTCCTTGGCAGCCGCGTAGCGAAGTAGTATTTGGTATTGCCCTAACTTTGATTGCTGCTATTTGGATACGTTATTTGGCTGGGAAAAGCACTCTAAAGGTATGGCATCTGCTCTTGAATGGTGCTGTTTATCTCACTTATTTAGTGTTGGTTCTTAGCTAATATCCATCATAAGTCTTGCTCACATATTATCGATGTGTGTCTGGCAGCAGTAAAACTTACCTTTGACTAAAAATGCTTCCGATCTAGGTAAGTGGACCGCACAAGTCACGCATTGCACCATGTCCTCAGCTTTATCGAGATTGCTTTCTGGCGCTACTGTGGTGCTTCCAGTTTGGTTTAGGATGCGTTTGAAAAAATAAATTCCCAGGCCAATAATTAACCCTAGAAAAATAAGTCGCCACATAGAATCTACTCAACTTAGGAATGAATCTTATTGTAACTAAAGCTTAGCTTAGTGCAAAATTTAAACCTGATATACTCAATCTTAACTTTTTAAATAGATTTTTTTGCATTTACAGGCTGATAAAAAGGATGGAATATGAGCCTGGAAATGAAATTGATGGTAATTTTGAATAGATAAGTAGAACGATATGCACAATCAGCAACCATTACGAGAGTCAACCGAGGGCGCACTTACCACCCCAAGCTTAATCAAACTCGGGGCTAGTTTGGTCTACGATAGCTTAGTCGTCATGGCCCTTTGTTTTGCCTTGGCTTTGCTCTTTATAGGCTTACTAGGTGATGCCACACAAGGCGGAAAGCGGTATTGTCTGCAGTCGTTTTTATGTCTAAGTGTGGGCCTCTATTTCGTTTGGTGTTGGCTTAAAAGCGGTCAGACCTTAGCTATGCAAACCTGGCATTTGAAGTTAGTGGATCAGCATGGGCAATTGCTGACACCTGCCATCGCAGTGCTTAGATATGGCTTGGCCTGCCTAAGTTTAATGCTATTTGGTTTGGGTTTTTTGTGGGTGCTAGTAGACCGCGACCGCATCTATTTACATGATCGTTTACTCGGTTCTAGAATTGTCGATTGTTATCTACGTTCAACATAATGCAACATGGTGAGACCAGCGAGCAAAAATAAAATCGTCGGTGTGGTGGCACTAAATAAAGGTGGCCAGTCGTTTAATAAGCCTAGGTGCACAAATACCCGATTCAGTATTTGATACATGACACCAAGCATAATTCCGACAAATACTTTGGCGCTGGCTCCGCTCATGCGTTGCTGAATAAAACCAAATGGTAAGGCCAAAACCACCATGACCATGCAGGCCAGTGGGTAAATTAACTTACCCCACAAGGCCACTTGGTAGCGGGTAGTTTTTTGCTTATTGACACTTAAGTGACGTATGTAAGAATACAAGTTAAGCGCTGACATTCTTTCAGGTAGCACCAACAATACATTCATTAACTCTGGCCGAATAAGTGAGTGCCACTTCGCTTCAGGTACTTCTGTAATATGAATCGAGTCTTGCTCAAATGTGGTTTTTCTTACTTGTTTCAGTTGCCAGTCATCATCTGTAAATTGCCCACTTTTGGCGTTACTAATCATACGTAGCTTAAACTTCTGATCAAACTCATAGATATGGACATTGAGTAAAGTGGCGTCTGGTAACACTTCCTCAACATTAATAAAACTACTGCCATCTTTTACCCATAAACCAGATCTAAAGTCTTGTGCAATCACAGAGTCGGTCGCTTTAATGCGTATGCGTTGTGCCATCTTCTCGCTTACCGGTGTGATGAGCTCGCCAATCAAAAATGTAAGAAGCGTAAACACAGCCCCCACTTTTAACAGCAAGACGGCGATATTAAGCATAGACACACCACTAACCCTTAATACAACAAGCTCTGAATTGCGCGCAAATTTTGCCAAGCTATACATGCAGCCTACTAGTACCGCAACGGGCATTACATCATAGATATGTCCTGGCGCGCTCAGCAATACAAATAACAATACCTGGCTCAGCCCATAGTTGCCTTTACCTAAAGATTCCAGCTCTTGGATTAAATTAAAGAATGAGAACATGGCAAGGAGCGCGAGCATGATGAGAATCACATTGATAGTGACTTCTTTAAGCAAGTAGCGTGAAATGATTTTCATGGTAAGTATGTTAGGTCAAGGAATTAATAGTGATGATAAGTTCTTGTAAGAGTGAGCGCCTAAAAAGCATACGATGCATTAAACCATTTATTTACAACTATGAATTACGAGTAAAACACGAGATAATTTACTAAACAACAGAAAAGGTTAATACAGCATGAAACCCAGTACCATAGAATTTAGCATAAAAAGCGATAAACCGGAAAAGCTAGCTTGTGATTGTGTGGTTGTTGGCGTGTATGAATCACGAAAATTATCAGACGCGGCGCAAGCCATAGACGCTGCATCTAGCGGATATATTAGCAATATACTTAAACGTGGTGATATGGATGGTAAATTAGACTCAACACTAATGTTACATAGCTTGCCTGGGATCCAGAGCGAGCGTGTGCTGTTAGTAGGATTGGGAAAAGCAGAGGAGTTTACTGAAAAACAATATTGCAAAGCGGTGCGATCTTCAGTGAAAGCTTTGGCCAATACAGGCGCCAACGTTGTGGGTAGTTTTTTGGTGGAATTACCGGTTAAAACGTTCGCTACACGCTGGAAAGTGTCTCACTTAGTTGAAGTGACATTAGATGCAAACTATCAATTCAATGCTATTAAAAGAAAGTCTGAAGATAAGCCAGGGACTAAAAAAGGGATTGCAAGTCTTAGTATCCACGTTCCACAAGCTTCCGATGTGCAAGCAGGCGCAGATGGTTTAGCGGATGGTCTAGCCTTGTCGGCAGGAGTAAGCTTGACCAAGGATTTGGGAAATTTACCCCCTAATGTTTGTACGCCGACTTATTTGGCTGAACAGGCAATTTTGCTCGGTAAAACCTATGGTTTAAAAATAGAAGTGTTGGAGCGCACAACACTTGAGAAGCTCGGTATGGGTTCATTTTTAGCAGTAGCGCAAGGCAGTGAAGAGCCACCAAAACTGATTGTTTTACAACACCTTAAGGGCAATAAAAACGACAAGCCCGTAGTGCTAGTAGGAAAAGGCATTACTTTTGATACAGGAGGTATTTCAATCAAACCAGGTGCCGAGATGGATGAGATGAAGTACGACATGTGTGGAGCCGCCAGCGTGCTTGGAACATTTAAGACCATCGCAGAAATGGATTTACCTCTTAATGTTATCGGCATTATACCTACTTGTGAAAATATGCCAGATGGCCGTGCGGTAAGGCCTGGCGATGTGTTGACCAGTATGTCTGGCCTGACTATTGAAGTTTTAAATACGGATGCAGAAGGTCGTTTGATTTTGTGCGATGCTCTTACCTATGCTGAGCGCTTCGAACCAAGTGCCGTAGTTGATATTGCTACACTCACTGGCGCTTGTGTGATTGCGCTGGGGCATCATGCGACGGGTTTGTTTAGTAACAACGATGATTTAGCCAAAGAGCTATTAAGCGCAGGAGAGGCATCCCTTGACCGCGCTTGGCATATGCCTATGTGGGAGGAATACCAACCATTACTCGACAGCAATTTCGCTGATATGGCCAATATCGGTGGGCGAG
>SESB01002417.1_pt1 | contig 10962 bp, 7 predicted proteins | sample 3171441 | NCBI WGS metagenome assembly SESB01 (sample SAMN06051867, study PRJNA518727) | freshwater metagenome | biome: subpolar coniferous forest; feature: holomictic lake; material: water; isolation source: holomictic Lake 227, 6 m depth | place: Canada: near Kenora, Ontario | collected 2014-07-08...
TCACCCTCCAGGTCTCCCTGAGGTCCCGCGAACCAGCTCGAGCGGGGCTTGTAGCCGCCCTCCCAGAAGGCCAGCTGGAAGGTCTCGGACGCCTGGACCAGGAGTTCCTCCCGATGGGCCAACACCAGGATGCGCGGCATTCGGCCCAGGTCGCGGGCCATGGCCACGGCATCCAGGGCGGCTACCAGGGTCTTCCCAAGCCCTGTGGCCATGACCACGAGGGCGCGGCCGTGCCCAGCCCTCCGGCTTGCCTCCAGAGATCGCAAGGCCTCAGCCTGGAGTCGATGGGGTTCTGGCAGACGCGCAGAAGGGTCCGCGAGGATCTCGGGGGCCACATGCGGTGCCAGAGCAGCCCGGTCCCGGTAGTCCGCCAGCCACTCTGGCGTCAGCAGGCATCCGCGCTGCCACCAGGTCTCGAAGCCCTCGGCCACCCTGCCCCACCCCTCAGGATCCAGGCGCCGATCCAGCCGCAGGTTCCACTCGATGCCACTCTCCAGAGCCGAGCGGGAGACGTTGCTGCTTCCCACAAAGGCCACATCGCCATCAGCCGACTCGAAGAGCCAGCTCTTGGGATGGAAGGAGCGTGAGGCGCCGGGCAGTCTAGCGGTTTCGATGACCCGAACCTCCACCCGCCCCTCGAAGAGCGCCTCCCAGCCGCGCAACTGCTCCAGCGCCTCAGGCTGGGTAATGCCCAGGTAGTCCCCGGTCACGATCCGGAACCGGGCGTCCCCTGCCCTGATCGCGGTTTCCAGCAAAGGGCGTAGCACGCCCAGGCCGCTCTGGCGGACGAAGGCAGAGATGACTGACACCCGAAAAGCACGCTGCCAGAGTGGAGCAACGTGCTCGAAGAAGGGGTCCTCAAGTCCACCCGTGACCAGCCGTGGCGAGTCAGAGACTTTGTAGTTCCCCTTCCAGGGGATCACATGCCGCACGCCGCCCCGGGGATCCGGCATGTCGCCTTTGTAGCGGGGGATGACATGCGCATGCAAGTGCATGACCGTCTGCCCCGCCACCTCACCCGCGTTGAAGCCAACGTTGTAGCCATCCGGGCGGGGGTTGCGCTGATCAAGGATGTTCTTGACCTTGGACACGAGGTCCAGGATCCCCAGTTGTTCTTCGCTAGTCGCGTCGAACCAGGTTGGCACCACCCTTCGGGTAACGATGAGTGCATGGCCAGGCGAAACCGGGTAGGTATCCAGGAACGCGAAGGCCACCCCATTGGCGCAGAGCCAAGATGCGGGCGGGATGGCTAGAAATGGCGAAGTCATCGGGGGTTTCCGATCTGTGTATCCAATGGACATCATCGGCGAACCGACCCCCGATGGGCGACAGAACGTCAGGTACATCTCAGGGATGGCAGGCCCAGCACATCAGGTGCACAGGCTGCCAGACAGATGTTCCTTCCGTGGATAGACAGGGTAAATCCATCCACTACCCCAAGAGTCATCTATGGAAGCGCGCGCCAGCCACTCGAGAATCCACTTCCTACCCCAGGCCTCTGGCTGCGCGGCCGGCCTGATTGTGGACTCTACTCTGGGCCTGGCCGTAGAGTCCGTTTCCAGGGAGGAGGTGCACTGCCGACTCCTGGTCATGGGTCTGAAAACTAGGCCTTCAACCGAAGGATGGAGCCAGACCTGAGACGGCAACCTCGCCACGACCATGGGCCTTCTGCATTCCTGGCCCATCTGCATCCAGGAGCCACCCGTGTTAACACCTCTTTTCCCCAGTTGACCGACCTTGCATTGGTGGGGATAGTTTCCCAGGCATTGGCACCTAGCGCAGAAAGTGCTCCTCAAGATCGCCAGTGCTCCACAATCTACAAAGGCGCGGCCTTGACTTTCCAGGGTCCATTCTCATACTAGCTTCAAGCGTGTAATGCGCCGATCTCCAAGGGGTCCCAACTGCGGGCTTCAAAAGCGAGAGAGGATGACGATGAACCGCACGACTCACCTGACAGTAGTGATCTCGGTTGCCCAGGCGTGGGCCGCCGCGCGAAGCTGTGCAGAGACTTGTGATCCTGCCGAAGGATCCGGCGCTCGCCCTCCGCCCAGGAGTTAAGATCCCTGTCTGCTGCTTCAATGAACCCTGCTTCCCAATCCATTGGATATGCGGAGGCAAATCCCTAAGTGAATTCCATCGGGCGAGCAAGAGTCCTTGCCCACAATTTGGAGATTCAAATGTCTAAGATCATTTCTTCTATAACTGCAGATGCGACCTACGTCAGTGACGACCTAGAGCGTCAACGTATCTATGCCCGTGAAGCGAGCAAGCGCATGAAACACCTGCCCCTCGTCGCCACCGAGGCCTTCGTCCGGGGTATGCGCGACAGTGGCTACAAGACGACCGGCACTGCCCTGGATGAGCTCGTCGACAATGCCATCCAGGCCCAGGCCACCGAGATCTCCATTGTCATCAACTTCGCCGAGGGCAACGCCAGCAAGAAGAAGCTCACTTCCGCTGTGGGCGGAGCACTTGCCGTGGTGGACAACGGCCATGGCATGGACCCCGAGATGATCCAGCTCGCCACCATGTGGGGCGGGACTCACCGCGAGAACAGCCGCGACGGCCTCGGCCGCTACGGCTTCGGCCTCCCCAGCGCCTGTGTGGCCATCTCCAGGAGCTATGAGGTCTTCTCCAAAGTCCCAGGTGGTAGCTGGCACTCCGTGCGCATCGACCTGGATGCCATTGCCCGCGGCGAGTACCGCAACGCAGACGGCTATGTCGTCGTCCCTGAGGCAAAGCCTGCGGACCTGCCGGCCTTCGTCAAAGCGAAGCTCCCGGAGGGGGACATCCCCCACGGCACCGTGGTGATGCTCGACTACCTCGACGGCCTTACCAACGGCTACAAGACCACCAGTTCCTTCAAGCAGAACCTCCTCCACGGGATTGGCCTGGTGTACCGAAACTTTATGAGCGACATCATCTTCCGGATCCAGGATGGGGAGGACACCATTGTTGAGCCCATCGACCCGCTCTTCCTAACGCCCAACGGACGCTTTTACAGTGAGCTCCCGTCCATGGCCAAGGGCCTCCCTGAGGTGAGGTTCACTCTCAAGACCGAGAACGGGAAGGAGGGCGTGGTAAAGGTCCGGTTCGCCCTCATGGGGCCCGACTTTATGGAAGACAAGACCAGTCGCATGAAGGTTCGGAAGGCCAACAACGGCATCATCGTACTGCGGGCAGGCAGGCAGGTCGACGTCGTGACGAGTCAGTGTCCCTGGCACAGCACCTGGCTACAGAACAACAAGTATGCCGGCATCGAGATCGACTTCGTCCCGGTCCTGGACGAGGAGTTCGGCATTACCGTGAACAAGCAACAGGTACGCATCTCTGAGCGCGGCTGGGATCAGCTGAAGGCCAACGGCCTGGCCAGCGCCATGACCCAACTCTTCGGCGACTACGATCGCCTGAACAGAGCGAGGGTGGCCAAGGAAGGTGAGGGGAAGCTTCGGGATTCCGAGGAGATTGCAGCCAAGACTGAAAAGTACCGGCAGACCAAGGCGGTGCCGCCTTCCCCCCATCGGGAGCAGGAGGCCAAGCAAAACCTTGAGACCGAAGTGGCGCGTGTGGCCAAGGAGACTGGTAAGCCTGCCGAGCAGGTCCGTGCCGACATCGAGGCCAAGAAGTACGTGGTGGAGTTTGAGACGGCTATCGGGGCTCCCTTCTACCGCGTGGTCCAGCTTGGTGGCCAGCGCCGTCTCTACGTCAACATGGCTCACCGCTTCTTCACCGACGTCTACGACGGCCTGCGAGCCTCCGACCGCATGAGGACCTCGCTGGAACTCCTGCTCCTGACCCTGGGCGAGTGTGAGCTCGAGAGCACTACGGACAAGGAGCGGTTCTACAAGTACGAGCGCGTGGAGTGGTCCAGGCGCTATGAGGTAATGCTCGAAGAGCTCGATGGCCGGAACCCGCTGGTCGAAGCTAATGACATCGACGAAGCCCCTGAGGTGAGCGCCTAGGCCTTACATTTAGGAACTGCACCCAGGGCGGGGGCTCTCCCGCCCTGGGTCTCTCCTGGCTGGAGGGCTGATGCCCGCACCCCTGAACATCCTCGCCGTGGAGACCTTCCTGGAGGCCTTTCGCGACGCGGGCTACCGAGGCCTCCCCGGTGCCCTCTCAGAGCTAGTGGACAACGCCCTGGAGGCGGGCGCTACTCAGGTAGAGATATGCTTCCAGCGAACCGGGGACCAGGTAGACCACATCCTGGTGCTGGACAACGGGTGTGGCATTGCCCGGGAGAACCTCGCCCTTGCCCTCCAGCTTGGGGGATCATCACGGTTTGGTTCACGGCAGGGCTTCGGGCGATATGGCATCGGCCTCCCGGGCTCGTCCATCAGCCAGGCACGGCGGGTAGATGTCTACAGCTGGACCGTACCAGGGCGCCTCTGGTGGTCCTTCCTGGAGCTAGGGAATACCAGTAGGAGCCGCCCACGGACCATCCCGAGCCCTGCCCATGCCGACCCACCCCTGGCAATCCCAGCATGGGCCACGGACCACGGAACCCTGGTTGTGTGGTCTAACTGTGACCGCACTGATCCCTGGCGCCCTGCGGCCCACAGCCACCTCATCCGGGTGCTGGGGCAGACCTTCAGGGAGGCCCTCTGGGCTGGGGTCGAGCTACGGATCGATGGCGAGGCCATCACGCCCGTGGACCCGCTCTTCCTCCGCCCTGGCAGCGCTCCGGCAGAGGCGGTGCCCTATGGCCCGCCACTTCTCTTTAGCATCGACACCGTCCACCGGGGCCGGCCCCAGCTGGCAGAGGTGACAGCACGGTTCTCCGAGCTCCCGATAGAGACCTGGACGGGGCTGAGCAATGAAGAGAAGCGGCGGCGGGGGGTCTCAAAGGGGGGTGGGATCTCCGTCCTGCGGGCTGGCCGGGAGGTCGACTTCGGCTGGTTCTTCATGCCCGGCAAGCGGAAGGAGAGCTACGACGACTGGTGGCGCTGTGAGCTCACGTTCACTCCTGAGCTCGATGAGCTCTTTGGCGTCACCCATACCAAACAAGGTATCCACCCCATGGCCGAGCTCAGCGCCATCCTGGCCCCGGAGGTTGAGCGGGCTGCACATGCCCTAAACGGCAGGGTGCGGCGGCGGTTTCAGACACTCCGGGAGCGGGAGCCAAAGGCGACCAAATCTACGGCCCTCGCCCAGCGGCGGGACCACCTCCTGGAGCCCCCCCAGACAATACAGGCCACACAGCGTGAGGTTGTGGAGGCCCGTGGGCTACGCTATGAGGTGGCCTATGAGCCTCTCAGTGGGCCAGAGTTCTTTGTGCACCAGCTTCGGGGGGACACCCTCAGGGTCACCATTAACACTGACCATGCCTTCCACAGCGCTCTCATCCGCGCCCTCACCGACCCACCAGCCCAAGACTTTGTCGAGCTCGTCCTCCTAGCCGCTGCGCGAGCCGAGAGATACCTCCGGTCTTCGGGTGACAGGGCGGCCCTCAGCCGCCATCGCAAGCACTGGAGCAACACCTTGATGGCCTACCTCGCATGACCGGCAAGCCTGTTCCATTCAACCCTGCCCTCAGAGGCCGAGAGGCCTTCCTGGCCTTTGCGATGGAGGCACAAGGTGGGGACACCGTGAGCCTCCGGCGCGCTGTTGACCAGCGTGCAACGGGACTAGCTTCAGACGAGGAACTCAAGCTACTTGCCGCTGAGAGCCTCCTTCTAGACTTCGTAGATCAGGGGTGGTTGGTCCAGGTAGAAGCCGGAGAGGTAGCCATCTTGCCGCCCGCAGGCTGTGACAGCGACCGCGTGGCAGAGAAAGCGCGCATCCGGCAGGCTCAGCTGGTTGAGAGGGATGCGCACCTAAGCAGAAGGCAGACCAGAGAGTTCGTTGCCTCTATGGAACAGCGCCGGCTGGTTGGGGGTGGCTGGCACTCCATCTACTCCCTCATGCGGGATGGCCGGGAGCTAGCCGCCAGCCTCCAGAGCTATGCAACCTCCGAGGGGGCCCCAAGTGAGGGGGACACCCTGGAGAGGGTCATTAACCCCTACATCCAGGTCGCGGAGCCGGGAGCAGTCTGCGAGCACACCGGGCTCGACCTCGGCGATATCTGGCGCTACTTCCGCCTCACCTGGGTCAACGCCCCCAAGTCTGTACCCGGTCGCTCCATGATGCTTTTGATACGAGACTCTGCAGCCCCGAACCACCCAGTCATTGGAATTGCTGCACTGGGAAGCTCTGTGGTCCAGCAACAGCTAAGGGATCAGTGGATCGGCTGGGACAGCGAGACCTTTGTTGATGGACTCACGGAGAAGCCCTCCACGAAGCTTGGGCGCTGGCTCCTCCAGTCCCTGGAGAGCCACACAGACGGTCTCTATGTTGCAGATCTAGTGTCTGATGGAATTATCACTCGCCGGGAGCTCAAGGCTCCAACCCCAGAGTGCCTGGACCGCCTTAAAGCTGAAGGGGCGGCCGCTCGAAGGCGGCACGAACTGAATCCCAGCCCAGCCAAGCACAACCGCTCTGCAGTGGACTGGAAATCGGAGGCCAAGACAGACCTCTTCCGGGCAAAGCGCTGCGAGACCCTCTCACGGCTGCTTTCTGTTCGGAGAACCTTCATCGAAGCGGGTCTCATCACTGGCACCCGCAAAGAAGTCGCTAGTGCCTGCGAGAGCAAGGACTTTAGGGCCGCTGTTGGGCAGCTAATCCGGATCAACAAGTCCGAGCATGTTGGCATCAACATGATGGATGTTACGGTCTGCGGGGCGATCTCTCCCTATAACCACCTCCTCGGCGGAAAGCTCGTCTGTAGCCTCATGTTTAGCCCAGAGGTTGTACTCGCCTACCGCGACAGATACTCCGGCCAGGAGAGCATCATTGCCTCTTCCATGAAGGGCGCTGCTGTTCACCGCATCCCCCGCTTGGTCATGCTTGCCACAACCAGCCTCTACGGGGTCGGCGCGAGCCAGTACAACCGCATCAAAATCCCCCTTGAGGCTGTTGGGGAGACCATGGGAGAGTTCCTGCGATTTGAAGCACTGGGACTGAGCCTTGGGTTTGGCTCATTTCACATCAGCCCCAAGACGGGGAAGCTGATGGGCAACCTCTTCAGCCGCCGTGATGGCGGAGGGAGGAAGGTCAACTATAAATTTGGAGAGGGCGTGAACCCCCGCATGCGAATGCTCCGCCAGGCAATGGAGCTTCTAGCCCTCCCGAGCAATGCCCTCCTCACCCACGGCAACCAGCGCGTGGTGTATGGCATCTCGCTGGCGCGCAACTTTCGGGAAGTCCTCATCGGCCTCACCGACCGTCCCTCCTACTACCTGCCGCTCTCCCGTGCTCAACAGGGCACCTCCGCACTGGCCTCCTACTGGCGGAGACGCTGGCTGTCCCCCAGGCTCACTCGCCCGGGGATCCTGGAAGCCGTCGCAGAGCACACGCTCTCATATCCGGTGGAGCACGGCGCACGTGTTGTTGAAGTGGACTTCGAGCCTGGCGATGGTGATTGCCCAAGACTCTTCGAGGACTGAGGCATGGCCCTCCGCGTTCTCACCTGGAACTGCTGCGGTGGCGACGCCGAGTGCCGACTCGCAGCTCTCAGTGAGTATGCTGCCGATGTCGTAGTCCTCACAGAGGTGCTCGAGCTTGAGGGCAATTCTCCAGGACGAGCTGTGTGGTCAGGCCCCCCTTCTGTTGGGAAAAGACGGAAGAAGGGAACGGCAGTGCTCGTGCGTGAAGGCCTTCAGCTCTGGCCTCGTTCCGCCCTCACAGACCCAAGTGCACTTCGTGTCACCATGGCGGGACTCGCCACCCAAGTCGATGTCGTTGGGCTCTGGTCGAGACTGCCCTACGTGGAGACGACGCTTGGAGCCCTCGAGGAACTGGCCGGCACAGGCGACCCTGCCCAGGTGATCGTGGCGGGAGACTTCAATGACAATGTCTACCCCGCATGGCTGAGGCGTGCCAAGCCCGACTTCCGTTCGATCTTGGGAACACTGAACCGGCAGTATGGGCTTCAGAGCGCCTATCACACCTTCACCGGGGAGCCCTTTTCTAAGGAGTCACACCCCACTCTCTACTGGCAGAGCAAAGCCCACCAGCCATACCACATCGACTATGTCTTCATTCCAGCAGCATGGGTCTCACTCGTTACTGGCGTTGAGATCCCAGGCTTTCACAAGCTGCACGGACTTAGTGACCACCGACCGGTGATTGTGGATCTAGACGTTGCCTAGCCAACGCCTTCGGCCGGGTGGCCATCCGTCCACTCGCTGGCGTCGGTTCGGGGGCTGCATCCAAGAGTTCCCCGCTAGACGGGCAACTCGCCAAAGGGACATAACCCCCTAAGAGCAGGGGGACAGGTCGCACAGGAGACTGGTGCCAGGTGGGAACAGTCGGTGGCGGCCTCTCTCCGGTTGGAACTGCTCATAAAGCGGTTGATGGCCTGGAGGACAAGCCGGGGGTTGTAGTCCCTAAGCCCGCTATGAATGCGGCTAAGGGCTACTTTCCTGGAGAGCGACAGGACTGCCTGCCTTCGCGCATCGTAGCTCCAGGGTCCAGCCCAGCCCATAGAGAACAGGAACTTGTCAATGTTCACATCGATGGGAAGGAACCATGACCAGTCGATGCCTTCCTGCCAAGGGGGAGTCTCCAGCCCAAGGTCAGGGGCAGAGACAACGGAGAGGAACATGCTGGCGACCTTCTTATTGACCCTCCAAACTCTGCTGATCTCAGCCTCTAGCGCCCTGGCGCGGTCAAGAGGGCTATCATGCTCCCGGAGCACTCGGACATGGAGGGCGGAGAGACTCCCCTCCCATGCTTCAAAGAGAGCCAGGGCAGCAGATGTAGGGATTTTCCCGAAGTGCCCATACCGCCTGAGCAGGGTCGTGTGCCTCTTCAAATGACAGTCGCAGGTTGGGTTTGCCGAGCAGGTCGCCAGCCGTGTCTCCTTCTCTTTGGCCAGGTCACAGACCTTGAGCAGACCCTCTTGCGTTCCCGAGTGAACGCAGCCACTAGCCTTCGCCAATTGGTAGAGTTGGGAAGAACTCGTCAGTTCCTCTGCATCAGCTTTGGGAATGGACCTAAGGATCCGAGCTACATAGGTGTCTCTAAGCCTCTGGAACATGGCGAGGGTGATGAGAGCGTGAAAAAGGGCTCGGTCATCCCCCTTTCCCACGGCCTGTTGCTCAACAGCCATATCACCAAGCAGGTCTCGATTAGAGAGCCAAGGGAACAGACCTCCGTCATGGGGCTGTTTCCAGACATACCTCAGATACCAGCTAACGATGAGTGCTGTTGTCCGAGGGGCACTCTTTAGCAATCAGGTCTCCTGCGACCAAGCAAGAAATAGCGGAATCAACAACCAGCCTATGCTGCTAGAGATAAGACATCGAATATATCTACAATTCGCCTAAGCGGCACACCAATCAGCTATAAAAAGTAGACCTCACTTGTCCTGCTAAGAGTAACAAAGTGGGGACCTGGCTCCATGTCGGTGCTCCATGAAATATGTGCACCGAGCACGCGGAGCTTTTGACTCGGCTCATACTCCTGCATTGGGTCCACAACCCTTAAGATGACACCTGCCTCTTTCGTCCCCGCTGGAACAGTGAAGAGCCGACCTTCCCAGCTAAGGGGGCCATGACGCCTTGATATCTCGAGTTCAACATCAGCGAAGCAGTCGACGGGTTCATCGTTCAGGGCTGTAGGCTTGCGGTGAGAGCCTGGCTTCCAATAGGAGTCGCAGAGCTGGCGGACAGAGCAGAAGCTGCATGTATCCTCTCCCGGTGTTGCTCGAGGAGGTTTCTGCGCTACATCCTGCCTTGCCTTTTCTGATCGCACAAGGAGAGCCCGCCTGAAGGCCTCCTGCTCGTTAGGCGTCGGAATCGGCACACAGATAGATCGATTCCCATAGACCAGTGTTAGAGCGTCGGCAGGCCTCTGAAGTGGATTCAGCTCTAGATCCTCACTCCAGATAAGCGCATATGTCCACAGCTGCTGCCGGTGCTTCTCCTCATCTTCTTTCCCGGTCTTATAGTCGACAATCTCACACCGATTTGAACTTAGACAGAGAAGGTCAGCTCTCCCCTTCCACCCGAGCTGTGGTGCTCTGAACTCGACCTCTGCGTATGTACCCAATCCAAGTGGAAGCCGAGCGGAGCCGAGCGCGTGGTGAGCCCCCGTTGTTCCGCACTCCATGAGGGTAGTCCTCGAGAGCATTGCCTGGACCCTGAGCCTCAGGTCCGGTGAACGGGCAGAAAGGTCCCAGTCTCCTCCGGTCATGAGGCATTGCGCCCTGGGGTTCTTCGCGAAGCGATCTCTCACACGAACAAAGGCTGCCCGTACGATCTCGGAGTAACCACCGAGATCACGGAGGACCTGCACTGCCTGCGAGTCGGTGAGAGATGAGCATCCCCTGGTGACCAGTTCCTTGGTAATCATCTCGAGGGCTAGGTGGACAGTATCCCCTGCAAGGCTGCTTGCATGAGGTTTCGGAGGATAGCCTCGTCCACTCCAGAGCTCTGGATAGCTAGCGCTTGAAAGGCTCCACCGGAGCGGGCATGACTCGATCTCACCTAAGGTAGAGATTGACATCAATAAAGGAGGGTCTGGCCACTCCGCCGGCAGGTTTAGACGCCACGGAGTAGGCCTCAGTGAATAGTCCTGAGTCATGGCTCAAACCCGAGTTCAGAGAGGACCTTCGCCGTGGCCCGTGGAAGGTTCTTTCTGAGCAAATGCTCGTCAATAAGTATAAACGGGGTGAGTGAATACTCCTTTAGGTCAGCGAGCGAGGGGTCAGACGGGTGCCCTGGAGTTAATGCTCCGTGTATGCCTATCACAGTTCGCTGGCCTGAAGGTGTAGTTGCAAGAATGGGGGCAATAACGTTTCCAATGCCCGGGATAGACATCGCGGCATCTCGTTCCAGTTTTAGGGCATCAATTCCTTGCCGCTCAAGATCTTCATAGAGCATCACAGTGGCCTGGTCGGACCGTATCTTGCTTGGTTTG
>SESB01002418.1_pt1 | contig 10956 bp, 8 predicted proteins | sample 3171441 | NCBI WGS metagenome assembly SESB01 (sample SAMN06051867, study PRJNA518727) | freshwater metagenome | biome: subpolar coniferous forest; feature: holomictic lake; material: water; isolation source: holomictic Lake 227, 6 m depth | place: Canada: near Kenora, Ontario | collected 2014-07-08...
TTCAGGCCATGGCATGGAAACAAAAATTGGCCATGAGAAAGTTTATAACCCATTTTTGAATGGAGGAATTATTTTGTAATCCTCACTTAGCAGGCATGGGGATTACGGCATTAAAACCCAAAAAGATTCTGAAAAAGACTCATTTCCTTCACATTTATTTCTGCAATCCCACGCATACCCCCGATACATTCCAGCTGCGTGCCTGTATTGGTTTTTAAGCCATCAGGCAAAGAGACAATAAAATGGTAGCTGTTATTTTCAGAAACATATTCTCTTCCTTTAACAACACCTCGAACAACACCATTTTCCAGAAAAGGAAATTGTTCAAATTTTATGATTAATGATTGGCCTGGCATTACTTTACATGGGCCTTTTACTTCCATAATGATCATGGCGGAATATACCGGTTTGCCCGCCACCAGGTCTTTAGGATTATCAAGCCGTATTGGAGTAATCACAACTTCAGGATATCGGATGTATATACTAAGTAACAAGGAAATTGACAGCAAAGCCAGGATCATCCCAATTCCCCAGCGTGTTAACCAAGCCGGAGGCTTTGTCATGATCTCCTGCAATTCAGGACTTTTTAATTCAATATTTTGTTGAAATTCTTCTGGCATCTCATTTTCATTAAATTAAGCCCCTAGCTCCAATTGGTTTTTAACGAGATTGAAATAAACACCCTGCTTCTGTACAAGCCTGGTATGTGTTCCTTCCTCAACGATGCAACCCTTTTCCAATACGATAATCTGATCTGCATTTTTAACCGTGCTTAACCTGTGAGCTACGATTACCACTGTCTTACCCTTAAAAAATGAAGAGAGGTTATCATGGATAATATGTTCATTTGTGGCATCCAGGGCATTTGTGGCCTCGTCAAGAAATAGAAACTGCGGATTTTTATATACTGCCCTGGCAATCAGGATTCTTTGTTTCTGCCCCTGGCTTAAACCGCTGCCTTCCATGCCGATCACTGTATTATAAGCGAGTGGAAGCATCGCGATATATTCATCAAGGTTTGCCATATTTGCTGCATACTGAAGACGGCTTACATCCACAACATCTTCACCCGGGGCAATATTGTGGGCGATACTCTCTGAAAAAATAAACCCATCCTGCATGACAGCTCCGAAATGACTTCTCCACATCCCTGCGTCAAAGGAATTCAGGGGTTCATGACCCAAAACAATTTCCCCACTTGTTGGCGGGTAAAATCCCAGCAAGAGTTTTACCAGCGTGGTTTTGCCGCTTCCGCTTGCTCCAACGATTGCAGTCACTTTGCCTTGCGGGATATTCATATTAATATCATTCAAAACCATTGGTGAATGCGGGCCTTCATACTGGAATGAGACAGCCTCAACTTTGAGGTTAAGGTTATCAGGAAGTTCAAAAGTTAGTGCTGTCTGGCCCTCCTGCTCATTGCGCTTCATATGGATCTCGCCCAGTCGTTCCAGGCTAATCCGGGCATCCTGTGCTGACTGCATAAAGAATACCATTTGGTTAATCGGTCCATTCATCTGACCCAGAATATATTGAAGGGCAACCATCATGCCCAAAGTCATTTCACCATGTAATACAGCAAATGCTGACATGAACGTAATCAGAATATTTTTGGTCTCGTTAAAAAAGAGTCCGCCCAACTGCTGGTATTGACTGATATTCAGGCTTTTCATTTGTGTTTGAAATAACTTAGCCTGAATTTGTTCCCATTTCCAGCGTTTCTGCCTCTCGCAATTATTAAGCTTGATTTCCTGCATACCGGTAATCATCTGAATCAGGCTGCTCTGATTCTCGGCCAGCTGCGAGAAACGGAGGGCATCTAGTGCCCGGCGCCGTTTTAGGAAAATCATGATCCAAAGAAAATATATTGCACTCCCTACAAGGAACACAATTAAAATTTTCAAGCTATATATTCCAAGTACAATGCTGAATATAAATATATTAAACATGCCAAACAACACATTAAGCGATGTATTGGTCAGGAAATTCTGAATCCGGTTATGGTCACCAATCCTTTGCATCAGGTCACCAATAAGCTTCGCATCAAAGAAACCAATGGGAAGTTTCATCAACTTGACCAGAAAATCAGAGATCAAAGACAGGTTGATCCGGGTACTGAGATGCAGCAAAATCCAATTACGGATAAAGTCAACACTGGTTCGGCCAACAATAAACACCAATTGCGCTATAAGGATTATGTATATAAACCCGGGATTATTCCCAATAATCCCTTTATCAACAATGCTTTGTGTCAGGAACGGAAATGCAAGTTGAAGAAGACTTCCCAGTAACATCCCCAATATGAGCTGAACCACCAATTTATGCTGTGGCTTCAGGTATTGAAACAGGAAAGAGAAACTTGATCTGTCTTGCTTAACGTCATCCCTGGCATAAAAATCAGGCGTTGGATCAAGCAATAAGGCAACGCCAAGGTCTTCCTCATGCTGCCGGGTACTTAGCCAGGCTTTTTTAAATTCTTCTTGCGAAATTTGTAAGATTCCCCTACCGGGATCTGCTATAACAACTTCACCGTTTTTCGTAATGTTGTAAACAACAACAAAATGAGACTGTTTCCAATGAGCGATGCATGGGAGTGGCGCTTCTGCCAATTGAGCCATGGTAATTCTGACGCCCATATTGCGCATCCCGATTGCTTCTGCAGCATCACTCAATCCCATTAATGAAACGCCTTCACGGGAAATTGTTGATTTTTCCCGCAAATACCCGAGGCTATATTCCTTCCCATAGAACTTTGCGATCATGCGCAAGCAGGCAGGACCGCAATCTCTGGAATCCAATTGAGGGTAAAAAGGGAAACTCATATTTAAGTGGAGAGACTCAATAAATTTCGAACAAAGATGTGCAAAAAGATTCACACCTTAACAAAAGTTACTATTGTAAACCAGGAGGCTAAATAAGGATTAAAAACCCCGTCGCGCAAACGACGGGGTTTTGCCGGTTCTGGCTAATATTGCCCCCAGGGCATTGGGTACCTTATGGAGTCTAGAGGGGGGGGGGGTGGAATTCTCCACATACCAGGGGCTAATACTTTAATATTTTATTTGGGGCCACCGCCGTGACCTACATTTCCGTCACCAGGATGATAAGAGGAGCCGCCACCAAAGGTCGTATGAAACCAATCTTCCAGGTCATCCCAAAAATCACCGCCTTTAATTTTATCTAATTCTGAATTTTTTAAGGCAAATGTTTGCATATCGTCAAAACTTGCCGTATATTTACGCCTTTCCATGATATAATGATTTAGATATCGAGAGCAATACACCCATTGCGCCCTTATTGTTCAACTTGTTTCTATCATTAATCGCAGAAAAGCAAAAATATCCCCCCTGTTTTTGACTTTTATTAAAAAAAAGTTGCATCCCGGGGTAGAATGAAATCTAAACACCTGATTTGATGCTACTTATCCAAAGCTTGGTCCTGAGTTTTTTACTATCCTTCGCAGGATGGTTTCAGGCTGCGCCAAAGCAGGCTACCAAAATGAGCATCACCAAGCCGGTAACTGAACTAAATAATGCTGATGATCTTTACCGTGTAGCAAAGTCCCTTATAAAAAAGGAGATGTACAATGAAGCTGTGCCATATTTTAATAAAGCCGCCCATATTTATAAAGATACAAAGCAATTTGAAAAAAGTGCTAGAAGTTTCTTATATAATGCAGAAATATATCAATATTTTGGAGACAACAAGCTAGCAATTAGGTATTTAGACACATCGAATCGTGTCGCAAGTCAAAATCTTCTCTCCAATAATCTCATTTTTGCAGAAATCCTTCGTACAAAAGGAAGAATAAATAGAAATCTTGGCAAAGTACATGAAGCACAAGCTGATCTTGAAAAATCATTATTGATTTCAAAATCAGTTCTTGGGGAATTTGACACCTCCTTATCTTTTACATACAATACACTTGGATTGCTATATGACCAACTTTTTAATTACAAAAAAGCTGTTCAGTACTTCCAGAAAGCTATAAACTGCAAATTATTATCAAAAAGCAAGATTGATTATGAATTAGCTGATTACTATTACAACTTAGGAAATGAATATTGCATGCTTGGAATGCTTAATGAATCACTTGAAAATTTGAATTTTACAATTAGTTTAACAAAAATCATTAATTCTCGTGTACCTGCGTCTTCCCTTGATTATTATTTATCAAAGGCTATTCTCTGCCAAATCCAAGGAAAATACGACCTTGCTATTGTCACATTTGAACAGGGGGAACAAATTTCAAAGTCTGTTATTGATAAAGATTTGGCTGTTTTAGGAATGATGTATATATCTAAAGGGAGCGTTCTTATCCAAGCAGGTGATTATCAAAGAGGAAAAGAAACAGTTCAATATGGAAATTATTTACTTGAAAAGGCACCGAACGCAACTGCTTTTAGACGTTTTTGGGTGAACTATTATTTATCAATCCTATTTTACAACAATAATGATTATAAAACATCGCTGAAGTATGCATATATATGTTTAAAAAATCAAAAGGATTATTACATTTCTGATCTTACTCGTTCCTATAAGCTAATAGCTGACAATCTATATAAATTAGGTGATTTAAAGAATGCAAATAAATTTTATTCCATTTGTATTGACGTAACGAAAAAAGAAAGAGATCAACGCATTTCATATACTGATAAAATATATACCAATTATGGCCATTTTCTTTTTAATACTGGGAAAAGAGAACTTGGAATAAAATATGCCCGTGAAGGCCTTGCTTTAAATAAGGCTGCCTTTGGCATCCGCCATCCTGTCGTTTCTGCAAATTTGAATTCACTTGGGGAAATTTACACTTTGAATCATGCCCCGAAAGAGGCCCTGGTTTGTTATCAACAAGCCTTGATAGCGGCTTCTACGTCATATTTTAACATGGATTTCAGGACCAATCCAAGCCTGGACAACATTGCCTTCAAACCGGAAGCCTTCCTCACCTTAAAGAACAAAGCTGCTGCCCTAGCCAATTTTTCTGCGGCAACCAATGACATTTCACAACTGAAGACAAGCTTTGAGACGTATCAATTGTCACTTGACCTCATCCATAAAAACAGGGCTTCATTCCCGGAGCTTGAGAGTAAAATCTGGGTTTCCGGTGAAGAGAAAGCGACTTTCGACGGAGCGATCAATACTGCTTATTTGTTGTACTCAAAAACCGGGGCTGATTTCTATAAACAAAAAGTTTTTGAATTTTCAGAACAAAGCAAAGCTGCGGCCTTATTTGCCTCTTTAAAAGAGAAGAAAGCCATGGAAGGTGGTGGAATCCCTGACTCTTTAACGAAAAAAGAGAATTATTATACCCGTAAGATTGAGCAGATACAGAATGAAGTTTTGGCAGAAACGCAGAGCACAAAGCCTTCACAACCACGAATTAAAGATCTTGAAGCGGATATTTTTGTTTTAAAAAACGAGCAATCTAAGCTTCTGGTTCACCTTGAAAAAGACTTTCCAAGCTATCATCACTTAAAATATGACAAAACAATTGTTTCGGTAAGCAAACTGAGGCAAATGCTGAATGACAGGCAAGTATTGCTGGAGTACTCTTTCGTTGGTGATGAAATTCTTATTTTTGCCATAGCACCCGAAGGTTATGATATTTATAAAATTAAAAAACCTGCTGATTTCGACCATATGGTTGCTGATCTCAGGACTTACCTGGATGAACTGAGTTTTATCAGTCAAACTAATGAGATTTATGCCAATTTCCTTAAATCATCCTTTGGCTTATACAATCTCTTACTGAAACCTGCGGAAAAGATGATCAGCAACCGCAACATCATTATTGTACCTGATGAGAACCTGGCGACAATCCCCTTTGAGGTTTTGCTGACGGCTAAAGTGAATGCCAATACCGAATATGGGTTTCTGCCATACCTCATCACACGTAATGCCATCGGGTATGCCTATTCCGGGAATCTCCTGTATTACCAGCCCAGTGCGCGTCCAGGAGGTAGTTTAACTATGGCTGCTTTTACGCCTTCTTATACTGAGTTAAATGACGAAAAACCAGGGAGTGCCCATTTTCGTTACCGTAATTTATTGAAACCATTGCCTTTTGCCAGGGAAGAAGCCACTTCTGTTTCCAGGATTTTTGGCGGGGATGTTTATGCGAACGGCAATGCATGTGAATCGAATTTTAAGAAAGTAGCTCCTCAATACGACATCTTGCATCTTTCGATGCATGCGATCGTTGACAATGAGAATCCTATGTATTCTAACCTGGCATTTGGCAAGGACAGGAACAAACAGGAGGACGGATATTTAAATACTTTCGAGCTTCTGAATATGAAGCTCAAAGCCCGTATGGCTGTGCTTAGCGCATGTAATACGGGAGTGGGTGCCTTACAAAAGGGGGAGGGCGTTATGAGCCTTGCGCGTGGGTTTTACTACGCAGGGTGTCCGGACGTGGTAATGACTCTGTGGCCAGTTGAAGATCAACTAAGTTCTTCACTGATTCAGGATTTTTACCATTATCTTTCTTTGGGAAAGAACAAAGCCGAGGCTTTACAGCTGGCTAAGATCAACTTTCTGAAGAGTGCGGACCCATTAAGGGCTCACCCATATTTCTGGGCAGGATACGTTAATATTGGCGACACTTCTCCGCTTGTGGAGAAACAACCTACAAAAGAAAAGCCCGGCGGTTCAATCGCCTGGGCTAGTATTTTTGGGTTGCTTCTTACCTTGCTGCCTTTCGCCTGGAAGCTTTTCTGATAGAAGCGTATCCTGTTCCGGAAATTGATTTACAGTGCTTTTAAGTCCTGAAGTATTCTTGTGGCTTTTCCCTGGTAACCACCCTGGTGCGCTGATACTTTCTCAAACTGCCGGATCGCAGCATTTTTATCGCCAATTCTGAGATAACACATGCCAAGATAATAATCAGACAAGGGTTTGTAGAAATTATCGTCGGAGGCAATGATGGCTAAAAAGAGCGGCATTGCCTGATTGGGCTTTTCGATTTGCAAATAAGAAACAGCCTGATAAAAACGAACTTGCTGATTGGCCGGATTTGTTTTAGAAATTTTCTCAAACCCCTGGATTGCCTTATCGTAATCAGCCTTTCGAAACGCATCAAATGCAGCTTTCACGTTCAGATTCTGGCCAGGATCCGCAGATCGCAAGCCATTAATCGGCTTATAGGTTTCATAATACATACTGCTGATCTTCTCCATCCTGGATTGATGCCCATTAATATAAAACAAGACACTACTCCCTACAACAGCCAAAATGGCAAAGGAAGCGGCAGCTTTATATAAAATTGAATACGAAGGTTTTCTTTCGTATTGCCTCCGGGCCATGTTCAGCGATGCCTCGAATTTTCTTGTTTTTTCGTCGCCAATGGCCGAATCAATGGCTTCGCTCAGTTTGTATTCCCGCTCAAGTTCTCGGTCATTCTGCAGGTCATTGACAAACTGCGTTTCCGTAATTTCATTAAGGAGTCCGTTTTTGAAGTCCTCAATCCTGATGATGTGGGTCATAAAATATTCCTTTAAATAAGGTCTCTGTACTCTGAATCGTTTTGGATACGTCGCGTGAGATTGTCCTTACATTTTGACTTACGATGGATTGCTTGCATTTCGTCGCTAAAGCCTAATATTTCCGCGATTTCCTTAAAGGATTTCTTATTCAGAAACAACAATAGCAACTCTTTACAACCCTCATCCATCTCATCAAAATGCCTTCTATATAAAGCATTCTGACGTAGTCTAAGCACTTCTAACTGCAATGTATCGTTCTCCTCATCGGGGACATCAACATCAATTTCTAAAAATTGCCCTTTTAATGTTTTTCTGTTTTTCAATTCCCGCAGCCACAGATGCCTGCATATCGAAAACAAAAAAGTACTAAAAGAACTGGTCAAACAAAACTTCGTATCTAAAACACGTTCAAACACAACCTTCATGGCATCCTGAAACACATCGCGGGCATCATCATCTGATCCGCCATTGTTCTGAATGTACTTGTCGGTTGTCTGGAAAAGTTGATCATACACGAATAAAAGCACCCATTGGTCAGCTGATCTGAACCCTTGGACGATCTCTTCATCAGAGTACGTTCTTGTTTTCCTTCCGAATATTAATCGCATTTTCGAGAAATTATCCCCCCTTTTTTAGAAATATTTATCAGAATTATTCAAAATATTTTCCTATCTGGATTTAACTGTTTATATTTCAAATAGTTTCAAAACAGAATAAAGAATTGAGTCCTGCCTGAAATACAACAATTTACGAATGAATTTAGAAATACACCCTTACCCACCCGCTTGCAAAAATACACCTAAACTTCTAAGCTGAAAAACAGATAGAGATAATTAAAGCAATATTATTACCGGTTTCTCAAAAAGCATATTACTTTTAAAGAAAGAATAAACCTTAAACTACACGAATTCTTGCGATGGCAGGTATCTATATTCATATTCCATTTTGTAAAGCAAAATGTCATTACTGTGACTTTTTCTCATTAGCAACTTCTCGTTACAGGGAAGAATACCTTGAAGCACTTCTGCGTGAAATTAAGACTCGCAAATTGTATTTAAACGATGATATAATTGAAACAATTTATTTTGGCGGGGGAACGCCTTCTCTATTCAGTGCGGAAAACCTGAAGCTGATTCAACAGGAAATAGCAAATAATTTCACCCTGAGTAAAGACCCTGAAATTACCCTGGAAGCAAACCCCGATGATCTTGGCAAGGTGTATTTGCAGTCATTGTGGCAAGCCGGGATAAACCGTTTGAGTATTGGTGTTCAATCTTTTCGGAATGCAGACCTGATTTCATTAAACCGGGCTCATAACGAAAATCAGGCGATAGAATGCCTTTATGAAGCCAAATCTGTTGGTTTTGAGAATTTGAGTATCGATTTAATCTATGGAATACCAGGGCTTTCCATTGAATCCTGGGAAAAGAACCTGGAAATATTTGAATCGCTCAACATTCCGCATCTTTCCTCTTATTGGCTTACTGTGGAGGCGGGGACAGCATTAGCAGGATTCATCCGCAAAGGGAAATATCCTTCGCCAGATGAATCTCTGGGGGCGTCCCATTTCAAACATCTGATGAGTTGGGCAAAGCAACATGATTATCAGCATTATGAAGTATCCAACTACGCACGGAACGGCAAATTCTCACAACACAATACCGCATATTGGAATTCTGTTCCCTACCTTGGATTAGGACCTTCAGCCCATTCTTTTAATGGGAAAAGCCGACAATGGAATGTCAGTAATTTAAGTTTATATATTAAAGGAATTCATAAAGGGAGTCCTGTTTTCGAGAAAGAAATCATCAGCGATAAACAAAGATTTAATGAATATATAATGACCTCTTTACGGACCATGTGGGGTTGTAATTTACAATACCTCTCTGAATCTTTTAATCTGCAATGGGCTGAAAAAACGCGACAGCAAGCACAAAAATATATCGACAACGGCTGGCTGAAAGAAGAATCTGGTATTATTTATACCCAAGAAGAGGGCTGGTTTCACCTTGATGGCATCAGCGCTGATCTTTTTTTACTGTAAATCTGGAATGGCTGAACCTACAATACCTGAGAAACACCCAAACGGACACTTAAATAAACCGGATTATGGTCGGAATACTCAAAACCAAAATCCAAAGTCCTTATATCCACCACACTGACATTTGGTGACAAGAGAAACGCATCAATGACAGTGGTTAGGGCTTGTCCTTTTTTATAAGCCTGGCTAACATCGCGGTTACTGGGCTTTTTGACATCATAAGCCCAATGCCAGTTGTCGGGCATAAAATCCTTTTCTAAAGGAGGTTGCAACACCCAAACTTTATCATCATTCTCAAACTTTTTGGGATTAAAGCCTGGAGGATTCTGATTCCAGTCTCCGCCAACGATCACATAATTTCCTTTTTTGTATTCGGCAGTAATGATCTTTTTCAGGACTTTCAATTCTTCTTTTCTAAGGACAGCCCCTTCTGACCAGGCAGAATTGTGAATGTTAATGACAAGCAGGCTGGTATCTTTTGTAATTGGATAACGATTTATTAAAAAACAGCGGTCCAGAAAAAATAGGCGTTTGGGCCATGGAAAATTCAGCGGAGAAGAAATCCTGACAGATTCAGAAGGTATAAAACGGGAAAAAGAAGCCAAGCCGGCAAGTACTTTACCCATTGGATCGAGTAGTGGAAAAGGGATATACTTTACGTCATAATTTTTAGCAAATGACACATTAAAGTCTTTAAGTTCATTTGAAAATATTGCCACCTGATCCGTAAAAAAACTTCGTTTTGCCTCTCTGTCAACTTCCTGAAGCAATACAAAATCGAGCGTATCCATGGCCTTTAAAGCACTGAGAATGCCGTTCAGATTTGCCTGATAATCATTAAATGGCGCTTTGACCCTGGAACCCCCATCATAAAAAAAATCCATGTCTTTCCCAAGGCCACTGTAGCCAATATTCCAGGTCAATAGGTTAAAAGCCCTGATATTTCCCGGGATAGAAATTCCTTTTTTACTGATTTCCAAATGGCAAATTTGGTCTGGCTTATATTCAGTAAAGCTTAAATAGGTAAAGAATGAAATGGCCACAAGCAACACAAAACCAGCAAGAATAAGGAAGCCATTTAAAAGGTAACGGAATTTTTTCATAGGGGCTTAATAAACAATTGATTAAAAATCAAAAGGTTAATACACACGGGGGCTTGGTTATTCCTTGATTACCAATGCAATATAAAAGTAGAAAAAAAAATCATTACTTTCGTGCTTTAAATCAAAGACAAAACCATGCCAATACTTGGATCTATAATAAAGGCTGCAATAGAGTTGCGTAGTAAGATGCCTGCAATGGAGATAAAGGTGAAAGATGGTTATTCCCAGCAAAAGCGCACTTTACGAAAGCTCCTGATGAAATCACAATTCACCTCATTTGGTGAGTTTTATGGATTTTCTGATCTATTGAAACAATCCGATA
>SESB01002421.1_pt1 | contig 10952 bp, 12 predicted proteins | sample 3171441 | NCBI WGS metagenome assembly SESB01 (sample SAMN06051867, study PRJNA518727) | freshwater metagenome | biome: subpolar coniferous forest; feature: holomictic lake; material: water; isolation source: holomictic Lake 227, 6 m depth | place: Canada: near Kenora, Ontario | collected...
TTTTACTCGTTTACTAAAACCAATTATTTCATTTTTTTCAAGAAAAAAATCTCTATCATTAAGTATTACGTTTTTAAAAATATTAATTGATGGAAACATTTTAATAAATATTTTATATTGTTCATCTAAAATATCAACACCAACATCTGGAAAATTTTTCAAGTTTTCATTAAATCCCCCATTTCTATATATTGATTTATTTTCATAACCATTCATAACTAGTGAAATTTTACCATTTGGGAATTTATTTTGTATATTATCAACAGCATATTGAATATTTTCAATTAATTTATCATGAAGATTGATATTAAAACCTGTTTGTTTGCTCCATTCATTTGCTTCAATTGCTGGAATATTAAAATGAATTCCATAAATTGCTTCATTATATTTAATAATAATATCTGAAATTCTTTTTGTTAAACCAATACCATTACTTAATATCAGAGTTTGCATTTTTCTCAGTTGTAATTCTTTTAATAAATCTTCAAAATATGGATATAAAACTATTTCATTATAAGCTGCTGTATACACAGTTTTAAAATTTGATACAAATAATTTATTTCTCTCATTTGCAAGTTTGTCTAAAATAATTTTCATATTTTCAACAGACATATTCTGTCTTGGTATTTGTTTTTCATATTTAACAGGACAAAACCAACACTTTGCATTACAAACACCATTTAAATCAAACTGAACATCAACTATTTTTGAATTATATAAATCCTTAATAATTTGATCTCTTGTTATCATATTATTTACGTAATTTGTTTTTATTATTTTTAAGATCAGATACTTCCTTTGTTAAAAGTTTTAAAGTCTTTTCAATTTTTCCCAATATTTCATCATCATCATCATCATCTTGAATCTCTTTAACATCTTCTTGAATTTCATCAATATTTATTTGAATTTCATCAACATCACCCTGAATTTCATCAACATCAACTTGAATTTCTTTAACATCTTCTGCAACAGCATGTAACTTTTTTAATTGTAAATTACCTGACATCAATAAAAATATTGATAGATAAATGGCTTCTAGTGAAACTAAATTCGTAACTAAAGCAAATATATAATCAGAATTAAACCCAAATAATATTAAAAAATATGAAGTGAAAAATAATGTCGTATGAATTATTAATGAGTTCATTGACCCAATTACTTGTGGAATTACTGTTGAAAGTGATTCCAGAGTTTCATCTGAATATATTTTTTGTTTTAAAGCTTTTAATATTTTTACCATAACAAATATGAAAGAATGCTAGAAATTATAATTGTAGTTATTAAACCAAAAATTTTTAAATTATTAATAAATTTATTTTTTATTAAAGGTTTTTTATTATAATTACATGCATCACAAATCAAATTATTATGATAATTATCACAAAAATTTTTTTCCATTTTTAAAAATAAGATATTACAGTAGAATCTTTAAAATAAAGTTTAATCTTACTATAATACTTACTGTCATTAAAAATAAATTTATATTTTTTTGGAATTATTAATGCATCAATTACCATCCCCTTAAATTTAATCAAGGTATTATCATTTTCAATATCATCAGTATCTAAAATTATAATATAATTGTAATGACTGACACCATCTTTCTTATAACCTGTGTTCACTTCAAGCTTACTCGTAAAACCTAAAACACTTTTTAAATTTTCTACTTTAATTATATTCATAACTATTTGATATTTAAACTAGTACCCCTGACAAGAATTGAACTTGTATCTAAAAATTAGAAGTTTTTTGTTCTGTCCGTTGAACTACAGGAGCATCTTATTATTTATTTTTAAAATCATCTGAGTTACGTATACTTTCGATGAACTCTTTTAATTCTTCATCAGAAAAGTCGCTAACCCAACTATCAATATGCCATCTTTCTAAATCTAATGATTTTAAAAAATCATATATTTCTTCGTCTATCATGATAGTAATTCTTTTGTTACTCTACTTGCAATATTATTATCAATTAAGGCTGATTTGGAGTGTGTTTTAAACACAGCCATTACTTTACCCATTTCTTTAATTGAGGTCAACTCAAGGTCTGAAATTATCCAAGAAACGATTTGTCTTATTTCAGCTTCATCAAGCATTTGTGGTAAATAATTATTTAAGAAATCAATCTCAAATTGATTATCCAACATAATAGCATTTTCTTTCAAAGTCCTAAATAATTTCAAAGCTTGTTCGTCACTAACCTCTTTATCAATTCGGTTAAATTCACCAATTAACAATCTTAAAAATGATTTAAGTGGTTCATTTTTTTCTAACATCGCTTGTTTTAATCCCATTTGGATTTGTACCTGAATTCTCATAATTTTTGTTTTACATTATTTGAGCCAGCAGAGGGTCTCGAACCCACAACTTCCTGATTACAAGTCAGGTATTCTACCAATTGAATTATGCTGGCATTTTTGTTTTGCAAATGTAGTAATTATAATTCAATAAAACAAGAACTATTATTATTTCCATTGCGCCCAAGGACAGGTTCTGCACATGCCTTGATTAATTTCATTATATAACATATCAACGTGTTTATCGCTAAACCAAACATTTTCAATGCTATTCTCAATTATATTACCGAATTTTGTCTTTTCAGTATAATCATTACAACATAAAAATAAATCACCAGAACTATTAATACTCATAACAGTAAAAAATCTCCCACCCATTTCACCATCAATCATTCTTTTATTAACATGTTGACAACCAACTAATTCTTTTCCAAAGCTATTTTTATCAACATATTCTTTTAGTGAAAATATTTTATTTTTTTCAAGTAAAGAATCACGATCATAAATTACATTATTCAATACTGTTTTAAACTTTGGAAACTTCTCTTTAAATAATATTAATTGTTCATTTGGAACATTAAACTTAATATCTGGAAAATTTTCTAATTTTGTTATACCAATTGATTTTTCATTAATTGCATTAATATCAATATTAAAGACACTTAATAATTTAGGAGTTGCAACATCGTACAAATATTCTAAATTTTCAATTAGTGTATCGAATTTATTTGGTGAGAATCCTGTTTGTTTACTCCATTCCAGCTTTTCAATTGCTGGAATATTAAATTGGATTTCTTTAAAAATGTCCTCATGTTTTAAAACTACATCAACAATTTTTTTATTAAAAGCAACACCATTGCTATATAAATAAATGAAATTAAATCCTTTACTTTTATATAAATTTAATAATTTTTCAAATTCTGGATATAATACAACTTCATTAAAATGTGAAGGTGTTAAATTACGTAAATTAGGACTAATTATTCTATTCTTTTCAGCAATAATTCTATTTAATACGGTATTAGCATCTGCAATACTTATATTTTTACTTGGCGTATGTGCTTCGTACTTAACTGGACAAAACCAACACTTTGAATTGCAAACACCATTTGGGTCAAATTGAATTACATCAACTTTATGCTGATGCAATCTTTCAATAATCTTTTCTTTACTGTACATAATTTTAATTATAAATACTATTGAGCCGATAGAGGGTCTCGAACCCACGATCTTCTGATTACTAAACAGATGTTCTAACCAACTGAACTATATCGGCATTTTGGCGGTGATGGCTGGACTCGAACCAGCGACACATAGATTAACAGTCTATCGTTCTAACCAACTGAACTACATCACCTTATAAAAATTGAGCAGTAATTGAGAATCGAACTCAAGCCATAACATTGGCAATGTTATATACTAACCACTATACGACTACTGCGTTAATTTTGTGCAGAGTGTCGGGATCGAACCGACTCTATTTCTGGTTGGAAGCCAGATGCACCACCACTTATGCGTACCCTGCAATTATTCAAAATTTTTATAATTCTTTCTTTCATAAGTCTTTTTAGATTTATGAATTTTAACAACAGCTTTCCAACCTGTTGCATCTTCTAGTTCTGCATCTCTACTGCCTTTCCTATTGGCTTTAATGTAAGGACTTAATTTTTTATTTTTCATCAGGCAAAGATAAATATAATATTTCAATTATACAAATAAAATTTGAGGAAGATTGTGGACACGATCCACAGTCAATTTAATGACCAATCTATTTAGCAAATAGTTCCTAACACCTGTTAAGTTAACCTTCCATTGTTATTTGTGGTACTGGTTGGTAACGATCCAACATTTCTGGATTTTCAGTCCAGCACATAAACCTCTATGTTACAGCACCTTGTGAGGAGAAAGTGGGATTCCAACCCACGCTTCGTAGGGTCACTACGAACTATCTGGTTTCAAAGCAGACCTCTTAAAGCACTTGAGTATTTCTCCGATTATTAATTGTTGGAAAGGGGGGATTTGAACCCACGTGAACCAAGCTAACCTTTCAACACGTTATCAGCGTGAGGGTATACTTTCCAATGAGTTACAGAGCAATGTCTAAGTATTTTTATGCAAGTACTACTATTAAATGATAGTAAGTGTATAATATTTCCAATTTTTAATTCTTTCCATTAATTCTTCTAATGTTATACTACTATTAGTTTTCTTTTTATTATTATCAATATGCTTCATTAATTTACAATTTGCTGGATGCTTAATAATTTCAGGACTAATACCATTTATAAAACCATCCTTTACTGAATACATATGATCTCTACTAATTCCATTTAAATTATTACCTTTATTTGAAGGACTATATCTACCAAATTCTTTTAATAATTTAATATCAAATATATTTTTATAATCATCAATAGTAAAAGTAAATTCACAAGATGGTCTATATATTGAATAATATTTAATTCTACATTCATCACAATAAGTTTTTCGTGTTTGAATTATATTATCACAATTTTTACATTTTTTAGTTTCATTTTTTATTAGTTTTAATGGTTTTTCTTTTTTTAATTTTTGTTTACCTAATTAAAACATTTTAACACGTATTTTTTCTTTAGTTAAATCAGAATGTTTTCTTAATTTATTATTATATTGTGCCGAACATGTATGATCACAAAAAATTTTTTCGCTGCTTAATATTTTATTTATTTCTTTTTCACAATTCTTACATAAAATAACTTCATGATGTTGTTTTTTTATATTTAATCCTAATCTAAAAACCCTATTATTAATTGCTCTTATTGAAAACTTTAATTCCTCTGATATTTCTCTAGTATTTTTTTCTAAGATTACTAATTCTTTTAATTGATTATCCAATTCTTTTGTCCATTTCATAATTTTAATTTTATATAAATACTATAAAATGAGTATAAAATCAGATTCGAACTAAAAATATAAACCAAAGAGCATGGCACTAGATTCGAACTAGTGTGTGTTATTACTAACAGATTGATTTGCAGTCAATTGCCTTAACCACTCGACCAGCCATGCTTGTTTTTATTACCAATATGTCAATGAACTACAAAAAAAAACCCGATGCTCTGTTTAAAGTATCGGGTTTTTTGTTTGAAATATTTATTTCATTCAATGTTTGAGAAACCCAATACACAGACCATTGCCATTATTACATCCTGTAAATGATGTAAAGGAAATTCGTCTACTACTAATATTGGTTCTATTCGTTCTCATTTTTTCTATTTTTTAATTTTATTTACGGTACAAAGATATGTTATTAAAATCATAAATACAAGTGATTTTTAAAAAAAATTAATAAAAAGTTATTTTAGTATCTTTTTATTAATAAAATACAAAGCACCTTCTTTATAACCTGTTGATATTCCTTCTGTTAATATAAAATCTTCTTTAAAAATATTTTCAAATAATTTTTTATAAATCAGTAATTTTGTTTCATGTGTGTTTCTACCAATGGCATAAATATTAATATTTGAGTTTTCATTAATAAATTCTTTAACCAAATAGGATATTCTTTTCATTACTTCAATACTTTCATTTTTATTGGTATTTGTTGAGTACTCGTCATTTTCAATTTCATCATCAACATCGACATTATCATCATATTTTAATGTTCTAGATGTTAATGTAAAACCAATATCTATTGATCCAATGAAATAATTACAGTTAATATTTAAAATATCACATAAGGTTGACCCATTATCCAATTTAATTTTTGGACTTACTGATGTATCAATAAATTCTAAGTCATATGATTCTCCGCTAAGTGTTTTAAATCTATTAGTTTTTGTATTAAAGCCATTAATTGTCCTTTCAATAGTAATATAATCAGTTTGTAATGGTGTATCAAAAATTTCATTAATATCTGAAATTACTTTATCGAATTCTTCTTTAATTAAAGAACTTAATCTTTTTGAATAATATTCTGGTCTCATAGTACAAATTTATATAAAATATTTAAAAAATGCAAATATATTATATAAATACTTTATTATTTTTTTAAACACAAGACTTTATCTGGCTTAATTTCTAGAGTATCAACACTATCCTTAATTAAAATAAAATTATTATTTTCGTAAGATGGATATATAAAATCCAAAGTTTGAATTCCATTGCTATTTATTAGTTTAAATTCACCATCTAAATCAGTATATGTTGTATCAACTTTATTAGCTACAACCATTACACCAACTAATTTTTCATTATTATTAAAATCCATTACCGTTCCCTTAAATTCTTTTGGCGTACTCATACAATACACAACCAAAAATGCCATAATCATTGTTTTCATAGTTTTCTTTTTCTATTTAGACGTAGAAAAAGACATAAGGGTGTTAAAATACGATTAATTTATCATTACATAAACAATAAAAAAAGGCTATTCTAATGTTAAGAATAGCCTTTATATGTTAATTTAAATATACTAATTCGTCAGGTGTTAATTTTCTTTCCATATTGAAATAATCAAATATTTCACCAGTTTGATCTTTATAAATATACCAATTATTATCTTTATATGTTACTATTTTATAACCATCCCTTTCTTCATTATATGTTAGATTAAAACTACCAAAGTTATCTATTTTGAAAAGTGTGTTAAAATAAGCACCACAATTATGACCTCTACTACCATTTATTTCGTTAGTTGGTTTGAAATTTAATATTTGGTGTAATGTTATATTTCCAAGATTTAGATTACCTTTTTTATCTATAAAAAATGGTCTATTACTATGAATACCAAGATAAATATTTTCATCTTTAAATGATTTATACAATCTATCATATTTACTTTCACCAATCATTGAATTATATATAGTTGCAGCCAAATTAGGCGAAGTAAATATTTTATCAGTTAAATCAACTTTAATATTATCACCATTAACATCAATTAATATGCTATTATCACCTGTTGTTCCAACATATATACCATTACTATCAAAATCAATTAATTTATTATCTATTGAATTATATTGAACATAACCAATTAATGAGTTAACTTCATTAAATTTTCTTACATTATTACTATCTGAATTAAACCATGCTGTTCTTCTATTACTACCATATAAGTCACTGTAATTAATACCTTCTCTTGTTATTTCGCCATTAATATCAATAAAATAATGAATATATGGATAATTATCATTTAATCTTGATATTGCTAATTTATTAGTACCTACATCAAATTGAGCAACATATTCAAATACTTTCTTACCAAGTTTTGAATTAATATAATCAACACGCTCAGAACTTGTTAAATAATTATTTAATTCATCTACAGTAAAATCAGGTATTACAATATCACCAGCTTTATTAATATAAACATTTGATTCAGAAGTATTATATGGTTCGGCTCTAGCAAATTCTCCTTTTATATTAAATCTATAAACCATACCATATAATCGATCACCCTTGAGTAAATTTACGTAATCAGCTAATTTTTCATTATTTCTCATATTACTATCATTGAAATTAATAACAGCATTGTCTTTATCAATTTCATTTCCATCTGTATCAAACATATGGGGTTTATTATAATTATCATATCCAATAATTTGATTGCTTTCATCAAAAACTCCAAAATCAGTAAGATTACCTAATTTTGAACTATTTTTAGCATTAAAGAATGCACGAATAAATTGACTATTATAACTACCCAAATCATTTTTATCTAAAGTAAATGTTGTTAGATCGATAATACCATTATCATCAAGAAGATACGTATTTCCTTCATTATCTTTGACAAGATATTTATCATTTAATCTACTTTGGATTTGTTTAAAGGAAATATCTGGAAATTTAGTATTAAAATATGCCAAAACTTTATCATTATTATATGAATCTGACATTGTATTATAATTTACATTATTTAATGACCTATCACCTTTACGATTTAAATAATATGGTACTGAATCAATATAAAATGGATTTGAGATATCTCTACTAATATTTGTATTAAATTCTTTTGTTGTTATATCAATACTATATATTTCATTTGTTTTGTATTTACCTTTTAAATATTTAATAAATTTCCCATATTTACTATCTTGATCTACAACATCTTTAGATTTATCAATATTTAACGGTACATCACCTCTATCAGCATGTGATGAAAAAACTTTATAGTTTCCAGTAATCGCTCTGAAATTACCAAGAAAAAATACTGCTTGGCATGGCTCATTTGAATGTATATATTTAATACAAGCATCATCAACGAACCCATTAATACCAATCCAAGAAGCTAAAATACTAACACTATGTGCCAATTTACCTCTTTTAATTTGGTCAGCTACTGCATATAATAGCAACCATAATCTACTTACTTCATTATTGTTTATAACATTAAATGATTCTTCACTTGATCTATAACTATCAAAAGTTTTACTTCTAAAATCTTTACAATATTGTATAATTGTTGTATTATTTGCATATCTTTCTTCAATTTTTGTAACGTATTGAAGTATTTTATTTTCATCTGGTCTACTACTAAATAGTACGTTCTGATCATTATCCAATGTAAATACATGTATAAACTCCAATTCTTTTTGGTATAAATAACAATTTGTAAATTCTTTAATATTATTTGCATTTTCAGTACAATGTTGATAAGATTTCATTGGGTAGCAATATAAACCTGTTGGTGTGTTAAATTTATTGTTTTTATTCACCAATGATACATTATTTGATGAACGAAAACTAAGATACATTTTATCATATCCAAATGTAGCAATCATTTTTTTTACTTCTTCAAATGTATTTTCTTTATATGGTAATGTTCTAGCTTCATCTAAATCAATTTCATTATCTTCTTTAAATAAACCTTTGATTTTATCAGTTACTTTGCCTTTAATTTTACTTGCAAAATCACGCTTAACCTGACTGAAATACATTGGGTTACCAATAAAATATTTGGTAACACTACCAACATCATCATAATTAAATGTTACACCACCATCTTTATTTACTGTATGCTCAACATTACCAAAAACATTTGCAGATATCAATTTAAAGATAGCCATTGTTTCAAGTTTGTTTGGTTTTCTATAACCATATCTATTAACTAATACGTTAGCAAGTTCTTTACTAGCCATACCCCAAACAGGAATGTTCTTTTCGTTAATTTCTTTCAAACCTCTCATGATAGATTTCATTCCACCAGCAACACCTGTTAGTTTATAATAACCACTTCTTTGTGGTCTAAGCGTTACATAACCCTGATCATCGCCAAAAAACATCCAATCACCTGCTCTGCTATTAAATTTACCAAAATCCCAAGAAGTACCTGTTGATTTTTCATAGGATGTTTTAAAGATATTGTATATATCTTGTTTGCCTTGACTGCTCAGACTATAATAGTCAAAACTTTCTTCTATTCCATTAACTGTCATAATATTTTTATTTTAAATCATTTATTGATATTTCATCATTATCGGAATAAGTGTATAATTTTCCATTTTCTGGTTTATAAATATACCAATTATCTTCATTTGTTTTAACTTCATATCCACCTTTTTCTTCAACATATTCTAAATTAAATCTAATAAACTTATCAGTTTTGAATAATGTGTTAAAATATGCACATGTATTATGTCTTATCGAACCGAAATTTTCATTATTTAATGGTTTGAAATTAAGTATGTCATTAAAAGTAATAGTACCTAAGTCTAAGTTATTATTTTTATCAATATATACACAAATAACATTATTACCATAAAGATTACCATAAAGTCCTAAATAAATATTATTATCTTTAAATGATCTAAAAATATTTGTATATTTTGCTTCACCAATATTACTATTAAAAACAATAGAAGCATTTTGTGATTGACTAACACCTACTTTATCAACAATATTACCTTTTACAATATCACCATTAATATCAATAAATATTTTAGCATTTTTCTGATTTGTTGCAATAAAAATATCCTCAACATTAATATTAAATTTAAAATCATTTTTAAATGAATATTGTGCAAGGTTTGTTACTGATACATAATCACGGATATCATCATGTTTTGAATTAAACCAAGCAGCCATTCTACCACTACTTGCTGTTTTATTTAGTTCAAATCCTTCTCTAGTTATATTACCTTTACTATCTATATAATAATAAATATAATCACCTTCAATTAATCTTCTAGCTAATGCTAATTTAGAACTACCTTCATCAAATTGACTAACCCAATTAAATAAATTTTTATCTAAAAGTGAATTAATATAATCAGAACGTTCCTCACTTGTCATTGTTTCATTCAAATCATCTAAACTAAAATTTGGATTTGCTTCATCACCATTTCTATTTATATAAACTGAATGCATATTTTCATAATATGTCGCTTTAGCCACATTATTATCATCATATGCAAAACGATTAACTTTTGCAAAAACTCTTTTACCTTTAATAAAATTTAATAAATCAGCAAACCTACCAGCATTTATTAATCTTTGATCGTTAAATTTAAAAACAGCATCTTCTTTCTTTATTTCTAACCCATCAATACCAAACATATGAGGAATATCATTTTCATATGCAATAATTTGATGATTTTCATCAAAATAGCCAATATCAGATAAATTACTAAATTTATCACCATTCTTATTCTTTATAAACTCTAATATAAAAGTTCT
>SESB01002422.1_pt1 | contig 10944 bp, 12 predicted proteins | sample 3171441 | NCBI WGS metagenome assembly SESB01 (sample SAMN06051867, study PRJNA518727) | freshwater metagenome | biome: subpolar coniferous forest; feature: holomictic lake; material: water; isolation source: holomictic Lake 227, 6 m depth | place: Canada: near Kenora, Ontario | collected...
ATATCGGTGATGCCATTAAAGGGTTTTTGAAAAAAAGCAAACTGAATAACGGTGTACGTGCCGCTCAGATTGATGTAATTTGGGAAACACTCATGGGCAAAACGATTGCTAAGTACACAGAGAAAATAAAAATTTTCAATAAAAAATTATATATACAAACTTCAGTGGGTCCGCTTAAGAATGAATTGCAATATCAGAAGCCTCAGATCATTGCAAGAATTAATGAAGCTTTTGGTGAAGAAGTAATCAATGAAGTAATCATATCTTAAAAACTACCAATTTCTGATAGCATTTTCTATTGCATTAATATTTCTATAGCTATATTTCCCTTTAATTGTTGCATTTTCCATTAAAAATATAGTAGGTGTAACTCTGGCTGCAGTTTTCATAACAGTTGCATCGCATTTCAGAATAGGAATATTCTGAAACTTTTCAGAAGCTGTTTTAGCATCTGCAGTTATTAGCACAATCGATATTTTATATTTGGCAGCTTGATTGATTATTTTCGATACTGTTCCTTCCCATGCTGTTTCATCCTCGAAATCCTTAGCCATAATCATCACATATTTTGGCGTATCAAATAATAAGGCAGTAGAATCTGCATCAGTTAAAGTTCTCAACGAAAAATCAGAAATAGCAGCTTTTAATCCGTTCCCTTTTTTAACTAGTTCATCTTTTCTATTTACATATATATAGGACGAATCAAAATCATCTGGAAAATGTGCCTGATCAAAACTTAATTCTTTTCCATTTTTTTGATATATAAAGTGAAGCGCAAAACTATCCGGAATAGCCCCAGCAGGCAATTGCATTTGCTGTTGAATATTGTTACCTTTTTTAAATGGTAGACAATCAACAATAGGTAAATTTCTCAGAACATAAAATTGCAAACTAAAAGATCCTATTAAACTGATAATCAAAATAATGACAGATGTTATTTTAAATTCTGATCGATGGTATTTATCACTTAGTCCCATCAAGATTAGTATCAATACAAAAAGAAATATATCCTTCATAAAGGATTGAGCAGAACTAAGAGGAATACAATCTCCAAAGCATCCACAGGTTTTTATTTTTCCAGAAAACAAAGCATAGCCTGTTAAAAATGTAAATGCAATGATGAGTAATAAAAGTAACCAATTTACTATTTTGATTTGCCATCCTACAATTACAGCAACTCCAGCTACAATTTCAAAAACATTAAGAATTAATGCCAATAGAAGCGTATAATCATGTAAAGCATGCCAACCCCAGACTTCAAAAAATTCTTGAATTTTATAACTTAGCCCCAGAGGGTCATTAGCTTTTACCAATCCAGAAAAAATAAAGAGTAACCCAATAATCCATCTTACGGCCCACAATGTTTTTTTCATGGTATTTTTTTAATGCTTTCCTTCTTCTATGAGTATTAAAGCAAAAATGGAATAATTTAAAATATCAACATAGTTCGCATCTATTCCTTCGCTAATGAGCGTCTTACCATCATTTTGGAGAATTTGTTTGATCCTGAGTAATTTTACTAAAATCAAATCTGCAAAACTTTCCTGACTCATATCTCGCCAGGCTTCCCCATAATCATGATTTTTATCCAGCATGGTTGATTTTGCAAAATCAACATATTTCTGATATAAATGCTCTACTTGTTCAACAGGAACTTCTTCAACAGCCGGACGATCTAAAGCCAACTGAATTAACCCAATAACAGCATAATTTACAATTCCTTTGAATTCAGAAGGAATCCCATCTTCTACTTTTTGAGTTTTCTTATCTTGAATTGTTCTTATCCGAAGGGCTTTGATAAATATTTGGTCCACCACTGAAATGGTTCTTAGAACCCTCCAGGCGGTACCATAATCTTTTGTTTTTTTTATAAATATGTCTCGGCACTGAGTGATTGCCTGATCGTATTGAATATTCGTTTCCATTTTATTCCCCTCGATAAAAGCTATATAATATCTTTGAATGAATGCAAGATAAATGAATAGTCTCTATGTTCACACTTAACTGTAATGGAAGATTAATAAAATGGGAACAACCTGTGGTAATGGGGATCATTAATTGTACCCCCGACAGCTTTCACAGTGATAGTCGTGTGGATAATATTGATGAAGCGCTTCAAAAGGCTGGTGAAATGATTGCTGTGGGAGCTGGCATCCTGGATATTGGTGGACAAAGTACCAGACCAGGAAGCGTAAAAATCGGATCCGCATTAGAAATAGAAAGAGTAATTCCTATTATAGATGCTATTGTTAATCAGTTCCCCGAAACCATCATTTCAATTGATACCTATTTTTCTACTGTAGCGAGAATTGCATTTGAGAGTGGCGCTACCATTATAAATGATGTAAGTGCAGGTTTATTTGATGCAAATATGCTTGATACTGTTGCTTTATTAAAAGCCCCGTATATCTGTATGCACAATAATGGTGATGCACAGCAACTTCATTTACCAATGTCTGACAAAAGGACGATGGAAGCTGTGATAGATTTTTTTATTGAGCGATTAAATGCATGTAAAACTGCAGGAATTAAAGATGTGATTATTGATCCGGGATTTGGATTTGGCAAAACAGTGGAAGCTAATTTTCAATTAATCAGGGATCTTTCTTCTTTGAAAATACTTGGAAAACCCATCCTTTTAGGGGTATCGCGCAAGTCTACTATTTACAAATCATTAGGAGGAACCGCTGAAACTGCTTTAAATGGAACTACTGTGTTAAATACAGTTGGGCTAATGAATGGTGCAGATATTCTTCGTGTTCATGATGTAAAAGAAGCAATGGAAGCAATTCATTTAATCAATCTGATAAAAAAATAAGCCGCCTCATTTGATGAGACGGCTTATAATATATTTACGTGTTTCTTATTGTTTGTGCGGATTAGCTTGAGGCTGACCTTGTAATATTGGCATTTCTTGTTTCGGTGCTGGAGGAGGAGCGATTGTTACATCTGTAATTTCAACATCAAAAATTAAATTTGCGTAAGCTGGAATAACAGGAGCAGATCCTTGTGGACCATAGCCCAACATAGAAGGAATCAACAAACGACCTTTACCACCTTTTCCAAATAAACGTAGACCTTCATCCCAACCTTTAATCACTGCATTAGCACCAATTGGAACTTTGAAAGGCATCGCAGATGTTGGTTTACCATTCAGCATATTTGAATCGAAAGCAGCCTTGCCATCAACAAATGTACCTCTGTATAAAACAACTGCAACCATTCCAGAATCGGCTTTTGGTCCTGTTCCTTCATTTTGAACTTCTACTAAAACACCAGCTTGAGTAGTAACTGTTTTGATGTTATTCTTTTTTGCATAAGCAGAAAGAACTTCCATTTCTTTATTTTTTTCAGCAACTGATTCTTTAGTATAATCTTCCATCATTTCAGGTTGTCCTTTAAATGAAGAAATAATATCCACTTTACCATTGATAAATTCACCTTTGTGGAAAATGGTATTATAGTCAATCATACCAAGTCTCTTCAAAGTATCTACACTCAATCTAAATTCGATCTTATCTCCTACTGAAGATGTAGTTAATAATTCAGTAAAATTATATTTACCTAAATGTGCGGTATCCAACACGAAATAAACTGGAATATGACCATAAGAACTGCTCAAAATAGAATCTTTTGAAGACAATTTATATTCGATATTCAATTTAATTGCATCACCATTTTTCAATTTGTCTTTGCCAGAACCTTTAGTGATTTTGTAAGCAAGACCTGATGGTGTTTTTTCATATTGATTACAGCTTGCAAACAATACAATCGCTAAAAAAAGCTTGATGGTGTTTTTCATTTTTTATTTAAGTTGATTTTTATATTCTTTTAATACTTGTTTAAATTTATTTACGGTTGCATCCAAACTGTCACTGCTTCTTCCGCCTGAAGCATTTACATGACCCCCACCTTCAAAATGATTACGGGCAAAGGTATTAACATCGAAATTACCTTTACTTCTAAAACTCCATTTTCTTTCCTCATCCCTATCAATAACCAGTGCTCCAAATTTAATCCCCTGTATGGTTAATAAATAATTCACCAAACCTTCTGTATCGCCAGTTCTAATATCATATCGGTGTAGATCTGCATGATGGATATACATTAAAGCGGTATTATATTCATAGAGTACTTCCATCCTATTGGTTAAAGCAAATCCAATAAATCGTAATCTATTTTCCAGAAAATTATCATATAAATGATCATGCACTTTAGTATGTTTCAATCCCAGATCTTTCAGATGGGCGATAGCACGGTGAACAGATGCACTTGTTGCAGGGAATCTAAAAGAACCCGTGTCTGTCATCAAACCCGTATAAATACTTTCAGCCATATCCAGGTTCAGTAATGCGCCATGTCCAGATTCTACTATAAAATCATACACCATTTCACAGGTAGAACTTTTACTGGTATTACTGATTCCAAAATCAAAAGCTTCTTCCTGAGGTTGTTCGTGATGATCGATCAAGATTTTAGTACATTTTGCTTCAGCAAGATATTTTTCAAGATTCTTTGTACGGTGAAGTACATTGAAATCAAGACAGAATAACCAATCTGTTTCATCCAGAACCTTTTTAGCTTTATCCCGATTCTTTTCAAAGTCCATTACTTTGTCGACACCTGGCATCCAATCTAGAAAATCAGCCCAATTTGTGGGAGAAATAACTTGTACCTGATGACCCATCGCTATCAAAAAGTGATATAATCCAAGAGCAGAACCCATGGCATCACCATCTGGTTTTTGGTGCATGGTAATAACCACCTTACTAGGCGTATTGAGTTGTGGATAGAAAAGAGAGATGCTTTGCATATAATTGGCGGCAAAATTGCGCTATCCGAGTTATTATATCAAATCAATTTAACAGAAATAACAAAAACAAAGCATTTCATCTGTCAAAAACAACGATAAATGTGTAATCTTGCATCCGAAATTTTAATTTATGAGCAATAGAACATTTACCATGATTAAGCCAGATGCAACCTCAAAAGGTTATACTGGTGCTATTTTAGATCAAATCATCAAAGCTGGATTTAAAGTGAAAGCTTTGAAATGGATTCAACTTACTGAGGAACAAGCAGGATTATTCTATGATATCCATAGAGCGCGTCCATTTTTCCAGGAATTGGTTGATTTTATGATTAGCGGTCCTATTGTTGCTGCAATTTTAGAAAAAGAGAATGCAGTGGCAGATTTCAGGGAATTAATCGGAGCTACGAACCCTGCTCAAGCTGCAGAAGGTACGATCCGTAAATTATATGCTGCTAATATTGGTGAAAATGCAGTACATGGCAGTGATAGTGATGAGAATGCGGCTATTGAAGGCGACTTCTTCTTTTCGAAACTAGAAAGATTCTAAATAAATAAAACCCGGTTATCCGGGTTTTATTTTGCTTTTTCGCTAATTATTTTTACTAATTCTTTGGCACTGGTAACACCAGACTTCCTCCAGAGAATTTGTCCTTTTTGAAATAAAATTAGTGTGGGTACTCCCTGAATTTGATATACTCCGGCTGCTTGCGGACTTTTATCAACGTCTATCTTAATAACCTTAACTGCTTCGTTTACTTCTGCTTTAACCTCTTTTAATATAGGAGCCATCATTTTACAAGGCCCACACCATTCTGCGGAGAAATCAACCAATACAGGGATATCACCGTTGATTAATTCTTGAAAACTACTATTGTTCTGCATGTTTTTCCTTTTTAAATATGCCAAAAAATAAAGCGCCCATCAAAGCAAAATATATAGTACTTCTAATTGGAGATGATGTAATCATACAAGTTCCAGTGCTACAGCCTATTTGTTTCCAATATAAATAACCACTTATAGCTCCAATAACAGCTCCGATAATATATAACTTTTGATCATTAATGAATTTCTTCATAGGTAATATCTTTATGATTGGTTAAAACATTTTCTTTTCTGGTAGGAACCTGGCAACCTCCTACTCCACAACAACCAATATTTGCAACAGCCATACCAGATAAAAGTATCCCAGCAAATGCATACATCCATTCTTTTGCTTCAATTCCCTGCACTATGATAATCACTCCAAGAATTAATCTTACAGCACGCATAAAATTCCAATTCGATAAGATATTTTTCATACCTACAAAATTACAGCACAGATGAACCTTTAAAAGTAACCTTTGTCACATTTAACAAAGCTCATTGAAAAGTTGTTTATTTGTCCAAAATCAATCTATGAACTATCAAGACCTTGTAACGAATCATACAGGCAAACTAATCGATCAATTTTTGAGACATGTGTTATCAGAGGATTCCATTGAAATTCATTTTGATTTTTTAGAAGCTGATCAATGGTCAATTTTAAGTATGCATCAATATGAAGAAGACCTAGAGTTATCTATTCGATTACATTTAAATGGTGTTTATGATTTATATCTGGGCTATTATGATGACGAAGATGAATTTCACGAGATTATACATACCCTAAGTATAGAAGAATCTGAACTATTGCCAAAAGGCTTAAAAAAACTAATGAAAAAAGTAGTGGATGATGAAGCTGGAATAAGAGTAAAAGGAGATTTTTTAAAATAAAAATACAAATGGAATCAAATCATTTAAAAGAGCAATTTCTATTAAAAAAGGATATTACATATCTAAACTTTGGTGCATTTGGTGCATGTCCCAAGCCTGTTTTTGATGTTTATCAGAATTTTCAAAGAGAATTAGAAGAAGAGCCCACATTATTTATAAATGAATTAGGGCCTGCCTATATAAAAAAATCAAGACAATCTCTGGGCAAATATTTGAATTGTGAAGCAGATGATCTTGTATATGTAACCAGCCCCTCTTATGCGGTTAATTTAATTGCTAAAAGTTTTAATATTTCTGCGGGTGATGAAGTATTAACCACGAATTTAGAATATGGCCCCTGCGATAAAACCTGGAAATACTATTGCGAAAAAAATGGAGCTACCTATAAAAGAATTGAGATTCAATTCCCGCTACAAAGCAAAGAAACATTTTTAGAACAGTTTTTAAAAGGGATTACAAAAAATACAAAATTAATTTTTGTGAGTCATATCACAAGTTCAACTGGTATCATACTTCCAGTTGAAGAAATTTGTGCAATAGCGAACCAACTTGGGATACTTATATATGTAGATGGCGCACATGCTCCTGGTCAATTGTCAATTGATCTTAGCCAGTTGGGTGCAGATATCTATACAGGCGCCTGCCATAAATGGATGTTAACCCCGAAGGGCTCTTCATTTTTATATGTTCGCAATAGCCTTCAACATTTATTTGACCCCTTAATTATTAGTTGGGGATATAAAAGTATTAAGCCATCAGATTCTATATTTCTCGACAATCACCAATTTCAAGGAACGCGTGACTATTCATCCTTCTTAACGATTCCTGCTGCCATTGACTTTATGGACAAGTTTAATTGGAAGAAAGTAAATGAGGAAAGTAAGGCTCTAACTAAAAATAATGCGATCAGATTTTGTGAATTGTTTGGAACAGAACCATTAACTGCAATTTCGGATGATTTTATTGGTCAGCTATTTTCAATACCAATTAAAATAAAGCATCCAGAAAAGCTACATGATATTTTATATGATACTTACCGGATTCAAGTTCCCGTTCTCAATCATGAAGGGAATTTTTATTTAAGATATTCCATTCAGGGATTTAATGAACTGGCGGATTTAAATAAGTTATACAATGCACTAGTAGAATTAGGACCTGAACGTCTTTGATGTTTAATTTTTAATAAAATCTCATAAAAATCAGCTGTATAAAATTCCCCATATTATATCACTAAAAATGTGATTCAGACGTATTTGAAACACAAGTTGTAACTAAATCACTATAGATTATAACTATTTAGTCAATAAATACCAATCAGTTAGTATTCTTCAGGCAGGTTATAATAGGTTCTTTTACATATAAATAATCATGTATGAAAAGGATCTTATTTGCAGCAATTATTGGTTTGGTTTTCACTTCTTGCCAAAAGCAAATTGATGCGACTGCTTCTTCAGCTTCTACATCTAATAGCAATACTAATAATACCAATTTTGGTGTTTCAACTGCTGTTACTTCAGAAACTATCAAACAAGGCTTATTAGCTTATTATACTTTTAGCGGTAATGCTAATGACGTTTCTGGTAATGCAAATGATGGTGTTGTAAATGGTGCTAAACTAGTTGCAGACAGACATGGTAATGCTTCAAGTGCTTATTCTTTTGCAAGTACTACAGGAACTAATAATATTTCTATCAATACTTTACATACCAATTTAGTTACCTATTCTGTGAGTGGCTGGTTTCAAAAAGCTAGTTCCTCAGTAAATAATGGAGGTACCATTTTTGCTGGCGATCATCCAGCAAGTGGACCTGGTGATTTAAATTTTGCAATCGCACCAACCAATAGTGCTGAGTGGAATGCAAAGAACCAAACAAATATCAGTGTAGGTGTTACAACTGAAACTGTTCCTAACAAAACCAATTATTCAGATGGTGTATGGCATAGTTTTGTAGTAACATTCAATGCAAGTACAACTGCATTAGCTCCTGCAAATTTTCAGATATATATTGATGGTTTTTTAGTTCCAACACAAGGATTATATAAGAGTTTATTGACTCAGGATTCAGCACCAGTTAATAGTTCTTCTTTACCAATTATTTTAGGTAATTCACAAGGACAAAACAATGCATTTCCTGGTTCTATAGATGACGTAAGAGTTTTCAATAGAGTATTAAATCAATCAGAAGTTACTTTCTTAGCTAATGAGAAATAATAAATAATAACATTCAAAATATTTAATCTGGAAATTAATGACCAATTAAATTTAGATCAGTTGTATGCCGTTTTAAACGAAATAAGTTCTTAATACTTCGAAATCCCAGAGATTATAATTTACATAAAATCTAAAATTTATTTGCTTATAAAAATACCTACCCCTTATGGCCTTTTTACGGCATTTAGACGTAAAAACTAGTTAATTATAATATTATCGTCACAATTTGTAACTATTTGGTCAATAAATACCAATCGGTTGGTATTATTATGGCAGGTTATAATTAGTTCTTTTACATATAAATAATCATGTATGAAAAGGATCTTATTTGCAGCAATTATTGGTTTGGTTTTCACTTCTTGCCAAAAGCAAATTGATGCGACTGCTTCTTCAGCTTCTACATCTAATAGCAATACTAATAATACCAATTTTGGTGTTTCAACTGCTGTTACTTCAGAAACTATCAAACAAGGCTTATTAGCTTATTATACTTTTAGCGGTAATGCTAATGACGTTTCTGGTAATGCAAATGATGGTGTTGTAAATGGTGCTAAACTAGTTGCAGACAGACATGGTAATGCTTCAAGTGCTTATTCTTTTGCAAGTACTACAGGAACTAATAATATTTCTATCAATACTTTACATACCAATTTAGTTACCTATTCTGTGAGTGGCTGGTTTCAAAAAGCTAGTTCCTCAGTAAATAATGGAGGTACCATTTTTGCTGGCGATCATCCAGCAAGTGGACCTGGTGATTTAAATTTTGCAATCGCACCAACCAATAGTGCTGAGTGGAATGCAAAGAACCAAACAAATATCAGTGTAGGTGTTACAACTGAAACTGTTCCTAACAAAACCAATTATTCAGATGGTGTATGGCATAGTTTTGTAGTAACATTCAATGCAAGTACAACTGCATTAGCTCCTGCAAATTTTCAGATATATATTGATGGTTTTTTAGTTCCAACACAAGGATTATATAAGAGTTTATTGACTCAGGATTCAGCACCAGTTAATAGTTCTTCTTTACCAATTATTTTAGGTAATTCACAAGGACAAAACAATGCATTTCCTGGTTCTATAGATGACGTAAGAGTTTTCAATAGAGTATTAAATCAATCAGAAGTTACTTTCTTAGCGAATGAGAAATAAATAATAAAAAACATTTAAATTATTCTAATCACGTTTGAATTGGGTTAGAAATTTCAAAAGAGAGCATTAAGAGATTAGTGCTCTTTTGTTATTTATAGGGGTTAATAAAAAGCCCACTATCACAAATGCAATAGTGAGCCAAGTCGGGACGACAAGATTTGAACTTGCGACCCCACGCCCCCCAGACGTGTGCGCTACCGGGCTGCGCTACGTCCCGAACTATCCATTTATATTTAAATGGGTTGCAAATATAGGAGTAAAAGAAATTTTCAAGTTATATTGCATCAAATTTTATCAGTCTACATGAAGATTCTGATTAGGCATGCAAGGATAATTGATACCCACTCGCCATTCAATGGCTTAATAAAAGACATTCTAGTTGATAATGACCAGATTATTGCAATTACAGATCAGATTACTGATGCTGTTGATCAAATAATTGAGTCCGCTGATTTAGAAGTGTCTATAGGCTGGGTGGATACTTTTGCTCATTTCTGCGACCCAGGTATAGAGTACAAAGAGACTTTAGAAACGGGAGCTGCTGCAGCTGCTGCGGGTGGATTTACACAAGTTTTTGTACTTCCAAATACCGATCCGGTTGTAGATAATAAATCGCAAGTAAGCTATATCGTTCAACAAAGCACGCCCCTTCCTGTTTCTATTCATCCAATTGGTGCCATTACTAAAAAGACTGAAGGAAAGGATCTGGCTGAAATGTATGATATGAAGAATAATGGAGCCATCGCATTTTCGGATGGACTGGCACCGGTTCAAACAGCAGGTTTATTTTTAAAGGCACTGTTATATGTAAAAGCATTTGAAGGTGTATTGATTCAGATTCCGATTGATAAGTCAATTGGTTCCGGAGGATTGATCAATGAAGGCATCACTTCTACACAACTTGGATTGCCTGGGATTCCTTCCATTTCAGAAGTAACCATCGTAAAACGTGATATCGATTTAGCCCGCTATACAGGTTCTAAATTGCATATAACTGGAGTTTCCACAGCCATCA
>SESB01002425.1_pt1 | contig 10932 bp, 7 predicted proteins | sample 3171441 | NCBI WGS metagenome assembly SESB01 (sample SAMN06051867, study PRJNA518727) | freshwater metagenome | biome: subpolar coniferous forest; feature: holomictic lake; material: water; isolation source: holomictic Lake 227, 6 m depth | place: Canada: near Kenora, Ontario | collected 2014-07-08...
CACTGACCAGAGCATTCCTTGGAAATGGTTTTAAGCTGGGCAAGCATCTTTCAGTGGGTGTGAATACCTGGTTTATGTTTGGGAAAATAGAGGACAATACCTATATCTATTTTCCTTACGATAACAATGCCTACGACTACCTGAAGAACAACAGCCTCAACTCGCATGGTTTCGGCCTCACCGGAGGTTTGCAATATCAGATTGAGACCAAAAACAAAAACAAATTCACCGTTGGTGCAACTTTTGAACCCCGGGTAAATATCAATTCCACTTACATCATTCATGAAGAACGCGCGCTTTACAGAGGCTCATCAACCTATTCTGTGATAACTGATACGGTAAGGCATGTAGAATCCAGTAACAACGGGCTGCAAACACCTCAAACATTCGGAGCCGGTTTTTCCTATTCGCTTAAAAACAAAATCACATTTGGCGCCGATGCCTATTACCAGAAATGGAAAGACGTCATGTTTCTGGGACAGACGGTAGATTATTTATCCAACAGCAGCAGATATTCAGCGGGACTGGAATTCACTCCAAACCTTTATTCTATCCGGAGTTATTGGGAAAGAACTGAATACCGTTTTGGGGGGTTTTATGAAAACTCTTATCTGACATTGAATGGGATTCAGCTGAAAAGTTATGGACTTACCTTTGGCGTTGGCCTGCCACTTAGTCGGATGTATCGTTCATTACTTAATCTTTCGTGTGAAATCGGCCATTTGGGTACAACCGAAAATAACCTGATCAAGGAGAACTACGCCAAATTCACTTTGCATATCATGCTGCATGACAGGTGGTTCTACCAGACAAAATTTGAATAATCGCTGCTTTCTCTGATCCTAAGTGTTCTGGGGATCGATTAGGAAGAGTACAAATAAAGGGTATTTCAACCCTGCTGAATAGAAATTCAATGATACGTCGACATTTCATTTTGGGTATTTTTCCCTTTGGACGTTCTGGTAACGTTATTGCTGGCCGGATGGGAATCATGTTGCCTGTCATACTCCTGTTTTTTTCATGTCAGACAAAGGTTGCTGCCGACCTGGCACCAGAACTGCTGAAAAACACATCCATTCCGACATTGGAGGCTTTGAATTTCGAGACATTTTATACAGATTCAGGTGTAGTCAGGTACCATCTTCAAACTCCCAAACTGCTAATCTTCGATGATGCCAAGCAGCGTTACAAAGACTTCCCGGAAGGTTTTCTAGTTCAGAAATACGATCTGAACAGAAAGATTATTTCCCAAATGTCTGGCAATCATGGCAAATACTTTGATCTCGAAAAAAAATGGGAAGCCAACGGGAATGTCGTTCTTGTGAACAGCCAGGGTGACACGTTGAGATCGGAAGAACTGAAATACCACGAAACTGAGGATCTTATTTTTTCAGATCAGTTTGTAAGTATCAAAAAAGGCGACCAATACATCACAGGTACAGGTGGATTTAAATCTGATGCCCAAATGACAAAATGGTCATTCATCAAAACGAAAGGACATATTTACGTTGAAGGAAAATAAACTGACCTTGCTGATATGAATGAGCTGTCGATCATAATGGTTACCATGATTGCCGCCGCTTTTTTCTCGGGGATGGAGATTGCTTTTTTTTCTTCCGACAAGTTGCGTCTAGAACTGGATAAAAGCAGAAACCGGCTGAACGGTAAAATCATCGGCATCTTCAACAGACATCCCGGCCAATATATTGCTACGATGCTGGTGGGCAACAATATAGCCCTGGTGGTGTACACCCTGGCATTTGCTAACCTGATGCATCCGTTTTTTGCCACCATTAACGCCAGCGAATCAGTTAACCTTTTCCTACAGACAACAATCTCTACCCTTTTAATCCTTATTGTTGCCGAGTTCATTCCAAAAGCTATTTTCAGGATCAACCCCAATCTGGCATTGAATATTCTGGCATTGCCGGTAGCCATATTTTATTTTCTTTTTTATCCGGTAACCAAATTTGCCATAGGATTGTCAAAAATGGTTTTGAAATATTTCTTCAAGGTAAAAATCGAACAAAAAACGGATGACAGGGTCTTTGGCCGAGTGGATCTGAATAACCTTTTGGGAGAATTAAACGGAACCAACCCTACCACATCCAGAAAAATTGACAGTGAAATTAAGCTCTTTCAGAACGCACTCGATTTCTCCAAACTGAAGATCCGCGACTGCATGATACCCCGGACCGATATCGTCATGATAGAAGTGAACGAAGGAGTGGAAGTTTTATGTCAGAAATTTATCGAAACCGGCTATTCGAAAATAATGATCTTTCAGGATAACTCCGACAACATCATAGGATATGTTCATTCATCCGATCTCTTTCATAACCCTGAAAACATTCAAGGCTGCCTTCGCAAAATTTCTTTTGTGCCCGAAACAATGGAAGCGAACAAACTACTGAGCATACTGCTCCATGAGCACAAAAGTACGGCGATTGTGGTGGATGAATTTGGCGGCACAGCAGGAATGATCACCACGGAGGATATACTGGAAGAAATCTTCGGAGAGATTGAAGACGAGCATGACACCCCTGACATTACTGAAAAAAATCCAGGGGAAAACCACTACATATTCTCCGGACGGGCATCCATCAACTATCTGAATGAAAAATATTTCTTTAAGATTGAGGAAAATGACCACTATGAGACGCTTGCCGGATATTTGCTTTTTCACCACTCCAGTTTCCCCAAATACAACTCAATCCTGCACATTGGAAGCTACGAATTCAAAATTTTAAAGAGCACCAGAACCAAAATTGAACTGATTGAAATGAAAAAAATCAGTAATTTATAAAATTGAGCTTTCAGAGCAGTTTTAAAAATCTAAAATTGCTATATTCGTACGCTCAAAAAATAAGATAAAAGATTTAACAGTTAAGTAAATAAATAACCAGAAAACGGATGGCTACATTAGAGAAAATCAGAAACCGGGCAGGAATTGGAATCACCATCTTCATTGGATTGGCACTCGCAGCATTTGTACTTGGAGATGCTGTAAAATCAGGCAGTTCAATCATGCGTGGCAATCAGCAGGAGATTGCTAAAATCGCCGGTAAAAGTGTCGATTTTAAAGAATTTCAAAAGAAGGTTGATGACCTCACTGATATTTACAAAATGAATTCAGGTTCTGCCTCCATCGATCAAAAAACGACGGAACAGATCAGGGAACAAACCTGGATGGGACTCGTGAGGAACTATACGATGAAGGAAATTTACGATAATCTTGGCATAGATGTCACTTCCAATGAACTTTTCGAGCTCGTTTCCGGTGAAAATCCCCATCCAATTATCCAAAGTCTATTCCGTGATCAAAAAACCGGAACCGTAAACCGTCCGGCACTGATTCAATTCCTGAAATATCAGCAATCGAACACAACCGGCCCTGAGCACAACTACTGGTTGTTTGTTGAAAATCAAATCGTGGAAGAACGTTCGTTCACCAAATACAACAATTTAGTCGCCAAGGGTGTTTACACAACTACTGACGAAGCCAAACAAAGTCTTGAAGGTAAAAACAAGAATGTCAACATTGAATTTGTCGGCAAAACGTTTATTGCAATTTCAGACAGTACGGTAAAAGTTTCTCAGACTGAAGTTGAAAAATACTATGAAGCACACAAGGAAAAATACAAACAGGAAGCCAGCCGCGACATTGAATATGTGCTGTTCCCCGTTGTTGCTTCAAAAGGCGACGAAGATAAAGTGATCAAGTGGATCAATGACATTAAAACTGAATTTGCGGCAGTAGAAGATCCTGCCGCTTATGTCAATGTCAACTCCGACAAACAGTTTGATTCCAATTTCCTCAAGAAATCTGAAGTCACTCCTTCATTGGCCGAATTTGCTTTCAATGGCAAAGCAGGCGACATCTACGGACCTTACAAAGAAGGACAGAGCTGGAAATTATGCAAAATCCAGAAATTCGAAGATCTGCCTGATTCAGTGAATGCACGTCATATTCTCATCAGAGTGAATTCTCAGGCAGAAGCAGCAAAAGCAAAAACTACTGCAGACAGTATAAAAAGAGTGCTCATTTTGGGTGGTGATTTTGCTGCCCTCGCGCGCAAATATTCCACCGACGAAGGATCAGCGGTTAAAGGCGGAGATCTGGGATGGTTCAAAAGAGGAACAATGGTTAAACCTTTTGATGAGGCTGCCTTCTTTGGTAAAGTCAATGATTATCAAGTGGTCACTTCTCAGTTTGGCATCCACCTCATTCAGGTGATGAAACGTGGAAACACCGAAAAAAATGTCCAGCTTGCAACGATTGTTCGCAACATCGAACCCAGTAGCCAGACCTATCAGCAAACCTATTCCCTGGCTTCAAAATTTGCGGCTGAAAATCGCGACATGAAGGCATTCCGCGCTTCTGTTACCTCACAGGGACTCAACAAACGCATTGCCACCGTTTTGGAGGCAGACAAGGATGTTGCCGGGTTGGAAAATTCAAGGTTATTGGTCCGTGCTGCTTTCAAAGCAGAAGTTGGCCAACCTGTAATCAGCACAGAAGGCACTCCGATCTTCGAATTGGGAACCCAATTTGTGGTTGCTGTGCTTAGCAGCAGTCAGGAAAAAGGTTATTCGACCATCGCATCAGCAAAACCATCTGTAGAACTTGAATTGAGAAAACAAAAGAAAGCAGAACAACTGGTTGAACAGATGAAAGGCAAGACAGACCTGAGTTCATTGGCTTCCTTACTGGGAACAACAGTAGGACAAGCTCAGAATTGCAACTTCGATTCTTACACCATTCCTGGTCTTGGAAACGAACCTGCAGTTGCAGGTGCTGCCTCAGTTCTTGAACCGGGTGGTGTTTCTAAACCGGTGATAGGTTCCAACGGGGTTTATGTTGTGAAAGCAGTTACTGTCAACAAAGGAACCAATTCTGATATCGCAGGCGAAAAATTACAGAGCAAGATGGCTCTTGGTTACAGGGTACAGGTGCAAGCCTTCGAAGCACTGAAAGAAAATGCTTCGGTTCTTGACAAACGTGCCAAATTCTATTGATCAACCGATTCATATTAAGATAAAACAGGAAAGGATGCCAAATGGCATCCTTTCCTGTTTTATCTTAATTCTTCCTGCCAGATAAAATAATCCGGAGGAAAATCTTGGATTCCGATGTTTGGTTTCTTATCAAAAATGGCATAAACGGAAGAACCACTGCCTGACATGGAGGCATAAATGGCTCCCATGCCGGAAAGCTTTTCCTTGAGAAGTCCCAATTCCGGAAATTTAGCGAAAAGCGTCTTCTCAAAATCATTTTTAATGCTGCTTCCCCACTCCCTGATCCCATGGCTGATGATTTCATTGAAATTGAAAGGGTATTCCTGTGGTACAACGCCCGAATAGGCTTCTTTCGTATTCACACCAAAGGATGGTTTTACAAGGAGAAGATGATATCCGTTCAAGGTTAAGCTGATTGGAGAAAACTGATCACCTGTGCCGGTAGCGCAGACAGGAATGTTTTCAAGAAAGAAAGCACAGTCTGCCCCAAGCCGGCCCGCCAGATTCTTTAATTGAAACGGTGAAATTCCGAGATCAAAATGCTCATTCAATGATTTCATCAAGAATGCTGCATCCGCAGAGCCGCCTCCCAGCCCTGCTCCGGAAGGAATTACCTTGTGCAGGTGAATGTCCAGTCCAGGCAGAGAATGTTCTTCCTGCAGCATCCGGTAGGCCTTTAAAACAATGTTCTGTTCCGGATGGATCTCCAAATCGATTCCGCTGTTGTAAAAATTGACCTGATCCTTCCCGTTCACCACATATTCCAACGCATCTTTCAAGCCGATTGGATAAAAGAGGGTCTCCAGTTCATGGTATCCATCTTCGCGTTTGCGAAGGATATTCAGACCAATGTTGATTTTTGCGTTGGGGAAAACAACCATCACAGCAAATTATTGATATTAAATTTTCGATTCGGTCCTTGTGCCTGCAAAAGGTCGCAGGGTTCAATTTTCGAAGTAATAACCTGACTGATGTTCGGAACCAGGATGATCAGAGAAAATTGATCTATTCCCACCAAGGGGCACAAAAGATCTCACAACTGTCTCAAAGTAAAAATACAATTATCCTTCCATGAATCATCCTATCTGATCATCGTCACATTTTCACATCGTCAAATTATCGAATTGTCGAATTAAACCTATTTCACATAACTCTCCAACGGCTCGCAAGTGCAGAACAAATTTCTGTCGCCGTAAGCATTATCGACTCTTCCGACGGGTACCCAGAATTTATTGTCGCGCAGCCAATCCAGAGGATAGCAGGCTTTTTCGCGCGAATAACCGTGGTTCCATTCGTTGGCAGTAAGTACATCAGGCGTATGAGGCGCATTCTTGAGTACATTGTCTACCTGATCCGCAACACCTGTCTCGATCTCTTTGATCTCAGCAAATATCGAATTCATGGCATCCACAAATCTGTCAAGTTCCTCTTTGGATTCGCTTTCTGTGGGTTCTACCATCAGGGTTCCGTGAACAGGAAAGGAGAGAGTTGGTGCATGGAAACCATAGTCCATGAGTCGTTTGGCGATGTCTGTTTCTGATATGTCGGCTCCTGTTTTCAGGTGACGGCACTCCAGAATCATCTCATGCGCCACCCTGCCATTGGCACCTGTATAAAGAATACCATAATTATCCTTCAGTCTGGCAGCAATGTAGTTGGCATTCAGGATGGCAATTTTGGTTGCATCCGTCAATCCATCCGCACCCAGCATTTTGATGTAACCATAGGTGATCGGCAATACCGACGCGCTGCCCCAGGGAGCTGCAGAAACGGCATGCATCCCGATATGTCCATTGTTCATTACGGGATGGGAGGGCAAAAACTCTACCAAATGCCTGGCCACACCGATTGGGCCAACTCCCGGGCCGCCTCCGCCGTGCGGAATCGCAAAAGTTTTATGCAGGTTCAGGTGACAGACATCCGCACCAATCCGGAAAGGATTGGTGAGTCCGACCTGCGCATTCATATTTGCTCCATCCATGTATACCTGTCCGCCATTCTGGTGGATAATTTCGCACATCTCAACGATGGATGCCTCAAAAACCCCATGCGTCGAAGGATAAGTAACCATAAATCCGGCCAAATTCGCCCTGTGCTCCTCGGCTTTATCCTTGAGCTCTTCCACATTGATGTTTCCGTTGTCATCACATCCTACAACAACTACCTTGTTGCCCGCCATGACGGCACTCGCAGGATTGGTTCCATGCGCAGAGGAAGGAATCAGCACCACATTCCTGTGTCCTTCTCCCCTGCTTTTGTGGTAATCACGTATCACCAGCAACCCTGCATACTCACCTGCAGCACCCGAATTGGGCTGGAATGAGATATCTGCAAAGCCCGTAATTTCGGCAAGGTCCCTGCGCATCTCTTCCATCATTTCGTGGTAACCCATGGCCTGATTTTTGGGAACATACGGATGAATACCATTGAATTCAATCCAGCTTAAAGGCAGCATCTCGGTAGCAGCATTGAGTTTCATCGTACATGATCCCAGCGAGATCATGGAGTGCACGAGTGAAATATCTTTCTTTTCGAGTCTTTTGATGTAACGTGCCATTTCAGTCTCCGATCGGTACTTGCTGAAGACCTCCTGTTTGAGAAAACCTGATTGACGGGCAAAAGTTTCAGGAATATTTGTTGACTCCGGCATTCCGGAAATTACAGGTACAACTTTATTGGCCGCTTTGGCAAAAACCTCCAAAATCCAGTTAATGTCTTCAAGGTTAGTGGTCTCATCGATGCTGATGCCGACCTCTCCCTGCTCAAAATACCTGAAATTCATCTCCAGTGCAACCGACAGCCATTCTATGTCCTCTTTTTTCACGTGGCGTGGAAGTGTGATCTTCAAGGTATCAAAGAAACCGCTGGTTTCGCATGAATAACCAAGACCTGTAATCTGACTGGCAAGCAGCGAGGCGATGCTGTGAACGCGTTCTGCTATATTTCGGATTCCCTCCGGACCATGATAGGTGGCGTACATACCTGCCATCGTTGCCAACAAACCCTGGGATGTGCAGATATTGGAAGTGGCTTTTTCTCTTTTGATGTGCTGTTCCCTGGTTTGAAGTGCCAGTCTCAGCGCTGGTTTTCCGTTGGCATCCCTGGATACGCCGATAATCCTGCCCGGAAGATCCCTTTTGTACTCATCCCTTGTTGCAAAGAAGGCCGCAGATGGACCTCCATAACCCATGGGTACACCAAAACGCTGGGTTGAACCGAAAACGATGTCCGCTCCCCATTCTCCCGGAGGTGTTAACAATGCGAGAGAGAGCAGGTCTGCGGCTACGGCAACTTTTGCACCGGTCGACTGAATCTTGTGAGTAAACTCTTCATAACAAACAATTACCCCATCAGAATTTGGATATTGAACAATGGCACCAAACAGTTTGTCGTTAAGTTGGGCATTTTTAAAGTCTCCCACTTCAATGATGATTCCCAGTGGTTCTGCCCGGGTAAAGAGTACATCCAGCGTTTGAGGCCATATTTTTTCATCGACAAAGCAAACGTTGGCACCTGCTTTCTCCTGGGTCCTTGAACGAAGTGCATACATCATGTGGAGCGCTTCTGCGGCGGCGGTGGCTTCATCCAGCAAGGAAGCATTGGCAAGCGGCATGGCAGTCATTTCGCAAACCATCGTCTGAAAATTAAGCAACGCCTCCAGTCGTCCCTGAGAAATTTCTGCCTGATAAGGAGTATAGGAGGTATACCATACCGGGTTTTCCAGAATGTTGCGCAGGATTACGGCCGGAGTAATGGTATCGTACCAACCCATCCCAATATAGGTATTGAATACTTTATTCTTTGAAGCCAGATGCAGGATCCTTCGGTAATATTCCCGCTCGGTCAGGCCATTTGGCAAACTGAGGGGCTTTTCCAGTCTGATATTGGAGGGAATAGTCTGATTGATCAGCTCTTCGAGTGAAGACACCCCGATAACTGCCAGCATCTCTTTGATATCCCCTTCGCGGGGACCAATGTGACGGTTCACAAATTTGTCGATGGCCATTTTTCTTTATTTTGTTGGTTATACGTTGTAAAATGAAGTGCATGTGTGTTCAGAGTACAGGTATTCTGGAACTCCAAACCGATTTTTACCCAGACAAAAGTCCTTCAGTTATGACAAGCACTTCTTTGTTAAGTTCTTTTTTCAATCAAAAACATATTGCTTATTTTCTCCCATCCAATGGTGGTATCATTGCCATGCCCTGAATAGACTTTTACCTTGTCATCAAGTGTAAGCAGTTTCGCCTTGATTCCAGAAATAAGTTGCTGATGGTTTCCACCGGGCAAATCCGTTCTTCCGACGGATCCTTCGAAAAGAATATCGCCGACGACAATGATTTGATCCCGCTCACTGTAAAAAGCAACGCTTCCTGGAGAATGTCCGGGAACGTGGATCACCTGAAGCGCAGAATTACCGAAAGTTATTATATCATCTTCCGTCAACAATTCTGCCCTTGAGGTTGGGTTGACCATATCAATACCAAACATGACTGCATGTTGTTTTGCCTGGCCAAGCATCAACTCATCTCCCCAATGAATTCTCACCTTTAATCCCCATCGTTCTCCGGCAAAACTATTTCCCATCAAATGGTCAAAATGACCGTGGGTATTCAATATCTGTACGATTTTAAGTCCTTTTGCCTGAACAAAACGATCCAGCTGATCCTCTTCATCCTTATAAAAACAAGCAGGATCAATCAAAACTGCCTCCATGGTTTCATCCCAGAGCAGGTAGGCATTGACCGAAACCGGATTAAACGTAAATTTTTTAACTTCTATCATCCTATTTTCCTATTTTGATCAGATAAACCCGGGAGAAGCGGAACAAAGACAAAATTGCCGCCGTCAATTTCAGAATAGACATCCTCTTTTTCCCTGGTAATTATTTTCATCACCTGAAAGTCTGCTGAACCAACCGGGATTACCATCCTGCCGCCAATTGCAAGTTGCTCTTTCAGTAATGGCGGAACCGATGATGCTCCCGCAGTGACGATGATTTTATCAAAAGGCCCGTAGGTAGGCAATCCCAGGTACCCATCACCATAAAAAAAACGAGGTTGATAACCGAGCTTCGGTAGCAGCATACTTGCAAATTCAAAAAGGGATCGTTGCCGTTCAATGGTATAAAGCGTTGCCCCCATTTCGCACAATACTGCAGCCTGGTAACCTGATCCGGTACCTACTTCGAGTACTTTTTCGAATTTCTTGATTTGCAAGGCCTGGGTCTGAAAAGCCACTGTATAGGGCTGTGAGATAGTCTGTCCGGCAGCAATGGGAAATGCCTTATCGACATAGGCAAATCCAATAAAACTGTTATCCATGAACAGATGCCGCGGAATATTGTTGATGGCATTCAGAACACCTTCGTCATAAATGCCCTTCCCGCGGATTTCATCCACTAATTTTTTTCGTAATCCCTTGTGTTTGAAGGTATCTTCCAATTGATGGCTTTTTTGGTCCTTATCTGACAAAATTACTATTCTCATTGGGTTTTTCAACATATGAAAGTTGATAAATAAAAGAAATTGCTGGTTAAGGTAGCCGCGCAAAGAACTAAATTTACACCTGTATGTTACATGGAGTACTTATTTATCCCAATGAGCCGGATTCGGCCTTTACCGCTTCATTTCAGGCCATCAAAGGTTTGAAATGGGAATCTTTTATTCCGACAATGAATGGAAGATACTTTGGCGGCTATGACCTATTGCTTACTTCGCATTTTAACCTCGTTGCCATTCTGGATTCGAATTTCACCACCTTCGGTTTTTTATCAGGTCTTGTAAGGAACGGTTGCCATCTCTTTTTACCCGAAAAACAGGAAATGACCTCCCGTGAGAGAATCAAACTCATCCAATTGGCTGAGGAGGGAAATACCTGCATCCAGATTCGGAATGACCTGCTCTTTCACCC
>SESB01002427.1_pt1 | contig 10927 bp, 10 predicted proteins | sample 3171441 | NCBI WGS metagenome assembly SESB01 (sample SAMN06051867, study PRJNA518727) | freshwater metagenome | biome: subpolar coniferous forest; feature: holomictic lake; material: water; isolation source: holomictic Lake 227, 6 m depth | place: Canada: near Kenora, Ontario | collected...
CAGACCGCATGACAAAGGCCTCCAAGTAGCGATACTCGGAGGCCTTTTTCATTGGTAAATCAACAGCTTACTTCGCCAACTCTCTTTTAAATTAATTAATCATGCAAACTGATTCGCTGCTGACCCTCAAACTGCCAGAGGATTATTCTTTCTCTGATCTGAAAATTCGACGTTGTGTGGACGATGCGATTGACTTAGACATGGATCTCGTCAAGTTGGTCTGTCACCTCAATGGTTTGGATTTCGATAAAGTCTGTCAAAACCCGGGTCCTGTTGTGACAACGATTTTGACGGTTTGGTACAAAAGTCATCTTGCAGAAGGCGGTGAACCTGATGTCTTGATGGAGGAACTCAGGTCTCAGGGGCAAAGACTTAATTAAGGGGAGGGCGGCTAGGTCACGCACTGTCCGTGCAAATTCTGGTTTTGAAGAAAACGAAGATCAGTTGCGCTTAGGCGTCGAATCACCCTGAGGGTATTTTTCAGCGTTCTTCCGCAGTTTCTGAACCACGGCATCGTTAAGGTCCACCCCCAGCACCGATGACAAGCGAACCAGGTACAGCAGCACATCCGCCAGTTCATCCCTGACGGCCTGAGCAGTTTCTGGGTTGGTGGCCGCTGCCAGCGACTCCGCTTCAGACTGCCACTGAAAAATCTCAACCAGTTCACCGACTTCACCGGTCAGCGCCATGGCCAGGTTCTTGGGCGAGTGGAATTTTTGCCAGTCGCGTTCATCGGCAAAAGTTTGCAGGGCGGTCTCCAGAGCGGAGACATTGATGAGGGGTTTGTTTACCATGATGCTTATTTTATTTGTTGGTTTTTACAAGGATGCATAGACCATGTTGATCGTCAAACCTGTCCCGGCTGATCGCCTGCCCGACCTCTTGCGGCTGATGCCCAAGGCTGAGTTGCACATTCATATTGAAGGCTCGCTGGAGCCGGAATTGATGTTTGCAATGGCGCAGCGCAATGGGCTGGCCATGCCCTACCCGGATGTGGAATCGCTGCGTCGCGCCTATGTGTTTGACAACCTGCAGGACTTTCTTGATATCTACCATGCGGGAACTTTGGTACTGCGCACCGAGCAGGACTTCTATGACATGACGCACGCCTATCTGGCGCGCGCTGCCGCAGACAACGTGGTGCACGCCGAGATTTTTTTCGACACCCAAACGCATACCGGGCATGGCGTCAGTACCGATACGGTCATTAAGGGCTTGCACCGCGCCTGCGCCGATGCGCAAGCTGAATTTGGCATAAGCGCGTCGCTCATTCTTTGCTTTTTGCGCCATTTGAGCGAAGAGGCTGCGTTTGAATGTCTGGAGCAGGCGCTGCCCCTGCGCGAGAAACTGGTGGGGATAGGATTGGCGTCGAGTGAATTGGGTCATCCGCCTGAGAAGTTTGCCCGCGTGTTTGCGCGTGCCCGCGAATTGGGGTTCCGTTTGGTGGCGCATGCAGGCGAGGAGGGGCCGCCTGCCTACATCTGGAGTGCGCTCGATGTCCTCAAAGTGGAGCGTATTGACCACGGCGTGCAGGCGATCAACGACCCGGCGCTGATGGCGCGGTTGCTCAAAGACCGCATCCCGCTCACGGTGTGTCCGCTGTCCAACCTGAAATTGCGCGTGTTTCCTACGCTGGCTATGCACAATCTGGGGCGTATGTTGGACGCGGGAATCGTGGCGACCATCAACTCGGATGACCCGGCCTACTTTGGCGGCTATATCAACCAGAATTTCACCCAAACTTTCGACGCCTTGGGGATGACGGCCCAACAGGCCTACCAGTTGGCACACAATAGTTTTGGAGCCAGTTTTATTGGCGGCTCGCTCAAGCACCAATACATCGACCGGCTGAATGCGATGTTTGAAACGTTTAGTTGAAGAAGCAGGCCCGTATTGATGGGCTGATGGCGCGACCGGCGTCGACGGCCATGCCCGGTTAAAATTAGTCCAAGGCCCGCTGCTCCGGTGGGCTTTGCCTTTTGTGTTTCGGAGCCATGTAGAGGACTACCATGTATAAAAACCTCGTAGCTGCGTTCGCGGCCGCTTGTTTTATTTCTCCCGTTTTTTCGCAACCCGCCCCGGTGCCTGTCGCCCCCCACGAGCCGCTAAAAATCGGTTTTGTGTACGTGGCGCCGCTCACCGATGCCGGGTGGGTTCGCCAGCACGATGAAGGTCGCAAGGCTGTCGAAGCCGCTTTGGGCACCAAAGTTAAAACCACTTATGTCGAGAACGTACCCGAAGGACCGGATGCCGAACGCGTGATCCGAGATCTGGCCAAAACCGGACATAAACTGATTTTTACGCCCAGTTTTGGCTACATGGAGCCCACGCTCAAGGTGGCGGCTGAATTTCCTGATGTGAAGTTTGAATCTGTCACCGGCTACAAGACCACGCCCAACGTGGCGGTGGCAAACGCGCGTTATTACGAAGGCCGCTACCTGGCGGGCATAGCCGCCGGGCGCATGACGACCAGCAATACGGCGGGATACGTGGCGGGGTTCCCGATTCCTGAAGTTCTGCAAGGCATCAACGCCTTTGCCTTGGGCATGCGCTCGGTCAACCCCCGCGCCGAGGTCAAGGTGGTGTGGCTCAACGCCTGGTTTGACCCGACCCGCGAGCGCGATGCGGCCATGACGCTGTTCAATCAAAACGTGGATGTGATTTCGTTTCACACCGGGTCCTCTGCCGTGATGGTGGCGGCACAGGAGCGCGGCAAGTTGGCCATCGCCTACCACTCGGATATGCGCCAAATTGCGCCTGATGCACAGGTCGTGGCCGTCACCCACCAATGGGGCGCTTACTACACCCAGCGCGCAAAAGCGGTGCTGGACGGTAGCTGGAAAACCGGTGGTGTTTGGGGCGGCGTGCGCGAGGGCATGGTCAAGGTCGACGGCTTTGGCCGCAAAGTGCCCAAAGCGGTGCAACTCGAAGTGCTGGCGCGTCAAAAAGACATTGCCAGCGGCAAGCTGCATCCTTTTTATGCCAGACAAGCGGTGCTGGACAACGAAGGCAAGGTGGTCATCGCCCAAGGCCAGACGCTGAGCGATGAGCAGATTCTCAAGATGAACTGGCTGGCGCAAGGCGTGCACGCCAAGCTGAAATGAGCCAAGGTTAATAAACGCGGTTAAGCTCTTTCTCCATGAAAGCTTACCGCTCCGCCATCCTTCGTTTTGCCACTGACAGCGAGCCCCGCCATGCGGCGGTTTACGAGTCGGATGGCCTGCTGGTGGTGGGCGCCAACGCACAAGGCACACAGGTGGTGTTGGCGGTGGGGCCGTACCTGGCGCTGAAAGATCAGTTCCCCGGTGTGACGGTTGAGCACCTGCCGGGGCGCATCATTGCTCCCGGTTTTGTCGATATGCACATCCATTTCCCGCAGACGGATGTCATTGGTTCACCTTCGGACGGTTTGTTGCCGTGGCTTGAAGATTACACATTCCCTGAAGAAAAACGCTTTTTAGCGCCCGAATACAGTGTGCAAGCAGCTACTTTTTTTATAGCAGAGCTATTGCGAAATGGCGTCACTACGGCCTTGTGCTTTGCTACCTCGCATCCCGAATCGGTGAACGCCTTGTTTGCCGAGGCACAGGCTAAAAATATGCGCCTGATCACGGGGTTGTGTCTGATGGACCGCAACGCTCCGGTTGATGTGCTCAATCTCGCGGCGCCTGATGGCTCTAACGATGCCACCGAGCAAAGCCTGATCGACACCGAGAAGCTGATTAACCAGTGGCACGGCAAGGGTCGGCTGGGCTACGCCATCACCCCGCGTTTTGCACCCACTTGCAGCGCGGCCCAGTTGTGCGGTGCTGGTGAACTGGCCGCCAAGTACCCCGATGTCTGGATTCAGTCGCATGTGGCCGAGAACAAGGACGAGATTGCCTGGGCTCGCGCGCTGTTTCCCAAGTCGGTCAGCTATCTGGCCACCTATGCCGATTTTGGTTTGATGCGGGATCGCGCCATTTACGCCCATTGCATTCACTTTGACGATGACGACCGGGCCTTGATGCGCGCCACGGGTGCGGCGGCGGCGGTCAGTCCGACCAGCAACCTGTTTCTGGGCAGCGGGTTTTTTGACTACGCTGCGGCGGATCGTGCCGGGTTTTACTACGGGTTGGCGAGCGATGTTGGCGGGGGCACCAGCTTCAGCCCGTTTCACACCATGCTGGCGGCTTATTACGTGGGCCGGGAAGGGCAGACTAAAACGGGGTTGTCGCTGTCGCCGCAGCATCTGTGGTGGCAACACACGGCTGGAGCGGCCAGGGCCTTGGGTCTGGACGGCCAGAAGGGTCGCCCGTCAGTGGGTAATTTACAGCCCGGCTGCGAGGCCGATTTTGTCGTGCTGAACCCGCAGGCGACGCCTTTGCTGGCCCGCCGCACTGCCCGCGCCGAAACGCTGGACGAGTTACTCTTTGCCATGATCGTGCTGGGCGATGACCGCCTGATCGAGCGCACCACCATTTCTTAAGCCTTTTAGGCCTCTAGCCCTCGTCCAGAAAGCGTAGTAAGCTATTTTATTCATAGCAATCAACAGTCGCGACTTTTGGCTTGTCAACCTGCTTGATGACGCTCAGGGCTTGCTTACAATCTGCCAACTTCAGGAGTTCAGTTCCCATGACGATTAAGAGTGACAAATGGATCCGCCACATGGCCGAGACCACCGGCATGATTGAGCCCTTTGAGCCGCGCCAGGTGCGCGAGCGCGACGGCAACAAGATCATCAGCTACGGCACCAGCAGCTACGGTTACGACATCCGCTGCGCGCCCGAATTCAAGGTGTTCACCAACATTCACAGCACCGTGGTGGACCCGAAAAACTTTGATGAAAAAAGCTTTGTCGATTTTTACGGCGACAGTTGCATCATTCCTCCCAACAGCTTCGCGCTGGCCCGCACCATGGAGTACTTTCGTATTCCCCGCAACGTGCTGACCATTTGCCTCGGCAAGAGCACCTATGCCCGTTGCGGCATCATCGTCAACGTGACGCCTTTTGAGCCCGAGTGGGAAGGCTACGTGACGCTTGAATTCAGCAACACCACGCCCCTGCCTGCAAAAATTTACGCTGGCGAAGGATGTGCCCAAGTGCTGTTCTTCGAGAGCGATGAAGTCTGTGAGACCAGCTACAAAGACCGCGGCGGCAAGTACCAGGGCCAGGTCGGCGTGACCTTGCCCAAAGCCTGAGCCTGCCAAAAGCGTCCTCGTAGTTCAACAGGAGTGGTGCCATGAAGTGGGATGGCAATCGCGAATCGGACAACGTCGAAGACCGCCGTGATGAAGGTGGTTCATCCAGCGGTGGTAGTGGCTTTGGCGGGCGTGGACTGGGCCTTGGCTCCATAGCCATCGCCCTGGTGGCGTCTTACTTTTTAGGCGTCAGCCCCATGACGGTGCTCAGCCTGCTCAGCGGAGGCAATCCCGCCCCCCAAACGCAGCAAGTCGCCGCCCACAAACCCCCTGCGGAGGACCACATGGCCAAGTTCGTGGCTACCGTGCTGGGAGATACCGAAGATGTCTGGAAAGACGTGTTCTCCAAGGGTGGCGCGACCTACAAAGAACCCAAACTGGTGCTGTTCCATGGCGCCACACCCACCGCTTGCGGGCAAGGGCAGGCTGCGATGGGGCCTTTTTATTGCCCGGGTGACCAGAAGGTTTACATCGATCTGGATTTTTATAAAACGCTCAAGGATCGCCTCGGTGCACCGGGCGATTTTGCGCAAGCCTATGTGATCGCCCATGAGGTCGGGCACCATGTGCAAAACCTGCTGGGCATCAGCGCCAGGATGGACCAGAAGCGGGGCAGCGTTAGCCCGACCGAATACAACGCCTTGAGCGTCCGACTCGAACTCCAGGCCGATTGTTTTGCCGGTGTTTGGGCCAATCATGCGCAGGCCGCCCGGCAGTTGCTTGAGCAAGGAGATGTGGAAGAGGCCATGAACGCCGCGGCAAAAATTGGCGATGACGCTTTGCAGCGTTCCAGTGGCCGTGCTGTGGTGCCCGATAGTTTTACCCATGGCACCAGTGCGCAGCGTCAACGTTGGTTCGATATCGGTCTGAAAAATGGCAGTGTCAAACGCTGCGATACGTTTTCTGCACGCCAATTGTGATATATCGAGGATAATAGGGGTTTGCCCCAGTTCTTGGGTGCCATCAGCTATCGGATTGGTAGCATTTGACCTTGGCTATGAATGCTTGAATTGACTTCTGATCAAACCCCTGATCTGACCCTGACCCCCGACACTTTGCCCATGGCCTTTGCCCAGTTGCAATTGGCCGAGCCCTTGGCTCGCGCCGTGGCCGAGATGGGTTACGCGACCATGACGCCGATCCAGGCGCAGGCGATTCCCGTTGTCCTGCAAGGACGTGACGTGATGGGCGCTGCCCAAACCGGCACCGGCAAGACTGCCGCTTTTGCCCTGCCGCTACTGCAGCGCATGATGAAGCACGAGAACCCCTCGACTTCGCCCGCTCGCCACCCGGTGCGTGCCTTGGTGCTGCTGCCAACGCGCGAGCTGGCCGATCAGGTCGCCCAGCAAGTCAAGCTCTACGCCAAATACACCTCACTGCGCAGTGCCGTGGTGTTTGGCGGCATGGACATGAAGCCCCAGACGCTGGAGCTGAAAAAAGGCGTTGAGATTTTGGTGGCAACACCGGGTCGCTTGCTGGACCACATTGAAGCCAAAAATGCGGTGCTTAACCAGGTTGAGTACGTGGTGCTGGACGAAGCTGACCGCATGCTTGACATCGGGTTCCTGCCCGATTTGCAACGCATCTTGAGTTACCTGCCCAAGCAGCGCATCACGCTCCTGTTTTCGGCCACGTTCTCCTCAGAGATCAAGCGTCTGGCCAGCAGTTACCTGCAAGACCCGGTGACGATTGAAGTCGCCCGCTCCAATGCCACCGCCTCTACGGTTGAGCAGCACTTTTACAGTGTGGGCGACGATGACAAGCGCCACGCCCTGCACCAAATCCTGAAACAACGCGGCATGAAGCAGGCGTTTGTGTTCGTGAACAGCAAGCTGGGCTGTGCCCGACTGGCGCGCTCGCTGGAACACGAAGGCCTCAAAACCACCGCACTGCATGGCGACAAGAGCCAGGACGAGCGTTTGAAAGCCCTCGATTCGTTCAAAAAAGGCGAAGTTGATTTGCTGGTGTGTACTGACGTGGCCGCCCGTGGGTTGGACATCAAGGACGTGCCTGCCGTGTTCAACTTTGATGTGCCTTTCAATGCCGAAGACTACGTGCACCGCATTGGGCGCACGGGTCGTGCTGGCGCTGCTGGCTTGGCTGTGACGTTTGTCTCCAAGAGTGACACCCGACTGGTCGCCGATATTGAAAAGCTCATTAAAACCAAGATTGAGCTGGAAGCGGTTGAGTTTGACGAAGACGTGCCTGACATTCGCAAGCAAGGCCGCATCAATGACGGCCGTCGCATGTATGCCGAAGGTGCGCAGGATGATTCGCGTCAGGGCCGCAACCGCGGTGCCATGCACGACGTGGCGCATGAAGGTCAGTTTGCACGTCAGGATCGTCCGCCTCGCCGTGACTTCACGCGCCAAGCACCTGTTTCGCGTGATCCGTTCTTTGACAAACCTTATGAAGCAGCCCCTGCAACAGCTACAGCCCCTTCTTGGGAAGCGGCTGTGACCCGGCCAGGTGCACGCAGTATTTCAGCCAACATCAAGCCCAAGCGACGCATAGCCGCTTTGTTCAAGTCAGAGCCCTCGCTCACTTGACGGAACCCTGATAGAAAAAATGCCGGACTTGTTCCGGCATTTGCATTTTGGGGTCTGATTATTTGCCCGGTTTCTGGGCTTGCTCGCACTTCACCTGAAGCAGCTTTTGAGCGAGCGGCGCACCTGAGCCGGCGCTGCTTATGCGCAAGGCACTCAAACAGCCACCCCACACGCAACCTGTATCAAGCGACAGCACATCAGCACGGTTCAGCCAGCCTAGCGTGGACCAGTGCCCAAAGGCCACTGTGATGTGGGCGGTCTTGCGTTCGGGTACTTCAAACCACGGCATGAAACCTTCGGGTGTGGCACCAGCCCCTTCTTTGGTCGCAAACTCCATATGCCCACGGGCATCACAAAAGCGCAACCGGGTCAGCGCATTCACGATCACGCGCAATCGCGAGTGACCCGTGAGTCCTTCGTCCCAGACTGCGGGCTCATCGCCATACATTTGATGCAAAAAATCACCCAGGTCAGGGCTGCGCAACATGGACTCCACCTCGGTTGCTAGTGCTATTGTTTTTGCAGCGGTCCACGCAGGCAGCACGCCGGCGTGCACCATCAATACCTCATGGATATCAAGGCGTTCCAGAATCGCCATGCGCTGCCAACGTAGCCAGTCCAGCAAGGCCGGGCGGTCCGGGGCGCCCAGAATCCCGTTGAGCGTGTCTTTGCGGTGTGGCTTGCGCGCCCCATGGGCCACCGCCAGCAGATGCAGGTCGTGGTTGCCCAAAACACACTGAACCGCTGCGCCATAGCCCATCAGGCGCCGCAACACGCCGGCCGAGTCTGGTCCCCGGTTGACCAGATCGCCCAAAAAGTAGAGCGAATCGCGGCTCGCAGAAAAAGAAATTTCATCCAGCAAACGTTGCAGGGCGCTATCGCAACCCTGCACGTCACCAATCAAGTAAAGTGCCATGGTGTTTATTTTCGCTGTTGATCCATGGATTTTTTACTGATTGTTTTTCTGACCCTGCTGAATGCTGTTTTTGCCATGTCGGAACTGGCACTGGCCGGTAGCAAGAAGTCGCGGCTCAACGCGATGGCCGAGGAGGGTGACAAAGGCGCGCAGGCCGCACTCACGCTGCTGGGCAACCCCAATCAATTCTTGTCAACGGTCCAGGTGGGCATTACGTCCATCGGTGTGCTTAATGGTATTGTGGGCGAGGCCGCCTTCAGTGAAGGCGTTGCCATCTGGCTGCATGGCTTTGGCGTGGCCGAAAAAGCAGCCGCTATTTCTGCCACCGCCATCGTGGTGACTTTAATCACCTTCACCACCATTATTTTTGGTGAACTGGTGCCCAAGCGCATCGGGCAACTGCACCCTGAGTCGGTTTCGCGCTGGGTGGCGCGGCCCATGCTATGGCTGGCGACAGTTGCCAAACCCTTCGTTAAATTATTGTCTGGTACTACTGCAGCCATGCTTAATTTGCTGCGGATCGACACCAACGCTTCGCGCGCTGTCACTGAAGAAGAAATTACCGCCAGCCTGGAGGAGGGCGTGGATGCCGGGGTGATTGAACAGCATGAGCACCAGATGGTGCAAAACGTATTTCAACTGGATGACCGACCCCTGACCTCGCTGATGGTGCCCCGGACCGATGTGGAATGGCTGGATGCGTCCAACAGCGTGGCGCAAAGCCTGAAAGCGGCGGGCACGGGTGGCCGGGGTGGCGCCCATTCCTGGTACCCGGTGTGTCGCAGTTCGCTGGACGATGTGGTGGGCAAGATCAGTATTGGCCGCTTGCTTGAATTGGGTGCCGATGCGCCGGGAACCATTGAAGACTATGTCACGCCCGCTACTTTTGTGCCGGAAACTCTGAGCGGTATGGAATTGCTGGAGCAATTTCGGGAGAAGGCAGGGCGCTTTGTGCTGGTGGTGGATGAATATGGCGTGGTGCAAGGCCTGTTAACACCGCGCGACCTGCTGGAAGCGATTACAGGCGAGTTGCAGCCGGGGGCGCAGATCGATGCATGGGCCACCCAGCGCGAAGACGGCTCGTGGCTGCTCGATGGCGTGATGCCGGTGGGCGAACTCAAGGTTCGTCTGGATATTGACGACTTGCCCGACGAAGACCGGGGCCGCTACAACACGGTGGCGGGCTTGCTGATGTCGGTCTCGGGTCACTTGCCGGTCACGGGTGAGCGCATTGTTTGTGGCGACTGGTTATTTGAAGTCGTTGACCTGGATGGCAAGCGGATTGACAAGGTGCTCGCGAGCCTGCGCCCTGTCAAGGGTGCGCAGGGGATAACGATGAAGCCGGCGACGGATTAGGCGCGACCGGCGAGTTGGTACGACAGCAGGCCGATCCATTCGTGCAAGAGCAGGTGCCACTTGCTGGCGCCGGTAGCCAGTGAATATTGAGTCCACGGGGTGTGCAAGCCAGTGCGGTAATCCACTGGGTAAGCGGTGACGTTCCAGCCCGCTTTGACAAAGGTGGCCATGGCGCGCGGCATGTGTGAGGCCGACGTTAATAGCAACCAAGGCTGGCTGGTGTTCATACCGGGCACGGCGGCGCTTAAAACTGCATTTTCGTAAGTGGTGTGCGAAGCTGATTCGTAGGTCACACGCAAGGGGTCAACACCCATGCGGTCAAAAAATATTTTGGCGCGGTCTGCTTCGGTCAGCTTGCCGGCAAACATCTCGCCTTCGCCCCCCGTGAACAGCAAGCGCAGGTGTGGGGTGCGCTGCATCAATTCAACCGCAGCTGTCATGCGTTCCGCCGCGTCATTCAAGGCTGGTTGGCCGTGGCCTTCCCAAACATAGGCAGGCTCCAGCGCACCGCCCAGCAGCACCACGCCCACAAAAGGCGGTATTGACGCGTTGATGGTCGGCGCCTTGTACCGGGTTTCAAGTTGGCGCAAGAGTGCGTCTGGCAACGGCTCCCACCCTTGCATCGTCAAAACGGTCAACGCAAGCCAAACCAGACCAACACCCCATTTGCGCCAGTGTGGCATCAATAGCAAACCACTCAGCAGCAGGACCAGAACCCAGGCCAGCGGCTGCGTCGCAAAAGAAAGTAATTTTGAGGCGATGAACATGGGTTGAACTATAAAGAGCGTCGGGATGGGTTCAGAAAAAAACGGGTGTTAATAAGCTGATGGCCCAAGACTAGCCTTTAACGGTAAATTTGCTCATTTATTAAGCAGATTGGCGTGAAATTGGTTGCTTCACAGGGGTACTGTAACTCCCATGAAGT
>SESB01002429.1_pt1 | contig 10920 bp, 8 predicted proteins | sample 3171441 | NCBI WGS metagenome assembly SESB01 (sample SAMN06051867, study PRJNA518727) | freshwater metagenome | biome: subpolar coniferous forest; feature: holomictic lake; material: water; isolation source: holomictic Lake 227, 6 m depth | place: Canada: near Kenora, Ontario | collected 2014-07-08...
GCCGGAATCCACCCCACCCAGCTATCTCGGCAAGCACGATTCCCAAGAGAAACGCGGTGAGGTGACTTCCAAGCCAAAAGCATCCCGGCAGCATCACGCCTACCACCAGGCGCCGCCACCGGCCTGTAAAAAGAATGATCCCGTAGACCATGAAGGAGCCCACGATTTCGATCGGCATAATCCACAAGACGGAGTTCCAACTCCTGGCATTATCGCCGAAAAAGTAGACATCGTAGATTGAAAACTCGAGCATAGCTAGAAGACTTGGCGAAAACCGGTAGTGGCACCCCAGCCAGTTTTCCGTCCCTGCCGCGGCGGCAGCTGGAATATTGTACATTAACCCCGCAGAAAATACTAGGTAGGCCAGCGAGCATGAAGTCAAAATCGGTAAGGTCAGTCGCGGGTAACGCGCCAGAGCAGCTCTAATAACGACTAACTTGTCCCCAGTCGTGATGAAGGCGAACGACGCCGAAAACCCTGATATGACGAAGAAGACGTAGACAGCCAGCGCGCCATTGCCGATGACTAGCAGTAGTTTATTCTCTTCTCCGGGAAAGAAGGCAAGGGTTGTATGGTAGAGAACGACCGTCAAAGCCATCCATCCGCGCAAGCCATCGAGAACGAACAACCTCTCCTTCATCGGACCTCTCAACAACCCCATAGACCGCTGATATCATCATCTTTATCGATGAAGTCCTAGCTGTGCTGTCCCCTACCTTTGGATTTTAATCCGTCAATTATAAGCGCTTCGGCGTCGGCGACAGATAGCGGGCGGGCAAAAAGGTAGCCCTGGGCAAATTCGCAGCCAATCTCCTGCAATACCTGGTGCTCTGCCGTTGTTTCTACGCCTTCTGCCACCACCGACAGGCCAAGATCATGGGCCAGATTGACAATACCGCGAACGAGGCGCTGTCTCTCCGGCACATATCCGATGTCGGTGATAAAGCTTTTATCAATTTTCAAGACATCAAAAGGGAATCGGCCAAGATAGGACAAAGACGAATAGCCGGTACCGAAGTCGTCCATGCACAGCGGAATTCCGAGTGCGCGGAAGCGTTCCAGAATCGAGAGCGCAACCTCTGGATTTGTCATAGTCATGCTCTCAGTAACCTCAATCTTAAGCCCAGATATTTGATTATCGCCGAGCCAGCTGAGTAAATCGGCGATATAACCCTCGTCCCACAACTGTCGAGCGGAAAGATTGACGTTGACCGAGAAGTGCCGGTCCGTCGGCATCATCGCCCGCCAGGACTTAAGTGTATTGACAGCGGTTTCCATCACATAACGGCCGAGCGGCAAAATCTGGCCGGTTTCCTCCGCTATAGGAATAAAGCGAACCGGGCTGATCATTCCCAGATCGGGATGATGCCATCGCACAAGTGCTTCAAAACCGATCAGCCGTGCATCGGTCACGGTGACTATTGGTTGGTATACAAGGAATATCTCTCCAGTTTCAATCGCTCGGCTCATGTCGGTCTGAAGCCGATGACGGATCAGAATGGCCTCACGCAAGGCAGAGTTAAATACTTCGGTGCGGGCCTTTCCATGCTCCTTGGCGCGGTAAAGAGCGATGTCGGCGTCGCGCAACAGACTAATCGGATCCTGACTGAGGCCATCGTCAATTGCCACGCCGATGCTGGCGGTCAGGCGCAGTTCCATCTCGTCGATGTGAAAGGGCCGGCACAGCAAGGCATCCAACTCTTTAGCCATGGTCATGGCCTCGCCCTCGCCGCCGGCCACCACCAGCACGAACTCGTCGCCGCCCAATCGCACCACGAACTCATTCTTAGCCAAACACCCCTCGATCCGGCGGGCGACAGCGATCAGCAGTTGATCGCCGACGCCATGCCCCAGGGAATCGTTGATCACCTTGAAACCGTCGAGATCGACGAACAGCAACGCCAGCGGCGGCCGTTCGGGGTTGCCGGCCATCCGCTCGCCAAGCCAGTCGATCAGAAACGAGCGGTTGCGAAGACCGGTCAGATAATCGTGAGTCGCCTGATGGAGCAACCGCTGTTCATAGAACTTGCGGTCTGTAATGCATGAGGCGGAGCCGGCCAAACGAACCGCGCATTCGGAGTCATCTCGCGCCAGAATGCCGTGCACCAGAATCCACGCCACCTCGCCATGATGCAGCAGGGCGCGAAACTCAATGGTAAAATCTTCTGGATCGCTCTCCGCAGGAGGTCGCCAGACCGCCCGCACCCCCGCAACGTCCTCGGGGTGAACCAGCGCCAAAAGTGGTTCGATGGACGCCCCCAGTTCTCCTGGCGCCAAGCCGAGCATCTCATGGAACCGAGGTGAGAAGTAGACATCGCCGGTCGCCAAATCCCAGTCCCACAGGCCGTCCTTGGTGGCGGCGGCGGCCAAGGCGTACCGCTGCTCGCTTTCGGTGAGGCGCTTGGTCTTTTCCTCAATGGTCGCGAAAGAGGACCGCAACACGCTGCGGCTGTCTTCCAAGGTGCGGCCGAGCAGGCCAAGCTCGTCGCGATGGGTCCAAATGAAGGGCCGGTCGAGATCGCGCTGCGCCAGCAGATGGGCCTCGTCGACCAGCTGTGCGAGAGGGCGGAGAATACGCCGTTGGGTGACCCAGACCAGCAAGACGCATAGGCCGAACACCAGAGAAACCGCAACAGCGCCGCCCACCGCCATCAGATTGCGCTGGTTGGTGATCACCGCCAAGTTAGACGCCGTCAAAGCGGCGCGGTCGCGGCTGAGTTGACTGTCGAGCATATGCAGGGCATCGACCGCCGGGCCAATATCGACGGCGGTTTCCCGCGCAATCTCATGGACGGGCTTGCCGAGAGCGGTCAGGGCCGCGACCTCAGTCATATGGGCGGCAAAGACGTCGAGAGTGTGAGCGATCTCAGTGATGGCCCGCTTTTCCTCGGGCGCCGGCGGAGACAGGTCACGATAGACTTCGAGATTGGCCCGTGCCCTGGCAATCGCCCGTTCGATCTCCGGAGCCAGACCCGGTTTGCCGGTCATCTGGTATTCGTGGTAGAGGTCGACCACCCCGCCCATGCCCATGTAAGCGCGCAGTTCCGAGAGCGCGTCGGCTTTGGAAGCAGCCCCAAGATCGTAAGCAGACCAGCTTTCGGCGATCCCCTGCATGCCACGCATGAGCTGGAAGCCGACCACCCCCAGCACCCCCAGCACGATGACCAGCGCAGCGACCATCACCAGCGCGAGCCGCCCGATGGTCAAATCGAAGCGTCTGGGCCTGTGGGTTTCGCGGGTGGCATCGTCGGTCGTCACCGCCTCGCACTCCCCTGCACAGGCGGCCGGCCAGTCAGGACGCCGTCCGTACCGTCATGGAAAGCAGCTCCCTACGGTCTTAAGCCGATTAGCCTCGTCCGTCAAACTCTCTGCGGCGGCGACCTCATGAATGGTAGGGGTGATCTCACGGGGCCTGACCCGGGCAATTCGATTTGGCCCGATGGCGACCTGAGCTTTGGCGATGGGTGAGGATCGAGGGCGGTCACTGCTGTTCGGCGATCGGGCAGGTGTCGACAATCCGCCGGGATGACCACGGCCCGCACTCTCGGAATGGGCCTGGCTCAACCCTCCAGGGATTCAGGGGATGCGGCGAACCCAGTGACCAGATTGGCTTGAAGAAGAAAAGCGAGTTGATCCTGGATAGCGGCGACTGCATCCTCAGCCGGAACCCACGACACCGCCTCGCCAAACGTGACGCCGAGGAGCAGCGCCGAGATAAAGCCAGCCTGCCAAGGCACGAGGCGCCGACACAGCACCTCCAACCCTGGCCGGGCAACCAGGACGGCTTCGGGCGAACGTTCCGGCTCGGGCAGAGGTCCACCCTCACGCACCGCGCGCCATAGACCATAGACCGGCCAGTCCGAAGCTACCACCTGGACGGTGGGATGGAAAAAGAGGTGCAGGCTGGATGGGTCGGCGGTGGTAGCGAGTGCCGCCAGCCGGCCGGGGGCCAGCCGCTCGGCGTCGCGGGCGAAATAGGCCTCGTGCATAGCCCGGTCGAGGCGGGCGATATCCGGCAGCCAGAGTGGCACCCTGCCCGCGGGCTGGGCCTCCAGAAACGCGGCAAAGCCCTCGCCATAACGCCACATCTGCGGGTCAAGCGGCGGGTAGAGAGCAGCAAATCCCCGACCGGCCTGCTGGAAGGTCTCGCAACCCAACACGCGGACAACCGAGGGATAAGCGGCAGCCAACACCTCGGCAAACCCTCCCAGCACGTTGTTGCGATAAATCGCCAGGCGGTCAGCCGGAATGCCTGGGCGTAGCAGCGCCGCCGCAGGCTGTGGGTCGCCGCCAAGAGCGGCGGCGGCTAGCGCATGTTGCAACTCAGCCAGCATGGCTGACCTCGCAACATGGCCGGGCGCGCGCCAGAGCTTCGTCAGCCCGTCGCGCCTCGTCGAGCAGCACCTGCAACTCCGGCAGGCGGGTGTCCCACTCGATCAGGGTCGGACGCGGTCCGATGCGAGCCAGCGTATAGTCGAAGAGCCGCCACACTGCCTTACAAACCCGGCTGCCGTGATCATCAATGACCAAGCGCTCGGAGCCGATATCGACTTCGGCGTGACCGGCGAGGTGGTATTGCTCGACCCGTTCGGGCGAGATTGCGTCGATGTAGCGGTAAGGATCGAACCCAACATTAAGGGACGAGACGTAGACGTTATTGACATCAAGCAGGATGCCGCAACCGGTGCGGCGAGCCAGTCCGTTGAGGAACTCGGGCTCGGAGATTTCGGAGGCGGCATAGGCGATATAGCTGGAGGGGTTCTCGATCAGCAGAGGCCGGCCAATGAAATCTTGCGCGGTCTCGATGTTACGCCGGGTAAGATCGAAAGATTCCTCGGTATAGGCCAGAGCCAGCAGGTCGTTGAGATAAACCCCGTCGACTATACTCCAAGAGAGATGCTCTGACACCAGCCCCGGTTCGACCCGCTCGAAAAGAGCCCGCAGCCGCGCAAGATGACCAAGGTCCAACCTCCCGGCCGTGCCAAGGGAAAGGCCGACGCCGTGGCAACTCACCGGCAGGTCGCGGCGCACCCGCTCGAGGTTGGCGAGGCGCGGACCGCCGGGGACCATGTAGTTTTCGCTATGTACCTCCACCCAGGACGCCGGCATCTCGCCAGCGAAAAAGGCGGCCATATGCGGCTCGCGCAGACCAATCCCAGCTGTCTCCGGGATCGGCCGGCCGCGTGTAGATACGTCGGTCGGCCGTTCGGACATGGAGGATCAGGCCTTTTTCCTGGGATTGACGCCTTCGAACGGGGCCAGGCTGCCGTTCACTTTCACGCAGGTACCGGCCGGAACCATCTTCCAGTCGCCACCGTCGAAGGTGAACGATGAGTTGCCAGCGCAGGAATGCAGGCCCTTGGCGTGGGCGCAACCGTTCTCGCCGGGCTTCGCAACGCCGTAGCATTTCTCCATACTCACCTCGCCGGCGGTAGCGGGGGGTGACGCGGCGACGGCGGCAGCGCCGGCAAAAGCGGCTGAAAGGGCGACGGTACCGAGGGTCAAGGTCTTGGCCATATTCTTTTCTCCTGAAGTTGGCGTCGGTCGTGGTGAAAACTGCCTCGTTGGTGCAGCGGGCCGGGGAGTTTGCTCTGTAGTGTCACGATCTCCTGCGGCCTGAAGCGCTGAGCAAAGTCGGCGTGGAAGAAGGCAAAACGGACCTGACCTCCACCACGCCGCCAACCAACTCGATCACATGGCTATGCGTGCTGCCTTCGGCACGGAGCACGCATCGTCGTCGGTGCGGATACGATCCGTAAGCGGCTACCGCCAGAGACGAAAATGTATTCGAAATGACGAGATTATCCATCCTGACTGATTGCAAGCCGCTCTCTCGGCCTTCAAAGGGACCGGCTTTCTTGCAAGGAAACCTATTGCGTGGCGGCTCGGAATCCATGGTCCGCGCTCAAGGCGATTGAACAAGTTCGCCTTCGAGGCTAAACCGCCGGTCGCTCGGCGAGACGGCCTTGATATGGAGGATGCCCGCGCCCGCCAGCGGTCCACTGCCCTCGGCTTTCCCTTCTCGCCGGACCATCAGGAAGAAGTGGCCGGTTCCGTCCTTGAAGTCGAGCTTCATTTGTTCCTTCGGCGTCATTGTCGCTTCGACCTTGAAAGTCTCCGCGCGCGCCATCCCGGCGCCGCCCAGTAAAAGGGCCATGCCGATTGCCGCGAAGGTCATTGCTTTCTTCATGGGCTGCTCCTGCAATCGCGACTTGGAGAGAGTTGAAGTGTCAAGGAAAGGGTTTCTCAATACCGGGTGGTCAGCGTCAACAGCCATGACGGCATTGCCTTGGTGAGACCGGCCTCGATAGACCTGTCGAAGCCGGTCAAGATCAGCAGTCCCAGGGCGAGCAGGACGACCCCCAGGATCGTTTTTCCCGATTTCTCCACCCCGGCCAGCCGTTCCCGCCGTCCGGCTAAGGCTTGGCGCGAGCCGTAGGCGAGAAGCAGCAGCGGCGTGATGGTGCCAAGGCTGAACACGGCCATGATGACGGCGGCCCGGGCTGTGGTGTCGCTGGCGGCGGCCAAGCCGATGGCCGCACCCAGGGTCGGGCCGGCGCACGGACTCCAGACCATGCCCAGCACCAGTCCGAGCGCGAACTGCCCTCCCAGGCCATCGCCGGACAACCGTCCGAGGATGCCTCCGGCCCCGCCTGCCAGCGGCGACATCAGGCGCCCGAAGGCGTCGCCGAGCACGGTACTGACCAGGACCATGCCGAAGCCGGCCATCAGCGCGGCCGCCACCATCCGGATAGTGGCGGTATCGATGCCGAGCGCGAAACCAAGGCCGGCGGCAAACAGCCCGACCGCCGTGAAGGACGTCGCCAACCCGACGGCAAGGGCCACGGGCGCCCAGCGGTGCTGCTGCAGGGCGCCGCCGAGCAAAATCGGCAGCAGCGGCAGCACGCAGGGCGACAGGGTCGACAGCCCGCCCGCCAGAAAGCTCAAGCCGAGATCGGTGATCATGACGTCCTCAGAGGCCCATCCGGACCAGGGCGCGGATTTTGTCGCCGTCGGTCTCGCCGACCGAGCGCGCGACCTCCGCCGTGCCCTTGAATACGATCAGCGTGCTCTGGCTCCGGACCTTGAACTGGCCGAGCACATCCTTGGCGCCGTCGAAATCGACGTCGAATACCGACAGTGCGGCGAACGGCGCCTCGCTCTCCATGGCATGGATGATCGGCCGCTGCACGGCGCAGGTCGGGCACCAGGACGCCACCACATGAACCACAACGGTCTTCCCCGCGGCTTGAGCCTCGGCGAACGCCTTGGCGTCATAGGGCTGCGCCGCATTGACGCTCAGCGGGAGAATAACCGCGAGCGCCACCACGGCAATCAGTCTTCCGAAAACTCTGCCCATCGTCCTGTCTCCTTCGGGTCATCGGGGGCGGCCGAAGCCATCGGCACCATCCGGTTCATTGGGATATTCGTCCGGGTTGATGAGAAAGTTACGGGCCTGGCAAAAAATATTTGCGGGGCAGCACCTGGCAGAGCGGTTGCGCGGGCAACGATGCAGCGCCACTCTGGGAGCATTTCCGGACGGGAGACATCGGCATGACGGCCGCAGATGACCAGGGGGTCGATTGGCGGGTCTATTTGATGCGACTTCATGGTGACCACGCCGATGACGCTGACCGGCCGCAAAAGGCGATCAATCATGGACACAGGGCACGATATCGGGCGACATTGCCGCCCCATCCGCCCGCCATGCCGTCGGCGGGTTACGTTTGACCAGCGCGACAGCGACTTCAGAAGCCGGTGTCGACTATTTAATGCCGAAGCCCAGAGACTGGACTATGAGCGGGGAGGACGATGGCAAAGAGGAACTCTTGCCCGGATCAATGCAGGATTTCTGCATAATCCAGCACCGCCAGCGGCGGGTACAGATCGAGTTCGCCAGCCACCCGCATGTTGACGATGTAGGAGAAGCGGCTGAGGGTCTCGATCGGGATCTGCCCCACCGCGGTGCCATTCCGCAGCACCTCCAGAACCTTCAACGCCGCCAGCCGGCCGACCGCGTCGTAAGGGGCGACCAGACCGCATAGCGCAGAGGCTTCCCTGACGAGGACTTCGGTCGCGGCGAAGGTCGGGAGGAGCAGCTTCCGGGCGGTGTCGCAGATCACCGTCCGGTTCGCCGCGATGAAGCTGTCGGTGCCGAGATAGAGGAATTGGGGTTGGTACCGGGCAATCCCGGCCATCAGGCGCGGAATGGCGGCGGCATCGGGACGTCCCTCCTCATCCAGCGGAAACGCCTCGGCCACGAGGTCGATGCCGTGCCGCACGCACAAGTCCTTCAGCTCTTGCACGGTGACGGCGGAGATGTTGGTGGTCGAGTTGTAGATGCAGGCGATGCGTTTGACCCGGCGATAGGCAAGCAACGCCTTCAGCTGGGTCGCAAGCGGCGCAACGTGGCTGACCCCTGTGACGTTGCGTCCCGAGGCGCCGATTTTCGTCACGATGCCCGAACCGACGGGATGTGTGACGATGCTGAAAACCACCGGAATGTCCGTGATGTGCAGCAGCGGATCGACGGCGTCCGAAGGACCGACGACGGCGCGGGTGATCTCGGTGCCCCAGGTGTAGATCAGGTCGGGGCGCGTCGCCCTGGCCTCGGCGATGAAGTCGGCGACCTTGGCGATGTCGAGATTGGCGTCGCGCACGGTCAGCTCGATATCCGCGCCCGAAGCGGCGAGATAGGCGCGGAACCCGCGCTCGGCCACGGTTTCGCCGCGCCAGAGCATCATCATGACCCGCTTGCGGCCGGCGGGGGGAATCGCGGCCCGGCTGGGAATCGGCAACAAGGTCGCCGCCATGCCGGCGGCCAGTTGCAGCGTCCGTCTCCGCGAGATGCCGGTCGGGATCATGGAGACACCTCCTTGAGGCGCGGCTCCGCACCCAGCAGCAGAAACGCAAGAGAGAAGATGGCGGCCGAGACCGCCCCGAGTATCCCCAATGCAGTGATGGCTTCGGCTCCACCGAGGTAGATGTCGAGGGCGCTGGCGATGAAGGGGCCGATCGCCGAGCCCGTCCGTTCCAGCAGCCTGTACCTCCCGAGGACCGGGGCCGAACCGATCATGGCGATTTCCCGGGCGCAAACCTTGGTGACTAGGGCGAGCTGCGGAGCGATGCTGAGCGCCTGCCCGACACCGAGGGCCGCCACGGCCAGCAGAACATGGTTAGCATCGGGCCACAGCAAGACGGGAATCAGGCCGACGCCGGCCAGTATCCCCCCGCCGCCGACCAGCAGGCCGTAGCAGCCATAGCGGTCGGCGATACGCGCCGTCACCGGCATGAGCACCACCGAAGCGACGCCCCAGACCATGGCGATCCGTCCAATCTGCGATTGGGTGGAGCCCAGCTCAGTGAGAAACAGGGGAACCAGATAATACAGGAACCCGGTCAACAGAATCTTGGCCGGCATTCCCGCGAACAGCATCAGGATCACGAAGCGGGGGTTGCGGGCAAGCAGCGGAAAGGCCCGCACCGGCAGCCCGCTGTTTTGCTGCGCCCGCCTGCGCTCGGGATTGTCATAGATGATCCGCCAGGCCAGCACCGCCGAAATCACGGAGACCGTCGCGCCCAGGGCGAACACCAGACGAAAGCCGATACGATCGGCCAGGATGCCGCCGATGCCGGGGGCACATATCTCGGCAACCATCAGTGCGCCGACGAAGACCGCCGTGCTTCTCGCCCGGTCGGTTTCATCGGAATTGGCGATCAGATAGGTCTGGCAGGCCATAAACATCAGGGCGTAGCCGACCGCCGACAGAACCCGCCATGCCAGCAGATCGGCCATCGACACCGCGGCTCCGGTTCCCGCCAGCCCGACGGCGCTGAGCACGGCGCCAAGGGCGTAGGCGTTGCGCTGCCCCATCCGAGTGATCCAGGCCCCCGCCACCGGCATGCCGAACGCCCCCACCAGCATGAATACGGTGATCGGCAGCCCGAGCAGGATTTGGGTGGGAACGCCGGCGATCGGTTCGGCCACCTGACCGACATAGATCGGCATGAAGGGGCGCGACAGCATCTCGGCAAACGTAAAGAGGAAGGTGAGGATACGCACATGGATAAGACGCGGCTGCCGATAGCTGATCGGACGGCCGCTCTCGGGAAGCAGGTGGCGCCGATGCAGGGCCGAGAGAATTTCCGAAGCCTGGAGCCGGACCTCGGCGTGCAGGGTCTCCGCGGTCTGTTTGAGCGAAAGATACGCCTCGGTCACCCGCTCCACGGTGCCGTTGACGACGCCAGCCAGATTGGCGAACTCGTCACGGAAGCCGCCGCGGGCAGCGTGGCGGAAGTCGCCCCGCGCCACATTGCCGATCAAGGCGAACATCACCCGCAACGGGCCGGACAGGCTGACGGTGGTGACGAACAGCAGCAGTTCGAAGGCGATCAGCAGCGACGTCAGCATCACCGTCGCTAGATCGAAACGGATTTCGCCGAGCTTGGAATCGAGATAGCCGCGGTCGACCCCGACATAAACCCCGCCAACCAGCCGCCCCTCGATCCAGATGGCCGCCCGGGAAATGGTGTAGCCGTCTCCCGAGGTCACCGCGATCCGCTCCCGCTCGTCGGGGCTGGACAACCCCGCGGACGGCAACATCCCCTTCTGAGCGCTGAAATTGCCCTGGCTGTGAACCGGGTTGCCCTCGGGGCCGGTCAGAATCAGAAAGGCCAGATCGGGATTGTTCTGAAGTATTTTGGCGAAGACGCTCTCGACCCCCTCGATGCGCTCGAACGGCACGCCGTTGTGCAAGGCGTAGGCGATCCGCTCCCGGACGGTGTCGGCGACGACACTGGCCTTGCGATCGAGTTCGGGAGACATATCGAGTTTGAACATGCCCCAGGCGTAGAAGGCCAGCAGCAACTGGGCTGCGAGCAACAGCGCCAGGGGAACGCCGAACAGCCACCGTACCGGCG
>SESB01002430.1_pt1 | contig 10908 bp, 12 predicted proteins | sample 3171441 | NCBI WGS metagenome assembly SESB01 (sample SAMN06051867, study PRJNA518727) | freshwater metagenome | biome: subpolar coniferous forest; feature: holomictic lake; material: water; isolation source: holomictic Lake 227, 6 m depth | place: Canada: near Kenora, Ontario | collected...
AATTGGGTGTCCAAGGGAATACCGGGGCGGTGGACGACCCAGTCGGCTGAGCCTAAGAGCGTTAGCCCACTAATCAGCTTTAACGATGAATCCGGTCCGGTCTCCCATTACGCCCCGAGAGCATCCTGATCACCCAGTTGGGTCCCTTCGGGACTGGGCGACTTGCAACGCACCCCCAGCCAGAAGGGCCCGCTACGTTTGAGAAACAATTCCCAGATGGTTATCAGCCAGTGAGTGAAGGGCCAACTTTTTGTTGAATTTCATTTAACATAATTATTCATAGTATTTACAAATAAAACACCTTATTCATGAGAAACGACAGTCGCCTCTTCCGTCTAGGAGGTCTCGGGGACCATGGAGAGCGACCAGGGGCACGGCCTATTCACCTATGTGACCACCGGCTTTGGGCATCACTCCTTGTGCCACCTTTATGCCACCAAGGGGTGTCCACATGGGTGTTTCCGGTGTCCTGGGGTGTCCGCTTGTGTCCAAAGGCAAAGTCATCAGGCACAAAGCAAGAGGCCCGCAAACGTAGTGTTGGCGGGCCTCTTCGGGTCTTTCATTGGTAGCGGGGGCAGGATTTGAACCTGCGACCTTTGGGTTATGAGCCCAACGAGCTACCGGACTGCTCCACCCCGCGGTAGGGACTTGAGTGTAGCAGGGGTGGCACTTAATCGCCTTTGGACTAAGTCCAAGGCTGCCACGAAGGGCTGTTGTGCCTTAGTTGTGCCCGGATCAGGGAAGCCACCTCATCCCGCCTCGCTCTGGAGGCGGAAATGGCAAATCAACACCCCGGACTGATGAAGGTCGGCCAAGTCTGGCACTACTACCTGAAGGTGAATGGCCAGCGAGCGCACGGATCTACCCGTGCGAGGGACCTTGGTACTGCAAAAAAGGTCATGGATGCGCGGCGGAAGGAACTCATCCAGGGACAGCTGATACTTCCTCGGAAGCCTCCTACCCTACGGGAACTCTATAAAGAATGGCTCATGGCTCATGAACTGGTCTTCAGTCAGAAGCATCTCACAACAGTCCATTGCATCTTCCGCCGATGGATTGAACCGATGTTAGGGGCAAAGCGGGTAGATCAGGTGGGGAACCAGGATGCCCTGAATTTGCGGTCTGCAATTCTGAATGATGGTCTTTCAGGACGCTATGCCAACAACGCTTTGCAGACTCTCAAACTGCTTCTGAACTTCGGCATCAAGCAAGGGGTGCTTAGAATCCTGCCCTACAGGGTCCAGCCGATTCGGCTGCAGGAAAGGCCCCGCCCTGTCGTCCCTGCCACCCGTGTTAGGGAGTTTCTAGATGCTGTTCAAGGTGCAGCCAAGAACCCTCATGTTTCTGGGGTCATCTGGACCATGTTGGCTCTTGGCCTGAGGGAAGGGGAAGTGTTGGGGATGAGGTGGGAGTGGCTTAACCTCGACCAGCAGACCTATACGGTAGGGAAAGCCAAGGGGAAAGAGGCCAGAGTCCTACCAGTGCCTGAATGGTTGCTGGAGAGGCTGAGAGCTCTCGTTTCATGTGGCTCTAGCGAATGGATCTTTCCTGCCAAGGACGACTCGCCTCACCGATCACAGTTCTGCAAGAAAACGCTTCGGCGTGTCTGCGGCTCTCTTGGCTTGGGAAACTTGACTGGCCACAGGCTACGGGCCACCTTCGCAACCCTCCACGCCCAGGCTGGAACCCCCATCACTGAGATCCAGGGAATGCTTGGTCATAAATGCATCACCACGACCATGATCTACATTGAGACCAGCCTTGAGGCAAAGCGGAGGGCTCAGGACCACCTGAGCGAGCGTTTGGGATTAGCTTGATCACTAACCCCCCCAAGGCCGAATGGGATGAAGCCGCTTCAGGCCAAACCTGTCTCAACTCGACCTCCTCCAGAATCCATGAGTTCAACAGGCTTCCCGAAGGTAATTGTAAAGAGTCTCCCGGGAGATTTTGAATTCCCTGGCAAGAATGGCCTTCTTCTCCCCCGCCTTGACCCGGGTTCGGAGTTCTTCGGCCTTGGCGGGGCTCAGGGAAGGCTTCCTCCCCGCATAAACCTGAGGGCGGCTCCTCTTTGCCAGGGCAATCCCTTCAGCTTGGCGGGAACGGATCATTGAACGCTCGAACTCGGCGACCCCGCCCATGATCGAGAGCATCAGTTTGGCGATCGGGGTGTCATCACCTGTGAAGGTGAGCGATTCCTTCACGAAGGTGACCCGAACTCCTTTGGTGGTGAGTTCGTTGACCATCTTGAGCAGGTCGGCCAGATTCCGGGCCAGACGGTCCATGGAGTGGACGAACAGTTCATCCCCTTCACGGAGAAACCTGAGCATCTCTTGGAGGACCGGACGCTCTCGATCCTTGCCGGAAGCCTTCTCTTCAAAGGCACGATCCAGTGCGATGCCATCCAACTGTCGTTCCAGGTTCTGGGTAAGAGTGCTGACTCGGATGTATCCAACCTTCTGACCCATGTGGCTGACTGACATTTGAGGCTCCTGTCCATTTGAGTTCCAGACCGTTACTGGAATCTGTCTAACAATCAGTATCGGAACCCTAGATAGACAGTGTTTGTCGAATTCCATGAGGCTCAGTATGGGTATACCCCAAATGGACGGGAGGCCCGTCCCGCATGGCCTCGCCCTTCCTGAGTTCATTCATCGCCACAGCCGGAACTAGGGCAGGGGGGGAGTTGCTAGCTGCTGGCCGGAGCCTTAGCCAACCGGACAAGGCGGCCTGGATCACTCCCCCAAGAGATGGATTCCGCTGCTGATGTTTCCCTAGGAGTTCCTGGGACAGAGTGTCAAGGGATTCTCAGGGGATGCGCCAGGACCAGATACACGACAATCCTGAGGTCAGGGCAAGGTAATTCGCGGAGCGCATGGCCGCCTCAGTGGTAAAAAATGAATACATTGATCATCGGAAAGCGAAGGAAGCGAATGAGTTATTAATTATTAGTGTGTGAAATAATCTTGCCTCTAAAGGGTTTTCATACAGCATTGAACGTATTTTACTAATTACAGACAGGTGTGAGACTGCCGCCATGGTTAGTTACCCGCGAGGTGCTCATGACCTGTTTACTACGTTTAGGCTGCAGGAAGTCCAGAGAGCCTACGGCGCCTATGTGTAGACCCAGAATCTCTCGCTGATGGCAAGGGTGATCGGGGGTTTGGAATCACCGTGGGAAGTATGAAAATCTCTCCTGCCATCCGACTGCCTGGGGTCTGGAGTTGGTTTATTTCAAGAGCACTAACCGGCATGACACCTAGGTCCACCCAACCGAATTGACCAATTAATGACTCATCCCCGAGGGAGCATGATGCAACTACCAAATCGAAATCTCCAGGCTGTTGGGAAGATGATTACCTCATTCGCTGGAACCATTAAGGGGATTGGATTTGTTTTGATGGCGATGGGGCCGATTTCCATCCTATGGGGATTTGTTAAGTTTAATAGCAGTTCCCACTCATCAGACAGCATGGGCGGGATGGGACTTGGTGTGGTTGGTGTGGTGCTGCTTGCAATGGGATTAATGTTCTGGGTAGCTAGTGTTTTTATGGCCGCCGCTGGAGAAGTCTTGCTCTCTCTGGTCAGCATTGAGGCGAATATTGCCCAAATGAGTCAGACAGTTGAACGCTTGAGCGCAGAGTCTAATAAGGGAACGTCTACTCAACCAGAGAAAGCAAAGGAGACAAGCTGAATTCTAAATACCTATTTCCTGCTGCCCTATTCCTATGTTCCGTGCAACTGTTCGCTGCCTCAGGGACGACGAGTCGTGAAGCATTCAAGAAGGCCGTAATTGGTAAGACCCAGGCGCAAGTGATGAAGGCTGTTGGAGCGCCAAGTTCTACCGTGGAAGTGTCAACCGAAGACGGAAGATGCGAAGTATGGAATTACCGAGGTGCCACCTACCAACCTGTTACCAAGCGCCAGGATCTCCTTGTAAGTGTTAGATTTTCTCTCAGCACAAATAGAGCAATTCAGGTTGATTTTTGATTGTTTATTGCAGTGAATAACAAATGAATAGATAAAAATATTGAGTTAGCTTATCTAAATTAGATTAATTGATCCACAAAGAGGTAGATCGATGATATTCACTAGCAAAAAAGCGTTAGTGTTTGGCGGATCTATTGGGCTGTTAATATTGGTGGTTGCGATCATTGCAAAATTTGGCAATATGGAATCACAATATAAAAATAGCGTTGGGATGGAATTTGTAAATATTTCCGCTGGGACGTTCCAAATAGGATCAAAAACTTCTTCAAATGATGATCCAATTCATGTTGTAAACATCAAAAGCAATTATGCTATTGGAGTAACAGAAGTAACCCTAGGTGAATGGAAGGCGGTCACATGAAATTTCATGTGATGGCGATCACACAAATAATTGACCCTTTAGATTGTGGTTGTGGATATTTTAAATGAGAAGTTCCATGAAACACATATAGATATACTTCAACAATTAAATTATATGGAGGCAAGATGAATCGGGCAATTTCATACACGCTTGCAGTTATCTCTACATGCATAATCACTGCTGCACCTGGAATAAAGAGTAGAGAAGCATTTAAAAAGGAAGTGATGGGCAAAACACAAGTCCAAGTTATGAAAATTATTGGTAAACCCCATATGATTGGATCCGGTGCAGAAGGGGAAGTCTGGATTTATAAAAATGCTACATTTCATCCGGTCACAAAAGATGCTGATCGTACTACCCTTGTGCAGTTTGATGGAAGTAGGGTAATAGAAGTTAGATTTTAATTAATTTAATAAATTGATTACTTGTATAATTGATTAGGAGGTATTTTTAGTGCGTCGACTTCTGGCTTTTCCCCTCGTCGTCATGCTATTTCCGCAAATTGTAGCAAAAGCAGCTAGTAATGTTAATTCAGTCGGAATTGCCGTTGAAGATATGGCATTGGCTAGCCTCAAGACAAGGGCCGAAGAAGGTGATGAAAAGGCAAAATCAATTTTAGTGGCTAGAAAAGCTGCTGATGCTGGTCTTATTTGCGCAAATTTTCTTCTTGGATTTACATACCTTGAAGGGAAGTCCGTTCCACAAGATTATGTTGAGGCCATGAAGTGGCTTCGAAAAGCAGCTGAGAAAGGAGACCCCTCCTCCCAGGAGAGAGTCGGATGGATGTATTCCTACGGTAAGGGCGTACCCGAGAACTTCGTGGAGGGCCTTAAATGGTATCGAAAGGCAGCAAATCAGGGAGATGCCAGTGCTCAATTAGGATTGGCAATTGCTTATGGCATAGGGCAAGGAGTCCCCATGGACCAAACCGAAGCCTATGTATGGAGTAACATTGCCGTTGCAAATGGAAAGGAGGAAGCACGAAAGGCTAGGGAAGCAGGCCTACGAACGCTTTCGCCCCAGGGACTCAAGCGAGCCCAGGCTCGCGCTAATAAACTTTTTATTGAAATTCGTGTTAATGCCCAAAAAGCTCAACTCCGCAAGGAAAAGGATGAAGCGCTTTTGCTTTCCGGAAATTGGAATCGTTAGCTTTTAGCTCTCTGGCTCAAGGAGTAGGCGAGCCTTGAAGATTAAGAGTGGGATACGGATCTTGACCTCTCCATCCGGGGTAATTACAACTTGAAGATCCCCATTAGGGTCGGACTCCGCCAGCAACAGCCTTAATTCGCACCTTGTAGCGACGAAACCTACATGTTCTCAACATAGGGGCCAGTGACGGTCGGAGGTAAATCGGCAGCTCAGGAATATTACCTTGCTCAGAGAGTCATAGCTATTTTATTCCTTGAAGGGAAAGGAGTTAAAAAAAACAAGGCAGAAGCTATTAAATGGTTTCACCTAGCCGCTTCCCAGGGGGATGATTATTCTATCGATAAGCTTAAAACTCTTGAAAAATCTAAATATCAATAAGCCGAAAATATCGATATTACACATCTTTCAGACCCACAATGGGTCCTGTCGTGCCGATAGATTAAAGCTGGTTAAGTTGCCGGGGTTATATGCCTTGCCATGACCTATAGCATGGCCTAGGGTGGCAGAAAGGTGAGGCATGCTCGGTATTGTTTCATATCGCTAGTCATTAGACGGAGGCAATCGCATGTGGAAATGCGTGAAATGCGGTGAATCCCATGAGATGCAGTTTGATACTTGCTGGCAGTGCGGGACGACAAGAGTCGGGAAGGAAGATCCGAAGCGGGCTGCTGATTACGCAAAGCAAAAGGCCATGGAAGCAGATCTTGCGACCCTAAATGAAAGGGCGGCAAAGATTTTTATTTCGACAGGACCAATCAGAGAACCATTTCAAGTGGTTGATGTTGTCTTCGCCGTTGATTCACAGGATCAGGGTATGTTTGCTGAATTACTCTCCGTGGCTATTGGTTTCCATGTAGGCGCGAATCCATCCAAGGCCTTCGACAAGGTCAAACTCCAACTCAAATCCCAATGCCTGGATCTCAGGGGTGATGCTGTAATTAATTGCCAATTCGAGCATCGTGTAGCAATTGCGAATAGCCCTATCCCAGGCCGAGGTGGGAAGCAAACTGTTGAAATATTTGCCTATGGTACCGTTGTTAAAATTATCAAAGCCTCAACATAATAACAATTATGACTTAATGCTGGTTGGGAACACCTTGCGCAGTCGCTTCCCCGGTGAGGTCCGTCATTACTGTGGCGCTATCCACAAGGTACCTATGTAGGGTCCACTGCAGTCAGTGCATGTCTCCATGTGCTGCCTGTTCTGCCAACCCGCAAGAAGGCAGAACTTATGAATCGTTTCTAGTGGGTAGAGATCCAACCCGAGGTCTGCGTTAAGGGGTTCGGCTAGATCCGTATCAAAGAACCCATAAGCGCCTCGATCTTCCAGATTCTGTTTCGCCACGATGAGCAGGTCATTCTCCAGCGCAGGGTAAATGCGCCTGTAGCGAACCAATAACTGATCTCGTTCATCACGGTAACCCTGGATCAGTACCGAGATCTCGTCATTCGTCAGACCCGCCACTTCGATTGGATCATCCGGTTCCCCTTCCAGATCCAGCGAGGCGGGTCCCTGTATCATTGCGACAAGATTGTAAAGTTCAGATTTTAGGTCAGTTCGTGCTGAGTCATTGGAAGTGGCATTAGACATATGGAACTCTGTAGGTTATGCAGCATCAGCTGCCTTACCTATGAATCAGGTAGTCCATAATCCAAAATGTTAAAAGCCAGGGATTTCCCCTGGCTTTTAATTAACTTATTGAGGTTCTTGAGGTTCTTGAGGTTCTTTTACCCCTTCTGGAGGACTTCTGGTTCATATCCACTGGCTCTTAATTGATCTATAAACTCTTCTGTAGATAATTCGTGAATATTATCTACAGTATTTCCCCCCACACTGCCCAAAACATCCTCAACAACCTCAACAACCTCATCTTTTTCAAGGTGGTTGATCCGATAGCCGTTCCCCTGACGCCGATTCAGCACCACCTGTAGTTGGAAGTGTCCATGAACCTGGCCACGAATTCTCGACAGGATATGTCCTAGGCTACGCACCGTTAGCTCCGGTATACCTCGTTTCAGTTGGTCAGCAGCATTTTTGAGTCTAAGCACCTGCTCTGAAGGCACCGACTCCTGCAACTTCTCAAATAGGTCCTGGCTAGTGAACACCTCGTTCTTCCAGATCCTATGGATACCGGCCAGAAGAGTTTGGGAGCAATTCCGATTTTCATCGGAGGTGGACCCAAGAGTCCTCTGGGTCTGACACACATCCTCACCAGTGATCCAGTAGACGCAATCCCTGACTACTCGGCTCCATGCCTCAAACGAGCCCAAAGGAGCCAGCCCAGACGATGGTGTCCCTGCTGAGTGGTATGCCTTAAGGATGGTTAACACGGCACTCAGTAATTCTGGGTGTTTCGCTTCGACATGGCCAACCAAATCTGGAATGGCAAAGTCATATCGTTCCTCAGGGTTTTCGACCTGAGGTTCAAGTCGGATGTGGAGGGCCCTTCGGGTCGAATCACCCTTCAATGAAATATTGTTACCAGTCACTCCCCATACGGTTGTGACCGGGACGGTCAATGCTTCAGACTTCCCCAGGATACGATCCCGGTATTCGGGGTAGCTGGTCATCAAGCCATTCCAGACGCAGCCACCAAAGGGACTCTCGACATCATCGATCCAGGCGATCCTGTCTCCACTAACAAGTGGAAGAAGGATACGCTTCCGCAGTTCCTCCTCCTCCGAAACGCTCGGCATGGTTGGCACCGCATGCCCCAGGGCTATGAGACTGCTGATTTTCATCAGCAACCCCTTCCCTGAACCCGCAGTACTAGCATCGAACAGCCCGAATGGAACCGGACCATCAATCGCAAAACGAGCTACCAGAGTCATGACAAATGCCAACCAAGCGGCCCGATGACATTCGGGGCTCGGCATAGAGGCAAAAGGGAAATCCGCTACGACCTTGTACAGTTCCTGTACCTTGGCCTCTGCGTCCTCTTTACTCGGGTTTGCCTTGATTTCAGGGTAATGACTTCGAGGCATTTCCAAGTACAAAGCGCTGACTTCATCAAATCCAGGCTCCGACAGGATCTTCCCGTCCCCCAGATAGACCGGGGTCTCTACAAGAGCTCGTAGTTCATCGATACCGGGCCACTCCTTCCGGGCCAAAACCATTGGAGCGAGCCATTCGGGGACCTTTAATGGCCTTATCTCACCATCTTTGTTCTCGCAGCAGAAGAAGGCCCGCTCACTCAGCCGTTCTCTCAACCAATACGGATTGGCTGGCTCTATGACCGGGTGGATCGACCCGCTCGTCACGATCCGGTACAGGATTCCCTTTCGAGAGTAGACATCGCCGTGCGGGGCAATCGCAGAAACCGAATCCTTAACAACCTGGTGCTCCGCACTGACCTTGATGATTGGCCTTTGGAGCCGTCTCATCATCCACCCTCGATGATTGCTTTCCTGGGCGACACGGTGAGCATCCTCAATCTTGTGTAGCATCTCCTCATCAGTCCAAGGAGGAAGGCAAGTCTGGTTATATTCGTCCATAAGTTCTATGGCCTCATGGATCGTCAAATCAAACCCCGAAATGACCTTCAAGGCCGTATTGAATGTAGTCGCGTGCCCCGCATCGCCAGAGATGGCTGGATCACATTCCGCTAGGTATTCAGCTGCTTTCTGGAGAGTCACGCCTCTATCAGAGTCAACAGCTTGTCCCCCCCGGTTAACTCCTGAGTCCCCCCGAGGGGGGATTCTCCTTGAGTCCTTCTCTTCGTTGACTTGTGGGAAAGCCGCTTCGATTTCTTCGATGGCATACCTCGGGCCATCATTTGAGAGTAGTTCGACGAGCGGGTAAGGTCCCCGCTTCATGTTGTAAAAGCCAGGGATTCGCATCACTCGGGAGATGTCGCAGACCTGCTTGTCTGCACCGAAGGTTTGAAGAGTCTTCTGTATGGCTCTCATTAGAGTTTCAACGCATTGGTTTGTCTCGGGATTGGCGATTAGGGCCGTGATGAAGCACCAATACAGGTGAGTCCCATGACCACTCCGAACGACCATGGTGGGTTGGAGTGGGAGCACGGAGAAGTCGAACGGCTCAGTAGCGTTCTTCTCATCAAGGTCCGCCCACACACACCGGATAGTCTGTATATCCCTCTTTTTCCGACCATCAGGACTCGTCCCATTTACTGCCGCAAAGATCCCAGCACTGTCGAGATTTAGCTCCTCGAGATTCAGGTAGAGTTCCTTCGGCGATCCGTAGGCCATCCGAGTCAGCAATTTAATGATCCCGGCATCGTCAAATGTCTGCCACATCAGCTTGGTGTCACTAAGATCAGATCCGGATATCCCACACAGAGTCTGGATAAACGGGAGGGTGTGATGTTGATACCTCCACTTGAGTGGGTGCCTCGTCTGGATTTCCTCCATGTTCGGCAGACCTTCGTAATTGGGTTGTAAGTTCTGACCGTTCATTTCGCACCTCCCTTAGCCAGGAAGGCTTCGAGCTCAGCGGCTGTAATGACGGACCGCTTCCCGATCTTGACGATCTTGATCTCCCCGTCCCGAATGAGGCGGAAAAGGAGTGTTCTCCCTATCCCGAGGGCACGGGCTGCATCCTCGATACGGAAGGAGAATTGAGGACTCCCATGGGATTGGGAGATATTGTTGATGGTATTGCCTTTAGATTTTGGGTTCATCTTGGAACTCCTGAAGAACGACGATGCGTTCGAAAGAGTTACCGGAAGTTTTTTTTTGGTTAACTTATACTTTTTGGGCCGCAAAATATCGTAAAACCTAAAAATAAAGATGTTAATAAATTTTAAGAAATTTTCAACTCCCCGCACTTGTCCAACCCAAGCGCTTTCACTTATAGATAGGTGGCCCACGAACCGACTTTCGGTTTCCTTTATTAAGGGGATCAAGGTTGGTTCCTAGGAGGGTGGAAGATGGGCACACGCATCAATCAGGTCAACCGGTTGGAGGAGATCTTTGAGTATCAAAATACGGTCGAGAAGAGGGCGACCGAACTTGTGTCAAAAGCAATAAATAGCGGAATCAAAGGTTTTAAGGAGCGTTTTGATGTTGAGGTATTCAGCTCGGTGGATGTGCTGGCCCGACTGATGCAGCACCCTGAATGGCAGGCGTTGGAATTCAGCAGACCTGACTTCTTCAAGACCATTCGAAAGCTAGGGTGGGTCAGGTGCGTCGCTCGTATCCGTGGTCAACAGACCCGGAAACAGCGCCTCAAACTGTGGATCAGACAAGATCGGCTTTGACCATCCGGTAGGTGCATCCTTGGGTTACCTCTTTGGGCAGCCCCCTATAGATACCCGTTCTAGATCTCTTCTTTTTGGTTGGCTATCCATGCTGAAAGGTTGTGCCTTAGTTGTGCCCCCAGGGCTCGATTTCTCTATACTTGGAGAACAACTTGCGGGTTGGGAATGGACCTTTGACCGGACAGGAAA
>SESB01002432.1_pt1 | contig 10907 bp, 10 predicted proteins | sample 3171441 | NCBI WGS metagenome assembly SESB01 (sample SAMN06051867, study PRJNA518727) | freshwater metagenome | biome: subpolar coniferous forest; feature: holomictic lake; material: water; isolation source: holomictic Lake 227, 6 m depth | place: Canada: near Kenora, Ontario | collected...
CTAAATCGAACTTTTTATGCGTGAAAGTGAACTTTCTCGCCCAAGCAACTCCATAGATTCAAAGAGAGGCGGGGAAATATGGCTTCCGGTCACAGCAATTCGAACTGCGCTAAATGCGATTCTTGGCTTTAAGCCCATTTCTTCGATAAGAGCAGATCGAAGAGCCGCTTCAATTCCATCATGGTTCCATTCATCAACTGATTGGAGACGGTCAAATGCAACTTGAAGCAACTTCTTGGATTCTGGATCACTTATCTTTGGGAGAGACTCTGCATCGACAGCGAACTTTTCAACAAATAGAAACTTCAACATAGCAGGCACTTCAGCGAGCGTTGCGACCCGCTCCTGAATGATAGGCAGCGCTTTTCTCAAGAGTTCCAACTCATCAGAACTTCCACTAACGACACCAGCATCCTTCAGAAATGGAAGTGAGCGAGTTAAGAATTCTTCTTCTGAAAGTGCGCGAATCTTATCTCCGTTAATTGCCTCAAGCTTTTTCATGTCAAAACGGGCTGGACTTGAGTGGACTCGTTCAACAGTGAATAGCTCGGTCAACTCTTTCATAGAGACATCTTCACGATCTTCTCCAGGCGACCATCCTAAAAGCGCCAAATAGTTACATATTGCTTCAGGCAAGAATCCACGTTCACGGTACCAAGCAATTGATACTTCGCCATTTCGTTTCGAAAGTTTGGCGTTGTCTTGTCCCATAACAAATGGAAGGTGAGCAAAAAGCGGGTATTCGGATTCAGAAATTCCCATAGCTTGATAGACGCGAATTTGGCGTGGTGTTGAAGAAAGTAAGTCCTCGCCGCGTAAAACATGTGTCACTTTCATCATGACATCATCGACCGCAACAGCCAAGGTATAAAGAGGCGAACCATCCGCGCGAACCAAAACAAAATCGGGAACAAAATTGTGGTCGAAGGTGACTTCGCCACGAATTAAATCAGTAAAGGTAGTCGACCCATCTGGCATTCTCATGCGAACAACTGGCTTGCGACCTTGCGCAACAAATGCATCGATTTGTTCCTGCGTAAGATTTCTGCAATGCCCGTTGTAACCAGGCGCGACATTTGATTTACGTTGTGCTTCACGTACAGCTTCTAACTCATCAGAACTGCAGTAACAGTGATAGGCGAATCCATCAGCTAAGAACTTTTGCGCCCACTTGGCATAAATATCAAGGCGCTGTGATTGCAAGTAAGGGCCATTCGCTCCCCCAACTTCTGGACCCTCATCCCAATTGAGGCCTAGCCATTTGAGAGTATCGATTGCTGCTTGAATGTATTCATCGGTCACGCGATCTTTATCAGTATCTTCAATACGGAATATGAAAGTTCCGCCAGTATGGCGCGCATATGCCCAATCAAATAGAGCGGTTCGAATATTTCCGACATGCAAGTCACCTGTTGGTGATGGTGCGAATCGAACGCGAACTGGGCGGGTATCTAGAGTGGTATTTGCACTATTTGGCACGATTGCTGACCTTATTCGTTAATGTGCCAAGTCCGTCAATTGAAACGGAAACTTCAGCACCTTCTGGCATTGGACCTATTCCGGAGGGGGTTCCTGTGATGATGACATCTCCTGGTAGCAAGGTCATCACAGAGGAAACAAAATTTATAATTCGGGGAACGTCAAAGATCATTTGATCTAAGGTCGAGGATTGCTTTACTTCACCATTTACAATCGCCTCGATCTTTTGCGTACCTGGTAGGAAATCTGTCTCAATCCACGGACCAAGCGGGCAGAACGTATCGAAGCCCTTGGCTCTAGTCCACTGACCATCCTTTGTCTGCAAATCTCTAGCGGTAACGTCATTAGCGATGGTGTATCCAAATATCACATCATTTACCCGTTCGAGGGGAACATCCTTACAAATGCGTGAAATCACGATTGCAAGTTCTACTTCATGGTCAACTCGCTCACTCATGCGAGGCCATTGAATCAAATCATTTGGTCCAATTACGGAAGTATTTGGTTTTAGAAAAATAATTGGTTCTTCAGGAACCGCAGAATTCATTTCAGCGGCGTGATCTGCGTAATTCTTCCCAATACAAACAACTTTGCTGCGTGGAAGGACGGGTGCCAGAAGTCGTACTTCTGAGAGCGCAATCTTGCTTTCACTCGGAACAATTCCACCAAAAATAGGGTCACCTTTTAAAACCAAAATCTGGTCGTTGTCATTGATGACACCATAATGTGGATCAGTGCCAAAACCGGCATCCACATTGGCTGAAAATCTAACAATACGCATGTCGACAGTCTATCTGCTCTTTATAGGTGGGGTTCTTGAGTAACTTCTTCGGTAATGCGAACGGCCAAAACTGTTCCGATACGGTGACGTCGGCCAACAGGTCGCTCAGCAGTAAATTTCCAACCAGCCACAACAATCGAGCTACCGGGAATAGGTACCCGCCCTAAGGTCTTGGCAATCAGGCCTCCAACAGAATCAACATCTTCACGCTCGAGGGCAGAGATTTTTGTATCAGCAAGCTCTTCAAAATCTTCGACATGAAGACGCGCCGAAATGCGAACCGTATTGGAATCTAACCATTCTGCTTCTGCATCTTCATTGTCATATTCGTCGGCGATTTCACCAACAATTTCCTCGAGAATATCTTCGATTGTGATGAGCCCAGCCGTGCCACCATATTCATCGATAACAACAGCCATGTGTATCTGATCTCGCTGCATTTCCTTAAGTAATTCTGCTGCGGTCTTAGTTTCGGGAACAAATGTCGCGTTACGAATTATTTCAACGACATGTTCTGTATTTTCTGCATCCCGATTTTCATGCACCCGTCGTGCTAAATCCTTTACATAGGCGATTCCAATGACATTATCGAGATTCTCATCAATAACAGGAATTCGAGTGAAACCCGAACGAAGCGCTAACGAAAGCCCTTGTCTTAGAGTTTTATTTCCTTCGATATAAACCATATCTATGCGCGGAACCATTAATTCACGAACCAATGTTTCACCTAGATCAAAAACAGAGTGAATCATTTCCCGCTCTGACTCTTCTACAAGACCACTTTCTCGAGCTTGATCAACAAGATCACGAAGTTCAGCTTCCGAAGTAAACGGTCCTTGTTTAAAACCACGCCCCGGCGTAAGGGCATTTCCAATTGCAATAAGCAATCTAGTAAGCGGTCCAAGTGTTTGTGCTAAGAAATCAGCAACGATTGTGGCAGCAGGTGCCCACTTCATAGCGTGTTGTTTTCCAAGTGTCCTTGGTCCAACTCCCACGACAACATAAGAAAGAACAACCATAATCGCAATTGTGATTGTTACTTGAGCTATGTGGCTTCCATTTGGCGTAATGATGGATTCGGCGACAAGAACCGTTGCTGTAAGTTCACAAGCCTTGCGAACCAAGAGCATGACATTTGTGTATTTCGAAGGTTGCGCAAGTATCTTGCTAAGTCGTTGTGCCAACTTTGGTCTGCGCTCCTCTAGATCATCAACCCACACACGTGAAATCGAGTTAAGGGCAGATTCACTTCCAGCAAGAAAGCCAGCGAAAACAAGGAGGACAATTATTAGAAAAATTCCAAAGGGTGTCATGCGAGGGATGCTCTCCATTCAGCAAGACATTCATCTTGAAGTGCAAACATAACCTTCTCTTCTTCCTTGTCGGCATGATCGTATCCAAGGCAGTGCAGAACGCCATGAACAGTAAGTAGCGCAAGCTCCGCATCAAGCCCATCTTTTGCTTGTTTTAGGGCAAATTCTGGGCAGAGAACTATGTCGCCAATAATTCCGGGCCCATCTGCTGCGGAAAACGGAACCATTTCATCCATTGGAAAAGATAGAACATCTGTTGGTCCTGGTAAATCCATCCACTGCACGTGAAGTTCTTCGATGCGCGCCTCATCAACAATTGTGATGGATAGATCGGACTCTGGATGAATTCCCATTTTTTCCATGGCGAATGCGGCCACAGAAGTGATGGCCTCTTCATTACAGATTGATTTAGATTCGTTTAAGAGTTCGATGGCCATTATTACCAGCCCCTTTTTCATCCCAATTGCCGTAGGCGGTGACGATATCGCCGACCAATCGATTACGAACTACATCCTCGGCTGTAAGTGTGAGGAAACAAATATCGTCCACACCCTCCAAGATTTCTTGAACAATTTTTAGCCCTGACTGCGTACCGTGAGGTAAATCCACTTGCGTCACATCGCCAGTGATGACCATCTTCGAACCGAATCCCAGACGAGTTAAGAACATCTTCATCTGTTCGGCAGAAGTATTTTGTGCTTCATCGAGGATTACGAAAGCATCGTTAAGAGTTCGACCACGCATATATGCCAGAGGAGCAATTTCAATAATTCCAGAAGCCATTAAACGTGGAATGGAATCTTGATCAATCATGTCGTGAAGTGCATCAAAGAGTGGGCGCAGATATGGGTCAATCTTCTCTTGAAGAGTTCCAGGAAGAAAACCAAGCCTTTCGCCGGCTTCGACAGCAGGACGAGTCAAAATTATTCTATTTACTTCTTTTGCTTGCAAGGCCTGAATTGCCTTTGCCATTGCAAGATAAGTCTTTCCCGTACCTGCAGGTCCAAGCCCGAATGTAATTGTGTTCTCGGCAATTGCCTCGACATATTTCTTTTGATTTGCAGTTTTAGGACGAATCGTTTTTCCGCGATTGCTCAATATATTTAGCGATAGAACTTCGGCAGGATGATCTGCTGGCGTACGCGAAACCATTGCTAAAGATTGTCGAACCGAATCTGTCGTTAGCGCTTGTCCCGCACGGAGAATGACAAGTAGCTCCCTAACTAGGCTCACAAATTTTTCACTTTGCTCGAGGTCACCGCCAACGAATATCTCGTTACCTCGTACGGTGACAGAGATTAAAGGGAAGGCCGATTCGATTTCGCGCAAATAAGCATCTTGAGGCCCAACAAGTGCAACCATCGGAATGGCTACTGGGACGGTAATCGCTGCAGGATGATCCATATGGCTTAAATACTACTTTTAACCCGGAGGCCAAGCGAATGGACGCCCGCCCAAGAGATGCAAATGAGCGTGAAAAACACTTTGGCCCGCACTTTCACCTGTATTAAAGGCGAGTCGATATCCATCAAGTTCGCGCTCTTTGGCAATTTGGTCTGCCACAGTAAAGAGTTCGGCAAGGGTTGTTGGGGCCATTGCGGCTAATTCAGCAGCGCTTTCGTGATGCCATTTAGGAATTATAAGTACATGCGTTGGTGCTTGAGGCGTGAGATCGTTGAAAGCCAGCACATCGATACTCTCAAAGACGATATCGCCTGGTATTTCCTTGGCAACGATTTTGCAGAAGATGCACATGGCTAAATCTTAGTCCTACCAGCGTTGAATCAAAGTTTGAACGGCTGCAAGTGCCGCGAATCCCGCATGAGCCGAGCGCAAAACTTCCTGGCCCAAACGCACCTGGGTTCCAGAGAGAAGTGAGAGCTCTTCTTCGCTAATTCCACCTTCAGGTCCAACAACAATTACAACTGGAGTTGAATCCACAAATTTAAGCGAAGAAAATTTATAAGATGCGGCCTCATGCAAAACAATCATCTTTCCATCAAATCTTTGAGCAGCTTGCTTTGTCGTTATTGCACTTTCGATAACTGGAAACCGAACCCGGCGAGATTGCTTTGATGCGGCGATTGCAACAGCGTTCCATTTCTCAGTAGAACTCTCTTTTTCTTGAGCAATCGAACGCTCGGCTTTCCACGGAATTATTCTGTCAGCCCCAGCAACAGTTAGAAGCTCGATTGTTTCGCGCATACGGTCTGATTTTGTCAGCGCTTGAATCACAATCAATTCTGGTGCACGTGGCTCTTCAAACCCACGGCTTATTACCGCAATTGAAAAACTCTTTTTATCCAAACCACTAACAGCTCCTTGAGCCCAATTGCCCTGACCATCAGTCACAATAATTTCTTCACCAATATTTAGGCGCATCACCTTCATCGCGTGATGGGCTTCATCTCCATCAATAATCTGAACATCCGACGAAGTTAATTCAGGAACAGCGAAAACCGAGAGCATTAGCGGCCAAAAGCATCTCTGAAGCGCGCAAAGAAGCCGTGTTCCTTCTCGTCGCGTTTGTGAACGCTCACTGTCTGCGGTGTTTCTCCACGGAGGGAGGCTAATTTCTTCAAAAGCTCTTCTTCTTCTTTTTTCAGCTTATGTGGTGTCATAACATCCACATGAACTACGAGATCTCCTCGACCTCCACCGCGCAAGTGCGTTACTCCAAGATTTTTTAGAATAACGGTAGAACCACTTTGAGTTCCAGGCTTAATGCTCACTTTTTGCTCACCATCGAGAGTTTCAATTGCGACCTCTCCTCCAAGGGCAGCCGAAGTGAAAGGAACAGAAATTGATGCATGAAGCGTATTTCCGTCGCGTACTAATAAGTCGTGCGGACGTTCAAGAATTTCGATATATAAATCGCCAGCAGGACCGCCGCCTGGACCAACTTCTCCCTGGCCGCTCATTTGAATACGGTTTCCATTTTCAACACCGGCCGGAATTTTGACAGAAATGTTTCGTTTTGCCCGTACCCGTCCATCCCCCGCACATTCAGCACATGGGCTTGTTATTACCGATCCATATCCTTGGCAGTTATTGCATGGGCGACTTGTCATAACTTGTCCAATAAACGAACGCGTGACTTGTTGGACTTCACCTCGACCTTTACAAATCTGACAGGTTGCCGGCTTTGCACCATGTGCGCAGCCAGTGCCTCCACACAATTCACAAAGAACGGCAGTCTCAACGCTTATTTCGCGCTCGGTTCCGAAGCAGGCTTCTTCAAGATTTACCTCAACGCGAAGAAGTGCATCCTGTCCAGCGCGATGACGCGGTCTTGGACCACGACCTCCGCCGCCGCCACTTCCAAAAAACGCATCCATAATATCGCCGAAGCCAAAATTTTGACCGCCGAAGCCACCTTGAGAAAATGGATCGCCGCCCAAATCAAATCGTTGACGCTTATCTGGGTCGCTGAGGACTTCGTATGCGGTTGTAATCTCTTTAAATTTTTCTTGATGTTCAGGGTCGGGATTTACATCCGGATGATATTCACGTGCCAGTTTTCGATATGCCTTCTTAATTTCATCAAATGACGCGTCGCGGTCGACTCCGAGTACGTTGTAGTGATCAGCCATTAATTACCTTCCGAGATAAATCGTCCAATGTACCGAGCGACTGCATGAACAGCTGTCATAGAACTTGCGTAGTCCATGCGAGTAGGCCCAAGAATTCCAATCGCTCCCTGTCCATAACCCATACTTACAGAACTTGTTGCCTGGAGCCCTTGATCTGGCTGCTCATCGCCAATTTTTACATTAAGAAAGCCCTCGGCATTAGATAACAATTTAAGAAGAACAACTTGTTCCTCAAGTGATTCAAGAATTGGGTGCAAGGCCGATGCGCTGTCATGTATAGATAAGGCTAAATTTGCAGTTCCCGCTACGACCACCCGATCTTGATGAGGCATGCGAATCATCGCGACTTGATTAGTAAGTTGAGCAAGGAGGCGAGCTGTTCGCTGAAGCAATTCATCCATATCGTGCGCGTTTGCTAAGAAATTCTCAATTGCACGACGTTCTGGAACGGAAAGAGGTTTAACCTCTTCAATCTTGTCCACAAAAAGGCGGTAACCAGTGTTTGTTGGAATGCGCCCAGCGCTTGTATGAGGCTGCGTGATCAGGCCTTGTTCTTCGAGAGCCGCCATGTCGTTTCTAATTGTGGCTGGAGAAACGCCTAACTGATGGCGCGCGGCAATTATCTTCGAACCGACTGGCTCTTCCGTCGATACATATTCTTCGACGATTGCCCGAAGAACTTCTAATTGGCGCTCATGCATAGTCATATAAGTTTATATCAGGGTCTCAGTAAGGGCGTCACGGACAATCTTGTCCGCCAGGAGGCGTCCTGATTGTGTCAGAGTGACTATTCCCTCATTCCAGTCTTCTTGCGAAAGGTGGCCGGTTGCAACAAAAGACTCGAGTTTTTGTTCCTGCTGGGAATTTAAAGAGGTGCGTGCGATTCCTTGCGGTAAACGAATATTGAGGAGAAGTCGCTCCTCTTCCCTCTCGGTCGCTGAAAGAGTTTCACTTTCATGAGTCGGATCTCCCGACGCGAGAATTTTCTCTTTATATGCCGAAGGATGCTTCACATTCCACCATCTGCGGCCATTTATATGCGAGTGAGCGCCAGGACCAGCTCCCCACCAATTCTCTCCATACCAGTAGAAAAGGTTGTGCTTACATTCAGAACCAGGCTTGCTCCAATTGCTAAGTTCATACCAATCCATGCCAGCTGCACGAAACTTGTTATCAGCAAGAATGTATTTATCTGCCGTTTCATCATCATCGGGAATTATGACTTCTCCCCTCTTAACCCGAACTGCAAGTTTTGTGCCATCTTCAACAATAAGCGCGTACGCAGAAATATGTGAGATGGGCAGACTAAGTGCGGTGTCAACTGTTAATTCCCAATCCGCCATTGACTCACCTGGCGTTCCATAAATTAAGTCGACACTCACTTCGTCAAAACCAGCTTCGCGAGCTGCCAGAACTGCTTTCTCTACATTTGCAGGATTATGCGTTCGATCAAGAACTTCAAGAACGTGTGGAACGGCAGACTGCATACCAAATGAAATACGGTTAAACCCAGCTTTGAGAAGATTTTCGAGCAACTCTGGCGAGACGGTATCTGGATTCGCTTCGATTGTTACTTCACAATCTGGCGTCAAAGAGTAATTTTCCTTAATGGCATCGATAACTCGACCAAGATCTTTCGGCTGCATCAACGTTGGAGTTCCACCCCCAAAGAAAATACTTGGAACGAATGTGGCCTTTGATATCTTTCTGGAAGATTGGATCTCTTGAATAACAAGGTCGATATAGTCATGCGAGATGACCTCTAGCGAAGATTGAACTTGTAGTTCAGCAGGCGTATAAGTATTGAAATCACAATAACCGCAACGTTTTACGCAATAAGGAATATGGATATAAAACGCGAGATGATCTGCGCGCGCTTCCATAACTACTTCTTCTTATCCTTATCGTCTGAGCTTTCTTCGCCAGTTGAAAGCGCTGCAATAAATGCTTCTTGAGGTACTTCCACGCGACCGACCATCTTCATGCGCTTCTTACCTTCTTTTTGCTTCTCCAGTAATTTGCGTTTACGCGAGATATCGCCGCCATAACACTTTGCCAAGACATCTTTTCGAATCGCGCGGATAGTTTCTCTCGCAATAATTTTGCCGCCAATGGCTGCTTGGATTGGAACCTCAAACTGTTGTCTTGGAATGAGTTCGCGCAATTTCACGGTCATAGACATTCCGTAGGCATACGCTTTATCGCGATGAACAATTGCACTAAATGCATCAACTTTCTCGCTCTGTAGCAAGATGTCCACCTTCACAAGATCGCCCGGCTCTTCACCGATTGGCTCATAATCGAGGGAGGCATAGCCGCGTGTACGAGATTTCAACTGATCAAAGAAATCAAAGACAATTTCTGCAAGAGGAAGTGTGTAACGAATTTCCACACGATCTTCCGACAAGTAGTCCATGCCTAAAAGCGTTCCACGGCGCTGTTGGCAAAGCTCCATAATCGTTCCGATAAATTCACTTGGGGCCAGGATTGTTGCTCGAACAATTGGCTCCTTAACTTCCATAATCTTTCCTTCAGGAAATTCGCTCGGATTAGTGACGACAAGTTCTTTTCCATCGCCATCGGTCACGGAATACACCACAGATGGAGCAGTTGAGATCAGTGAAAGTCCTGCTTCGCGCTCTAGGCGTTCGCGAACAATTTCCATATGCAAAAGCCCTAAGAAGCCACAGCGGAATCCAAATCCAAGAGCGGCTGAAGATTCAGGCTCGTAGACAAGAGCCGCGTCGTTCAACTGCAATTTATCTAGCGCTTCGCGAAGCAACGGATAATCAGATCCCTCTAGTGGGAATAGTCCTGAATACACCATTGGGCGAGGATCTTTATAACCTGAAAGTTGTTGAGTTGCTGGTCGATGATAATTCGTTACGGTGTCGCCCACTCTTGACTGTCGAACATCCTTCACGCCGGTAATCAAATAGCCCACTTCACCAACACCAAGACCTTTGCTTGGAACAGGCTCTGGAGAAATCACTCCAACTTCAAGCATTTCATGGCGAACACCGGTAGACATCATTTGAATTTGATCTCGCGTTGAAAGGTGGCCATCCACTACACGGACGTAAGTAACTACGCCTCTATATGAATCGTAAACCGAGTCGAAAATCAAAGCGCGTGCTGGAGCTTGCGGATCCCCTACTGGTGCAGGAATTTGTTTCACAATCTCATTAAGAAGAACTTCAACGCCCATTCCGGTTTTTCCAGAAACGCGAAGGCAATCTTCTGGTTGGCAACCAATTAATTTTGCAAGTTCTTCTGCAAATTTTTCTGGTTGTGCTGCGGGTAAATCAATTTTGTTTAAAACAGGGATGATGGTCAGGTTGTTTTCCATTGCCAAATAAAGATTGGCAAGAGTTTGCGCTTCGATTCCTTGAGCGCAATCGACCAACAAGACTGCTCCTTCGCAAGCGGCTAACGAACGAGAAACTTCATACGTAAAGTCGACGTGACCTGGGGTGTCAATCATGTTCAGGATATATTCCTGGTTGTCATAAGCCGAACGCCAAGGAAGGCGAACCGCTTGAGACTTAATTGTTATGCCGCGCTCACGCTCGATGTCCATGCGATCCAAATATTGCGCACGCATATTTCGAGAGTCGACCACTTCAGTAATTTGAAGCATGCGGTCAGCAAGCGTTGATTTACCATGATCGATATGCGCGATGATGCAAAAATTACGAATCTGCGCAGGGTCGGTAAACGACGGCTGCGGAGCCTTCGAGA
>SESB01002433.1_pt1 | contig 10904 bp, 2 predicted proteins | sample 3171441 | NCBI WGS metagenome assembly SESB01 (sample SAMN06051867, study PRJNA518727) | freshwater metagenome | biome: subpolar coniferous forest; feature: holomictic lake; material: water; isolation source: holomictic Lake 227, 6 m depth | place: Canada: near Kenora, Ontario | collected 2014-07-08...
CGCAGCGGAAATGGCACAGGCAGGGACTGCTGCTGCCGGGACTGCCGTATCAGGAACCACCCTTGCCACCGGACTCCAGGCTGCTGCCACTGCCACATCTGCCTACGGTCAGATCGAAGCAGGCAAGACGGCCAAGGATGTAGCTGACTACAACGCCCGGGTCGGGAAGCTGAAGGCCGACTCAGTCATCAAGGACGCTGGTATCGCGGAAGACCTCCAGCGCACCAAGACCAGGCAGATCGAGGGATCGCAGAACGCTACGCTCGGTGCTTCTGGGATCGACCCCACTACTGGAACAGCTTCCAGGGTTCTCGACCAGACGGCCACCATGGGCGAACTCGATGCTCAGACGATCCGCACCAATGCCCTGCGGCAGGCATGGGGCCTTGAGACACAGTCGAACCTTGATCTGGTGCAAGGGAACGCCTCCCGCAAGTCTGGCCTGGTAGGCGGGATGGGAACTCTGCTGGCCGGTGGCTCCAGAGCCTATGGGATCTACCACGGCTCCTCCAGCGCCTACAACAACTACGGAGGTTAAGACATGGCCTTCAAGGTTGGCATCTACGATTCACCCCAGGTAGCAGTCCAGGGTTCCCCCGTAGTGAGGGAACAGAACCTCCCCGACAATGGCCTCGGTGCTATTGGTCAGGGCCTAGCCCAGGTCAGCCAAGAGGTCGCTAGGGAACAGCGTCAGGCTGATGCGCTGGTAGTGTCAGACGCATCCAACGATGTCACCCGGGCCATGATCAACCTGCGGGACAACCCCAACGGTGGTTACAGGACGGTCCTGGAAGGCGGTGTCATCTATGACCAGGACGGGAAGCCGTTCAAGGAATCAGACACCACCTTCGCCAAGGGCTATGAGAACCAGTTCAGTCAGGCCATCGAGACTGCATCTGGCAAACTGACCAGCCCCTACCAGAAGCAACTCTTCAAGCAGCGCATGGGCATCATGCAGAACGAGTTCAGCGATGGACTCATGCAGCACACCAATGACCAGGCCCTTGCCTATGGGAAGAGCGTGGCTAGGGAAGAGGCCAACCTGGCGATCCAGTATGTAGCTAAGGACTGGCAGAACCAGAATTCTAGGGATGTCGCCCTGACGATGGTGGATGGCTCTGCTGCCAAGTTGGCAAGCCTCACGGGAAGGCCTGTGGAGTTCTACCGGAAGCAACTCAGGAGCAGAGTCCACTCCGCGATTCTGGAGCAGTCCCTTGATCCGACCAACACGAACTACGGGTTCGCAGAGACTTACTTCAACGCCAACCGAAAGGACATGGATGTCAGCGATGTCCTGAATTATCAGGCCAAGGTAGGGACGGCGGGCATCGCTGCTCAGTCCCAGGCGGCTATCTCAGCGGCCAAGCAGGACTTCAGGACCAACCTAGCCCCGACTACCACCTCTGCCCTGCTCCGTGCCGGACAGATCGCCACGGCTTCCACTGGGTTTGATGCCGCCTCCGAGGCCACCATGAAGATCGAGGGCGGATATAACCCTTCGGATGGGATCACCAAGGCCCCCGTGAACTTCGGTATCAACCAGGCCAAGAACCCCGACATCGATGTGGCGAAACTCACTAAGGCCGATGCGAAGAAACTCTACAAGGAACGCTACTGGGATGCCATCGGTGGGGATAACCTCGAGCCTGGGCTTCGTGCGTCTGCCTTCGACTCTGCGGCGAACGCCGGAGTGGATTGGACCAAGCAGGCGCTAGACCTGGCCGGTGGGGATCTCGGGACATTCAATGACCTTCGGCGCAAGCACTACCAGGAGATCGCTGCCAAGAACCCCAAGCAGGCAAAGAACCTTCCTGGTTGGCTGAACCGGGTTAAGGATGACACCCAAGAGAACTTCCTGGCCCAGATGCAGGCATTTGACAACAATGAGTACAAGGCCCTGGCTGCGCTCAAGGTTGGCCCCGCTGCCATCAAGAAGGCCGTGGTCGAATATGACTCTGAGGCAGTTGGTGCTGGTGACCCCTACGGGTGGCTCAAGAAGCTCCCTCAGGAGGTCCAGACCTACGTGGTAAACACCAAGTCGGTATACGAGTCGGGCCTGTCCCAACCTCAGTTGCCCACCGAGTCCCAGTTCGTCGACAAGGTGTTGGGGAATCTCCCTGCTGGTGCCAGCCCCATGCTGATCGCCAAGGCCAACGAGAGCGCCAAGGCTGAATACGCAGTCCTGGAGAAGTCCCACAAGGCTCTTGGCGACCAAGCAACCAAGCAGGCCTACGACTTCATCGAGAACCTGAAGCGGCCCTACGACCAGATCCCCATGGAAGTCCGCATGAATGTGCCATGGGAAAAGGAAAAAGAACTCCGCGCCTACGCTCAGATCAAGCAGAGTGGCGACGATGTGAAGACCAACCCTTCCGTCTACATGAAACTGACCAATGAGCCCGTGTTTCTTCGGGACCTGTCGGATGATGCCTGGTTCGCCATGCGTGGGGCTCTCTCCCCGTCCCACTTCCAGCACTTCACCCAGGAGAGGGCGAAACTGAAGGGCCTTGCCCCTGGTGAGCGTCCTGATGATCTGGACACGGGTGAAGTCAGCCGGATCTTGGCGAATCGGCTCCCCGGGATTGGCCTCTCTGCCACCCCCTCAAATTCGGACACCAATGCCCACGCAAGGCTCGGGGCCGTCCGAATGTTCATCGATGAGCAGCTACTGCGCTATCAGAAGGATGTGGCTACCAAACTGCACGGAAAGGAACTGGAGATCGCCGTCGATAAAATCTTCGCCCATCCTGGACCTATCAAGGACAAGTGGTTCCAGTGGGCCAGGTCGGAGGACTCCCAGCCTCTGGTGGCAACTAGCATTGGCGACATCCCGAGTGACATCAAGGACAGCCTCAGCCGGGACATCACCCGGAGGACGGGCGTGACCCCCACCGATACGGACATCCTGCGGTCATACCTCCTGTGGAAGGGGAACGCAGAGCAGCCTAAGGCACCCGTAGCCAGTCCCTTCAAGCTCATCGCTCCCACCCGCCCGACTTCCAACCGGACCTACTGATGCCTGATGATATTTCCCTGGCTGTAGATGCTTACCTGGCACAGAAGCCCAAGGAGGATCTGGCCTCCAAGATGGGCTCGGGTGTCGGGAGCGTATTGGGCGTGAACCCCGACTACGAAGCGGAACTGATGCGGGTCTCGCAGAAGATCGGTGTGCCTCTTGAGACTGCCAGGAACCTGCCGGAAGACACGAAGCGGGCGGTCAGGCTCTCGGACTTCGACTACCCTGCCATCGCTGACCAGTTCCCCAGGACTGCTGAACTCTACTCGGACCCCAACCACGCCCGGGTAGCCATCGATGACCTGAACACCTACACCGGCCTGGAGAAGGCATTCAACGGCTACCGGGACACCAACAACCCGGGCTACTCCTTCTTCCCCGGGGGCGTGACTCTTCGCCACCGTGATCAGGCCGTTTACCTTCCCTCCAATGGGGGCTGGCTCAACAAGACGGCAGACGGCGAGTTCCTGCCCGCTGGGCACACGGCATTTGATCGCACCACTCCTTGGCAGACGTTCAAGGACTGGATGCCTGGTGGCGGCTGGACGGCCACTCCTGAAGAGCGGAAGATGCTCTACCGGTTGAAGGGTGCGCCCTCCAACATGATGTCGGCGCTCAAGGGCTCCGTTGGCACCGGGTTCTTCGGGATCCTCGCGGGCGTCCCCAGACTGATCCAGACTGGGCTGGAGGCCGTTGACCAGGGCCAGGAGGCCATTGACCGGGCTGGGTTAGCCAAGGATAAGGCCGAGGGCATCGACACCACCAACTCCCGTGGGAGCGTCCTGACCCGTGACCTTGGGCTCCCGCAGTTCTTCAAGCGCCTTGCGGATCGCGCTGATGAACATACCGCAGCCTATCAGTTCGACTCTTCTGGCGGCGGGTTCAAGGGGGGCGTAAAGTCCGCTCTCGCCCTTGTTGGAGGTCTTGCTCCCTACGCTATTGGCGGCGCTCCTGCTGGCGCGAAGATGTTCATCGATGCCTACGGGCGCAGGGACACGGCTCTCCAGGGCCTGGGTGTAGACCCTGCTACCAGGTTGTGGCAGGCGGGCGGTGCTGCCATCCCTGATGCGGTTATCGGTTCGGCGGTGGGTGAGAACTCAGCTTTCCCTTCTGTGATGAGAGACCTTCTCGGGAAAAGCACATCAACCGGCATCGGGTTCCTGGCAAAGCACTTTGGTGACCAGGTGGTGAACGAGGCCCTCGGCATCGCTCCCATCGCCAACCCCAATGAGACCTTTGGGGAATGGATGTATCGGGTCGCCGTGAACGGTGGCATCGAGTCTTTCGTGGGTGGCTTCGCCATTACCACCATGTTCGCTCTCAAGCCCGTGATCGGGCAGCAGATCGAAAACCGCCAGAACATGAACCTGTTCAAGGCTCTGGGCGAGGCCGGTCAGAACTCCAAGACCATGAAGCGGCTCCCACAGCAGTATCAGGACTCTGTCGCCAAGCTGACCGAGGGAGGCCCGGTCAAGGATGTCTACGTAGCCAAGGAAGCCCTGCTGACCTTCTTCCAGGACCAGAAGGGCATGAGCCTTGAGGAGGCACAGGCCGAGGTGACCAAGCTGGCAGGGGCCAATGCCAGTGACATTGATGCCACGGGCAAGGTCCAGATCCCCATCTCATCCTTCGCCAAGGATGTAGCACCCAACCCGGACATGATGTCTGCGATCCAGCATGACTTCGCCTTCAAGCCCGGTGCCCTGACCCCCCGGGAGCAGGTTGCCTGGGAGGCCGGTGGCGGTTGGCAGCGGCTCAAAGACCTGTCGGCTACGGTGTCCACCGAGGTTGCCCCCGAGGCCCAGGCGTCCGAAGCGTGGATCAAGGTCAAGGATGACCTGGCGAAGCGTTACAGCCAGGATAAGACCCTCGCACCTGAACAGGTCGATGCGCTGGCGACCAAGGACGCCAATGTGTTCTTCAACCTGGCAACAGCAGAGGGCCTGGTCCCGCATGAGCTTCTGCAACTGGTGGACCCGCAGTTGAAGCTGCGGCCCTATACTGTAGAGGGGGTCGAAGATGCCCAAGGGAATCGTGGAGCAAGCGACCAAACTGAGCCAGGAGGAGCAGGAGCAACTGGACCTGGAACTGCTGGGGCAGATGCTGGAAGAGGGTCTGTCCTCCGACAAGATGGAACCATCGACCCAGGAAGACTCGCCCAGCGAATAGTCGATGCCATCTCTGACCGTGAGATAAAGCGGGACGCGGAACTAGCTCTGACGCCACTCCCAACTCTGGAGCAACAACTATTCCCCGAGGACACCATCCCCAAGGATGGCGAGACCTTGTTCCAAGTCCAGAACCTGCCAGAGTGGATGGGCAAGATGCGGGACTGGATGGTCAAGAACGGCTATTCAAAGCTGGAGATCATCAAGCACCTTCACGCGGTAGAAGGCCAGATGAAGATATTCTCAGCACTGGGCCCGGTGCAGTTGGAGATGCTGCCTAGAGGAGCAGGAGAAGGCAGCAACACGTACATGAACAAGGATGCAGGACCGATCCGAGACAACAACGACATGATCTACAAGTTGTCCTTCGATCTGACTTCTATGTGCGTGAAGCGGCTGGAGGCTGGAGCTACAGCTACCTATGTCCAGCAGATGCTGCGAACGGCAAGGCCTGACAACCCAACCCTAAGCTCCAGCGAACTGGTTGCCCTGGTATCGCTATTCAAGGAGGCAGGCAAGCAGGCGCCATGTCTCTACTGCTATGTCGAGGCTCCCAGGACTAAGGTCAACGACATGGTCTCCAAGGGGCTTCAGATCGCATTTGGGAAGATGGAGATCCCAAGCACCTGGAACGAAGGGTCCAGGAAGATGGTCCCGGATGTTAAAGCCTACATCGCCAAGTCCGGCGTCAGCATGGACAAGATCGACATCAATGCGGTGCTGGACCCTGAGTTCGCAGCATCGGAGAAGGGTCAGGCCCTGATCGCAGAACACCCTGAGGTCTACGACTTCCTATCCAAGACGGCCCGGTTCGTCACCAATGCGAACAAGCAGAAGAGGTATGAGGAGTACAACGGCCAGATCCTTAGGATACCAAACCACATCCTGAACGAACTGAACGGCTACGCAGGGTTCCGGTTCTTCAGCAGCAGTGACTTCCAGCCTGAACACATCGTGGACCTCATGTCTGCCATGCATGACCTTGCCCTACGAAAGGCTAAGGCTCATGCCTACACCAAGGTCACCGACTTTGTGGACATCTTCGGGAACACCGGGATGAAGATCCAGACCTCGGTATTCGCGAAGCATGACCCTGTCACGGGCGAGATCGTGATGGATGACTGGCAGGGGATGCACTGGGATGACGCCAAGAGGTTGCGTGAGACCCATCCCAATGTCGGTACCGTTCTGGTTGGCACCACGCCCGAGATCATCCAATGGGGCAAGGAGCAGCCATGGATCGACTACATCATCCCGTACCATGCATCTGGGCTTGAGCTTCCATACCAGGAGGCGATGGGCTGGGCAGACTTCAGCAAGGTCCAGCACGAGGCCAGGATAGATGGAGCGAAGATCGAGTATGACCAGAAGATCCGTATGCACGATCTGGGCATCGTGGACGGTATCTCAGACCAAGAACTCACCAAGCGGTACCTTGAACTATGCCTGGATCGCAAGCAGGTTCCGGTGTTCCCGCAGTTCATGTTCAAGGACTTCGTCCCTGGCAAGGAGGCCAGCGATGTGTCTCCTTCTGAGCGGAACGCCACGAACCCTAAGGGCGAGAAGGCCATCCGCAAGGCGCAGGCAGACGAAGCCATAGCCCGGTGGAAGGCTATGGTCGAGAACGGGAAGATCGACTGGACTCAGATCGACATGAACTTCGGCAAGGTCAAGAAGGACTTCGCCAGGACCGACACTCCCTTCGAGGCCATCAGGCCTGAGTTCGACATGAACAAGGCTGCGGAGGTGATGAACGGCTACTTCAAGGGAGAGACCACCACCGCCAAGCCAGACCATGAGATAGCAGCCAAATTGCTGGAGCAGATCCAGACGGCAGAACCTGGCGTGAACATCGGAGCCGACAACCTGTCCAGGATGAGGCGGGGGGAGACACTCTTCCAGCCAGACCAAGAAGGAAAGCAGCCACGCGGATGGTTCAACCTGAACTCGGATGGCACCTGGGAGATCGGTAAGACTCCCATCGGGGACTTCTCCACCTTCGTGCATGAGCCTGCCCACGGATACCTGAAGCTCATCCAGGATCTGGCATCCAGGGAGGGTGCGTCCGATGTCCTGAAGGGCGATGTCACCAAGATCCTGGGCTTCCTGGGCTCGGAGTCCATGGACACCCTGACCACAGAGCAGCATGAGAAGTGGGCACGGGCCAACGAGCAGTATCTGCGCGAGGGCGTGGCACCCAGCAAGAGCCTCACGGGCGTGTTCCAGAGGTTCGCCGTGTGGCTGGGCAGCATCTACAAGAAGGCCGAAGAACTCAAGGTGGAACTCTCACCCGAGATCAAGGAAGTCTTTGACCGCATGTATGCTGCCGAAGAGGGCGTGAACAAGGCCCACGATGAACTCGGGCCGCAACTCTTCAAGACCGCTGAGGAGGCCGGGTGGACCCCGGAGCAGTTCAAGAAGTATGCGGAACTGAAGGGCCTTGAGATCCAGGACGCGAAGGCTGAGATCCTGGCCCGGGTCAACGAGGATGCGCTCCGCGAGAAGTCTGACGCCTACCGCGAGGAGCTTCGGAATGTGAAGGTGGCCGTCACTGCTGAGGTCGATGCCAGCCCTGAATACCACGCGATCCGGTCTCTTCGCCGTGGGGCCATGGACGATGGGACTGCCGTGTCGCTATCCCGCAAGGGCCTGGTGGATCTCATCGGTGAGGATGGCGTCAAGTCGCTCCAGGAACTGCACCCCAACCTCTACCGCAAGGAGGGTGGCCTGGACCCCCAGACTGCCGCTGAGATGCTCGGGTTCAGGTCTGCCCAGGAAATGGTAGACGCCATGAAGTCGAGCCCCAAGAGGGCTGACGCCGTCGAGGCTGCGTCGAAGCGATACATGGTAAGCAAGCACGGGGACATCCGCTACGATGGCACCCTGGAGGACCAGGCACGGCTGGCGGTCATCAATGACCAGCGGGCCGAGAATCTCCAGAACGAACTGGTGAACCTACGGAACAAGCTGCACGATGTGTGGGCCAAGCAGGATGACCAGCAGAATGCTAATCGCGCTGCTCTGGATCTGCCCCCCATCGATGCCTACCGGACCCAGGCCCGGGAGATGATCGTCAACAAACTCATTGGTGACATCCAGCCCAACACCTACCTGAATGCCATGCGCCGGTATAGCCGCGAGTCCTACGAGAAGATGGGCAAGGGCAACCCGGAAGAGGCATACCAGGCGAAGCAGAAAGAACTGCTGAACCACTTCCTCTACACCGAGTCAGTGAAGGGCCGGAAGGAGATGGACAAGTTCGACATCTACCGGAAGGCGTCAGGCAAGAATCGGTTCCAGGAGATGCTCGGGAAGGCTGACCGCCCAGAGGAAGAGGGGATGCCTCCCGGTGAATACCGGAACCAGTTCAATGACCTGGTCTCTCAGTTCGATGATGGCAACCTCCCTAAGCAGTCCAGTCAGGCTCTGGAAGTTTGGGCCATGGCACGGGCTGCGGAAGGTGAGCCCATCCTGATCGACCCCTCGGTCTATCGTTTGACCGGCAAGGGTTGGAAGGATCTTAGCCTGTCCGAGATGAGATCGGTGAAGGAGGCCCTCCGCAACATCGAGACCCTGGCCCGCAACAAGAACAAGGTCATGTCTGGCGAAGCGAAGATCGACAAGGAAGCTGCTGTAGCCGAGATGACTGCTGCGGCCTACGGGAACCACGAAGCCAAGCCCCGGGTGCTGGACAAGGAGACTCGGTCCATGACCGAGAAGGCGGTCAGTTGGGCAAAGTGGATGAACTCGGGCATCAAGAAGATGGAACACCTTGTAGATGAGCTTGATGGTGGTGACATCAATGGACCCTGGCGCAGGAACGTCTTCGAGCCCCTGTGCCTTGCCCAGTTCAAGGAATACGAACTGACGCAGCGGGTCACGAACAAACTGTCTGAGGCCATGGAAGCCATGCCCAAGGAGCAGCGCCAGTCCCTGACCAACATCTATGACATCCCCGGCCTGGGCGGTCCTGTCACCAAGAAGTTCATCCTGTCCATGGCCCTGAACTGGGGCAACGAGGGCAACCGCACCAAGATGCTCAAGGGCATGGGCTGGGCGAACAACCCTGACGTAGTAGCCGAGGCATTCAAGAAGTTGAACCGTGCAGACTGGGAATTCGTGCAGAAGACCTGGGATGCCCTGGAAACCCTCTGGCCTGACATCAGCGACCTACAGGTTCGCGGGACGGGCGTTGCCCCCCCCAAGGTGGAGAGGACACCCACCGGAATCCAGTTGGCTGACGGCACCACCATGCACTTGCAGGGTGGCTACTACCCCCTGGTCTATGACCGCACCCGCTCGACCACGGGCGAGAAGCAGGCCGACTCCGACATCATGAAGCAGGAGGGCGGCTACAACGGCCCGGTGACATTCAAGGGCCATACCAACGCCCGGGTTGACCAGTTCTCTGCCCCCCTGAACATGGACTTTGAATACGTCCTAGCTCGGCACACCATCCAGGTGATCAAGGATCTGAGCCACCGGGAAGCGGCTACCTCCGTGGCGAAGCTGATCAAGGACCAGCGTGTTCGGGATGCGGTCACTGATACCTTCGGCCAGGAATACACCGACATGCTCATGCCCTGGCTCAAGGGCACGGTGAACGATGTTGGCGGTCAGTTGGGTGCCGACCTCCAGGGATGGAAGTCGATGCTGATGACCACCCGCTCCAACATGGTCATCGCTGGGCTGGCGTTCAGGGCATCTTCAGTCCTGGTTCAGGCCACGGACTTCATGCGCTCGACCACGATGGTTCCCATGCGCCACCTGGGCGGGGCTCTCATCGACTTCATGTCCCACCCGATTGAGACCCCCCGTCTGGTTCGGGAGCTTTCGCAAGAGATGATGGCCCGGTCTGAGAACCTGGACCGCGATGTTCGGGACATGATCAAGCGGCAGACTGCTGATCCCCTGCATCACCACGCCAATAAGATGCAGAAATTCGGAATGCACATGCTGGCCGTGGCCGACACCGTCACATCGGTCACTACCTGGCTAGGTGCCTATAAGAATGCCCAGGAGAAGGGATCTCCCCAGGAACAGGCTGTTCGTGAGGCTGACCGCGCCGTCCGTATGACGATGATGTCCTCGGCTCCTAAGGACCAGGTGGCTATCCAGAGGGCCGGGGATGTGGGCCTGAAGTTCGTGACCATGTTCATGGGTGACGCTACCTCTGCCTGGGGCCTGATGAACAAGTCTTTCAACAAGGTGGCAGAGGGAGACCAGGTAGCGAAGAACCTCTGGACGATGGCCCTGGTGGGTATGATCGCCCCCATCGCTGGTGACCTGATCAAGATGCGTGGCCCCCAGGATGACGAGGACAAGGCTTGGTGGGCAGCGAAGAAGGCCCTGCTCTCCCTGCCCTCTTCAATCCCCATCGCCCGGGACATCGCCCAGGCCATGGATTCAGGCATGGACTACAAGTTCACGCCCCTGTCGAATGTGGTCAACAAGGGCCTCATCGCCTACAAGTCAGCAGGCGGGGCCATGGACCAGAGCAAGCCAGCTACCTGGGAAGACGCTTTTGTCCACGCCCTGGATGCGGCTGGAACCCTGGCCGGTGTCCCTGGGACCTCTCAGGTCATGACCACCGTGAACTACCTGCGCGACATCGAGAAGGGCAAGAGGCCCAGGCCGACCTCGGATCTGGAGTTTGCAAGCAACCTGGTCATGGGACCACCTCCTAAGGCGAAGCACTGATGGCCCGCAACCTAGAAACC
>SESB01002437.1_pt1 | contig 10886 bp, 9 predicted proteins | sample 3171441 | NCBI WGS metagenome assembly SESB01 (sample SAMN06051867, study PRJNA518727) | freshwater metagenome | biome: subpolar coniferous forest; feature: holomictic lake; material: water; isolation source: holomictic Lake 227, 6 m depth | place: Canada: near Kenora, Ontario | collected 2014-07-08...
ACTGAAGATAGTGACGGTTCCTCAGTTGATATTAAAAACATCCGTCATCCCCTAGTTGAAGCGACATCAAGTCGTATTTCATATGTAAAGCATGATATTAAACTTGGTACTAATATTAATAATACAAATAAGGGTTGGCTAGTATATGGTATGAACGCATCAGGCAAATCAACACTAATGAAGGCAACGGGGCTATGTGTCCTTTTGGCGCAAGCAGGATGTTTTGTCCCTGCGAAGGAAATGACTCTAAAACCTTTCAAAGCAATTTACACACGTATTTTAAATCAAGACAATCTTTTTGCGGGGTTATCATCATTCGCAGTAGAGATGTCCGAACTCCGCGATATTTTACGAAATGCGGATAAATATACACTAGTACTAGGTGATGAACTATGTGCGGGAACGGAATCTATTTCCGCACAGGCCCTAGTGGCAAGCGGTATTCAGTGGTTATCGGCCCGTCGTGCTAAATTCATTTTTGCCACACACTTACACGGTCTACCAAGCGTAATTGATACATCCGTCTTAGGTGTAGAAGTATGGCATCTTCACGTCGAGTATGACCCAAATACAAAAAAACTGGTATATGATCGCTCTTTAAGACCAGGAAACGGTTCAACGTTGTATGGATTAGAGGTGGCGCGGGCGATGGATTTACCATTTGAATTCATTGAAGAAGCACTGAAGAATCGTCGTAAAATTGAGGGCTCAACTACGCAAGTAGAAGCGTCTTCTTCAAAGTGGAATGCTGATATTGTAAGAAAAGAGTGCGAAGTATGCCACAAACCAATGACGAGTGATTTGGAGGTTCATCATATTAAGGAGAGAGCCTCGGCCACTCGTCATGGAGTATTAGAGGACGGGACACATATGAATGATAAGAGAAATCTAGTTGTTATTTGTCAAAAATGTCACGATGATGTTCATGCTGGCAAAATAGATATTGGGGAAGTAAAAGTAACATCTGATGGTCCTGAACGTGTAATTATTAAAGAAGACATAAAAGTGGTTGCTACAACTCAAAAGAAGGGTAAGTGGTCTGAAGAGGAGCATGAAATAATAGTGAATACTTTGCGTAAGTGTTCAACATTATCTCTAAAAACAATTGAAGCTCATTTAAGTTCCAAGCATGATATTCGTATTAGTGTATCAGCATTAGGTAAAATAAGAAAGGAATTGTAGGGTCAGCGCAATTAACGACGAAAGCCAGCGCCTTGTACAGTGCCGCCACCAGGTTCTCTTGAGCCAGATTGACCAGGGCCAGAAGCAAGAGTCATTAGATCTTTAGTAAATTCGGTATTACCGCTTTCATCCTTCTGAAGTAGTTTCATAATGTGTTTACGATATACAATATTCTCTTCAGTTAATTGTTCAACTTGTTTCCGGAGAGAATCAAGATCTCGGCGGACTGTTACAATCTCCTGACGAACAGGGTTGCCTATTTGATAGTTTAAACCGCCACCATAAAGAACAGATGTCATTTCTGGTTTATGACAAACTTTTAATTCAATACTTATAACGCGCTTATAATAATCTAAATATATAAATCTGAAGATGCCTCTTCAGGTCTAAAATTGTAAAATTTGATTAATAAAGTCTTTCCATAGACTGCGTAGAGATGATTATCCCAATTCGCTGTATGAACTGTGGCAATATTCTTGCCGATAAATGGTTATTTTATCAAGAAAAGGTGAAGCAGCTACGTGGTACAAGTAAGCCAACACCAATTTATATGGATGGGAAGTCTGTTCCGGATACTGCGGAGCTCAAAGTACTAAACGCATTAGGATTAACAAGATATTGTTGCCGCAAACATATGCTTACACATGTAGACCTAATTGATAAAATTTAGTAAAATCAAAAAGCCATTATAGAGTAAATGGAGTTCTTTATTCCAGGATTACTATTATTTTTAGTATCAATTATTATAACCTTTGTACTAGTACCACGATTTACACCATTAGTAATAGCATTATTATCAATTGTATTTTTGTCATACGGAGTTTATGATCATTATAAGATGTTTGCGTCTGAATATCGTCTAAGTACATGGCAACAATCGTTAAAGATTTATGCTCCGGCTATAATGATTATGGCAATAATTCTATTTATTATTTATGCTATTTTAGCATTCTTTACAAAAGGTTCTGTACCTGTTCCACTACTTCCAAATATATCAGAACCAAATGAAAATAGTACTACAAATCAAATTATTCAATCACTTAATAAACTTGGAAATGCTTTAACTAATAATAATACAAATCTAATCAATGAAGTTAATAACCAAATTAATAATGTTAATAAAAACCGAAATAATATTTTGGGAGTAAATACCACTAATAATGACATAAATACAAATAAGAATACTCGCAGAAGTTTTCTTGAAACAATATAATATTCACTAAATTTATACGGAAAAAATAAGCATATTTTTAATTTCAATTATCGATATGTTTAGTAGGAATGGTTCATAAAACCAGACGTCATCATTCTAATAAAAAATCAAAGGGTATTTACTCAATACCAGAATTACGGCGTTCATTTGAACATATTGAAACATATGTTAATGGAAAAATAGCTTTGAAAGAATCAAAAGAGAAACTTGTAAAAGACCTTCGCAAAGAATGGTCTAAAGTCTTTTTTAAGGAGCTTGATAAAAAGTCGGCTGAGTCTTTTGTGTCTGATAGACTTAGTAAGAAACACAAGCGTAGAACTTTAAAAGGTGGCGCAGGTGCTCAACTTCCTAATACAAATACCCCCATTGCAGGCGCGCCAAATGATTATACAACTCGTCAAGGTATCTACTTAGCTCCAGGGCAAATTCCCACTAAAGATGGTCACCTCCCACTTTCAGATGGTAGCAAATCAAACTTTGGAAGTTATGTTCCATACGTAGATAAGGGATTTTGGAATCCTGAGCCAGGTATATCATATGATCCAGTGCCAGGGCAAACCCATTATCCAAGATCTGTTCCAGTAGGCATGGGAGATAATACAGTTCATTTTGCGGCAAAGGGTGGTAAAAGAATTACTAGACGAAAAGTTCGTGGTGGAAGCCCAATCCCTTCAGTCATTAAAGATATGCGGTCTTTATGGTATGGAGTACCTACAGGACCTTCCCCTGACCAAGTACAGCGTGAAGTATCGTATAAATAAATATAAATAAATATTTAATTATAAATACAATAACTTATTAAAATATATTTTATTGTATTTTATTACATTTTGTTATACTTTGTTATATTATTTTGTGTATAAAGAAGAATAATATAATATGCTAGATAGCATCATGGCACTTACAGGAGATGAATCTAGAGAACTGTCCCGCCGATTAATTGATATATATTTCCGAACAGTTCCATACCCTTATACGCGTCATCATATTGATTCATTTGACCAATTCTTACAACAAGACTTGATAAGTATTGTAAAATCACAGAATCCAATTCTAATTCTTAAAGACCTTATAAATGAAAAGACTAATACTTATAAATATAAGGTTGAGATTTTTATTGGAGGAGAGGATGGAATGGCAATTGAAATAGGTACTCCGACAATCAGCCTTCAAAATACAGATGAAGTTAGAGTACTATTCCCTAATGAAGCACGTCTAAGAAATCTTACATATGCGTCACAGATTTATGCGGACATTATTGTTAAAATCACTTATACTACGGCTTCTGGGCAGGTCCTAGATTTATCACCACCCAAAGAGACATTTCAGAAATGGCCGCTTTTTAAAATTCCAATTATGCTTCATAGTCGCTATTGTATTCTTAATAGTAAGCCAAAAGAGTTTCTAAGAGAAGTTGGTGAATGCCCTTTTGATAATGGAGGCTACTTTATTATTGATGGTGCGGAAAAAGTACTTATTACGCGCCAAGAGCAGGCCTTTAATACATTATACGTTACACCACAAACTGACCCAAAAGTCTCAGTATATGCGTCAATATCGTGTATGTCAGCCGAGACACGCCAAGTTAAGCGAATTGCGTTCGCATTAATGCGCCAAGTTGAAAAGGAAAACTTTAATACCCCTGCCACAATTCAGGTTTCTCTACCATTTGTAAGAAAGACTATACCACTATTTGTACTTTTCCGCGCACTTGGATTTCAATCAGATGAGGAAATTCTGCGAATGATTTTCCCCGATTTTGAAAGTCCTGAGGCAAAACTTCTCTTACCTAAACTACATCCTTCAATTATTGAGGGATTTCCCTTTCTTAATACTTTTACGGCCATACAATATATTAAAACACTGACAAAGGGTTTCAGTATCGCACATGTATTAGATATTATTAAAAACCAATTATTTATTCATATGCCAAATGATTCATCAGCGCAAGCACTATTCCTTGGTGACTGTGTAAGAAAGATTCTACGTGTATCTGAAGACTATGATAGTAAAACTGACCGCGATGATACTAGAAATCAACGATGTCTAACAAGTGGCTTCTTAGTACAAGAACTCTTTAATAATTCCTACAAACTATGGGTAAAGGCGTTTGCCTTAGCCATTGATAAAGAGTATAACTATAACAAACAAGTGCTGTACAAAGATGAAAACTTCAAAAATATATTTCAAGCGGGCAATGATTCAAAGATATTCTTACTCGGTCTATTATCTGATATGATTATGAAGGGTTTTAAAGGTAAATGGGGAACTGGTCTAGGAGAAGAAAAGTCAGGGGTATTACAGGCAATGTCCCGTCTAAGTTATGTAGATTTTATGTCGCACTGCCGCCGTGTAATTCTCGATTTTGATACGGGTATGAAACTAACAGGACCGCGTAAATTACATCCGTCGCAATATGGCTACTTTTGTACTTCTGAAACGCCGACTGGTGCGTCAATTGGTATAACTAAGAATCTAAGTATTATGACGGCGATTTCTACTTCTTCACAGACGCATAAATTCTTTGAATGGCTCCGTAGCACAGGTCGTGTCTATAGAGCAGAGGATATTACAGAGAAACAGCGAATTACCTTTGTACCAGTCTATGTAAACGGCGGTATGTTCGGTTTCACCGCCAAACCTTACCTACTTACTGGAGTACTTAAAGCCCTTAAGAGAAGTGGATGCCTACCTTATTCGGTGAGCATATCATTCTCAATTCGTGACAGAGTTGTATATATTTTTATGGATGCGGGCCGACCACTTCGCCCTCTTGTGTGGCTTTCTAAGGCGACTATACCAATTGAGAAACTTAGAGCATACCCTACATGGCGTGACTTAGTTATAGGTAATTTAGAGGTCTGTAAACACGTTAATCTCGAATCCACTGAATTTATTGACCCATTGTTAAGAAAATCCAATAAACTTGAGGACTATCCTGATATATTAGCGCCTCATACTGGCGCCATTGAATACGTGGACCCATATGAACAGAATGAGACATTTATTGCCAATAATCCAGCTTATATTAAGCCTGAAACCACTCATATGGAGGTTCATCCTTCTACTATTATGAGTATGATGACATCGCTAATTCCGTTCGCACCTCATAATCAATCACCGCGTAACCAGCTTTCTTGTTCTCAATCCAAACAGGGTATTAGTATTTATGCCACTAACTGGAGAAATCGCTTTGATAATACCGCACATGTACTATGCTATGGAGAAATGCCATTATCGCGCACCATTTACAATAATTATTTGGGAGAGGGGAAAATGGCATATGGTATGAATATTATTCTGGCTATCGCGTGTTGGACTGGATACAATCAGGAGGACGGTATTGTTATGAATTATGATGCGATTCGTCGTGGTATGTTTCGTACGATGGCATTCCGTTCCTATGAAGCGTATGAAGAAGATGATGAAAAGGCAAATACTAAGGTCCGTTTTGGCAATCCCGCTTTAATAGGAAACTGGAAAGAGTTAAAGCCAGGTATGGATTATTCTAAGCTAGATAACCGCGGTATTATTAAAGAGGGCGAATATGTGGATGAAAACACTATAATTGTCGGCGCATATATGTTAAGCACAGTCGGTGGAACTATAAGTGATGCGTCAAAAACCCCACAAGTATGGACACGTGGGCGCGTGGAGAAGGTTGTTATTATGGTGAATAATATGGGTCTGCGTCTCGTAAAGATTCGTGTAGTACAGGACAGAATGCCAGAACTGGGCGACAAGTTCTCAAATCGCCATGGCCAGAAGGGCACAATTGGTGCGATGTTGAGGGGGCATGACATGCCGCGCACCGAGTCTGGAATTGTGCCAGATATGATTATGAATCCGCACGCGATTCCGTCGCGTATGACCATCGCACAGAATCTAGAACAGTTACTTGGTAAGACGGCAGCGCTAAGTGGTGGAATTGGAGACGCCACTTCATTTATGAATGATGGGTCACCACAAGAGGACATTGGAGCCTTATTGGAGGAAATGGGATTTGAGAAGCATGGAAATGAAGTACTATATAATGGTGCAACGGGTGAGCAGATACAGGCCAATATCTTTATAGGACCAGTGTATGGAATGCGTTTGAAGCACATGGTTGAGGATAAATGGAATGCGCGTGGTAAGGGTCGCAAAGAGGTAAGAACGCATCAGCCGACGGGTGGCAGAGGAGCACAGGGAGGATTAAAGATTGGAGAAATGGACCGAGACGCAATTATAGCGCATGGTGGAATGGCATTTGTAAAGGAGTCTTTTATGGAGCGCGCAGATATGGCTAAATTCCCAATTTGTGTGGCATGTGGAACAATTCCTATTTATAACCCTCGTCTAAATATCGCAATATGCCCCTTATGTGATGGACCTGTTAAATATATGGGGGATACTATTCATAATCTTGAAATCCTGCCGCCGCTTGGCCGCCCTAAATCCAAAATCGTGGAGGTTGAAATGCCATATTCTACAAAGCTCTTATCACAAGAACAAGAAACATATCTCAATCTTACTATGCGTTATATAACAACTAGTGGAGTACAGTGTTTGAAGCCTCTAGAGTTTTCGGGTACATCAAGTGAAGTAGTAAAGGAGTTGCCGAGATTGATTCTACCAGAGACTGTTGTACCAGCGTATATAGAGGAATTACCAAAGGCGGTATTAACAGTGGAGCAATTACGTACTATGGGCGCACAGCTTCAATCAATGACTGAACAAGAGCAAGCTGTAGCAGATACAGTATTGGAAGAAAGCCCTGAAGGGATAGATTTAGAACAACAATCACAAATGAATGCAATGGCACAATTACAAAATACTATGCCATCAAGTCAGACATTTGATGTAGATGTAGGAGGAACAAATCAAGTGATAATGCCGGTTGAAGGAACACCTTCTTCTAATCTACAAGATACAGTTGATAAAATGCCCCAAGTATCAAGTAATGTTCAAATGATACAATCAGGTGGATTATTACCGCCTAATTTTTCTAATAGTATAGAATCAAACATAGATGTTAAAGAAGAAGGACTTGTAAGAGGGCCACAAGTTCCTAGTGGTGGAGCAATTATAACTGTAAGAACAGACGCAGAAGCAATGATGGCCGATGGACTAATGGTAGGAATGGGTCGTCAATTAAGAAGAAATCCATATAGGAATTTTGGTGGAATGGGTCAAATGAGTCAAATGAGTCCATCACAGCCACGGTATACGCCAATGGAAGGTGGTTCAGGAGGAGGTAGCATAACGATTACAAAACTTGAATAGAAAATTGACAACCTAAAATTCAGACGTGTTGATTAGGAAAATGAACGATAACTTTATATTTATTGACAATGTCTATCGTAGTCGTCAAACACTGCTAGATATCCTTGAAGATAGAGGTTATAACGTTGAAAAGTATCGTAAGTTCTCTCCGGCTGAGGCTACTGCTGCGGCTACCGCATTTCCAAGTTTAAGTTTTAAGGTTTCAAAGAAAGATGATGAAAGTAAAATATGCGATGTACGATATGCTAATATTAGTCGTCAAAAGCTCGATACATTCTTTAATGATATTGATGATGCTGACACAGAGAACACCGAAGTAATTGTAATGATGATGGGACCAGTATCAGACGCACATCATGTGGTAGCATTGAAACAATATATGAAGCTCAAAGAATCAGGTGAGAAGGAGCGCAGAAAATTGCGTGTATCATTCTTCAGTATTGAGATGATAGTAATTAATCCTATGAAGCATGTACTTGTTCCAAAGCATCAAATTGTACCACCTGAGGCACACGCTGAACTAATGAATTCATTATATATTACTGTAAAGACAAAACTCCCTGAAATTAAGTTTCATGTTGATCCAATCGCACGTTGTATTGGTGCAGTGCCAGGCGATATTGTAAAGATTACTAGACCAAGTTCTTCTGCGGGTGAATCAATTATGTATCGTCTATGTGCGCCATAAATTATAGTAATTAAAAAAATATTAAGACGCTTTAATAATATTTTTCCACAGTATTTTGTCCTTGGGATTACCAGGAGAAGCAATGACATCTTGGATTGAAAAAAGGGCTGAATTCCAAAAACGATTTGATGAGCTTTCTCAAGAGAATGTTCAGGCATTAATTACGGAATTAAATAAGGCAGTTGGAAACTACATTTCAAAAGGTGGATTGAGTCAGGATCCAAATAGTAATTCAGACTATAATAATGTTATTAATCTTACACAAAGGGCTGAAAATATAAAAGAGCGATATTCATCACTAAATGATGATATTTTAATGTATTTAAGAAATAATGCCAAAGATACCGATATGTCTGGATTATTAACTGAAAATGGAGAATTACAGAAGCAAATTAATCGTTTAGAAAAGATTCAAGAAGAAATAAAGGTTGACGTTGAAAGCTCAATTACTAGAGATAAGTTACTCCGGTCTCGCGATACAGATGTAACACGCCATCAATTATTTATATTGGATAGACCTATAAGAAAAGGATTAATTCCTTATTTATGGATAATTTCAGTTTTATTTATTGGCATAGGGCTTGTAATACTCAAAATGAGTATGCCATCATTGGGAACAGACGTAGGCAGTAGTTCAGTCTTATATATGGTAATGGAATTTATTACTAATAAAATTGTATTAGGTTCATTATTACTGTCAGCATTAATTGTAATTTTATTTTTATCATTAAAAGTCGCGGGCGTATTTGGAAATTAAGCATAAAAAGTAAAGTAAATATAGTAGAATGTCTTGTCTTAAAACAACGATAACAGATACAGAATTAAATCAGACATATTCGAATGGCAATCTTCCAGGATTATTACCGAGTCAAATACCTGGAGCTTCAGATAGAGATAGTAATAAAATATTAAATAAAAATATTGTTAAAACTATTATTGGTTCCTTAAAAAGTTCTGGGGTTATTCCGACACTTACGACCGGCAATTCTGATTTATTCATGAAGAAACAAAATGAATTATTGAAAAATATTCAAGCAGAGTATTGTTTTTATGAATCAAGATACAAATATTCACTTGAAAAGCTTTTTAGTACAATAGGTCAAAGCTATATTAATAATACAGAGGATGTTCAAAATACTATTAAATCATATTTAACATCATCACAGGAATTAAATCAAAAATTAAATGATTTAACACAAATCATAAATGGCGTTACAGAGGATATGTTATCTTCAAATTCTGATTTAGAGGATAAAGTTAAGGCATTTGATAAGCAAAATAAAGAACAACAGCTTAAATTACAATATCAAAATAAAGTAATTTCATCAAATCAGGCCTCCACAGAATTAAATAAACAAATGGTAAAATTTACAGAGCAAAAAGCTAAATATTCTAATAATCTACTTGGTCTTTACAGTTTTCTAAATATTGTAGCACTAGGATTATTAGTATATGTTTATAAATCTGCCAGAGATTAGAATATTTAGACCGATTAACAATATAGGCTAGCGGCAAACAAATATTTAAAAATGGTCATTGGTCTAAAACAAATATAGTATGTTGGTCTAAGCTAATTTCTTTAAACGAACTAGGATATGTCTAATCATAATCAGATTATAGATTATACAAAATTATTTCAAGATGTAGAATTGGCTACAGGTGTAGGTCAATTAAAACAAAATCCAGCACAGCTTCAACAATTTCTACAGGGTCAGCAAGATAAAATTTATGAGGATGTTATTAAGCAAAAAGATTCAACGTTTCAAAAAGCCTACGGAGATTTAAATCTTGCCTCACAAGCTCGTGATGCTATTTTATTACTTGATAAACGTAATCAAGAATTGTCTGAAATTCAGACACAGATATATAATAATCAGACAAAATCTGTGAATGTTATTACAGATAATAAGAATTTATCTGGCCGAAAATATGAAATGAATCAATGGTCTGTTAGTAATAAAAATGATACATTATTTGTATTTTCTTCACTTTTTATATTATTATCTATATTAATTCTTTTAACAGCTTTATGGCATATGCGATTAATTAGTGGAAGCCTATGTGGTAGTTTAGCAGCACCTTTAATTATAATTTTTATATTAATCATAATATATCGTGCTAATTTTACAAATATTTGGAGAAATAATAGATATTGGAATAGACGTACATTTGAAGGTAAATATGGAAAAATTCCAATTCCACTATGTCCTAATATTAATGACCTTAGCCAAGCTCAAGCATCCATTAATAAATAATATAACTAAAAATCCAACCTTAGTTTCATTAGAGTCCGATATAAAACATGATATAAATAAGGCTGAATTATCCATAGCACAGGCATCTACTTAGAAATGTTAAGGCATTACAGCATAATAGGGCATCCTTACCATTTTATATTAGACCAATGCGCTTCGCATTTATTTTAAAATGAATGCGAAGCGCATTGGTCTAAATATTAATGCTCCGCCATAACAACTTTAAATGACTAAATGACTAAATAATCAAATAGTCAACAGTATAACACCTTGACATAATTTT
>SESB01002439.1_pt1 | contig 10882 bp, 9 predicted proteins | sample 3171441 | NCBI WGS metagenome assembly SESB01 (sample SAMN06051867, study PRJNA518727) | freshwater metagenome | biome: subpolar coniferous forest; feature: holomictic lake; material: water; isolation source: holomictic Lake 227, 6 m depth | place: Canada: near Kenora, Ontario | collected 2014-07-08...
ACGTTGCCAGGGGGCGTGTCCCGTCCCAAACAACAGCCGCTGCTCAGGATGAAGCGCCCGCCCGGCTTGCCCTGCTGGAGGGCATCCCGCGTGAGGGCATATACTTCGTCGGGGGTTTGCTTTACCAGATCGCCTGTATTCAGGTTGCCTTTCAAAGTGATGCTGCGCCCGACGCGCTTTTTGGCCTGCGCAACATTCACCTGCCAGTCGATCTCCACGCCATCACTGCCAGTCTCCAGCAGACTTTCGAGGCTTTGATCCAGCTTGCCGCAAATGTGTAAAATGGAAGTCTTGCCCATTTCGTGGATGCGGTCCACCACGCGTTTTTCAAACGGCATCACATATTTGCGGTAGCTTGCACTGCTAAGCAGACTATTGGAGGCGAAGCCTTCCCCGATCCAGATGCAGCCGGGGTCGAGTTCTTTGAGGGCATCCACCCAGTTTTGGGCAAATGGAACGCGCTGGGCAATGGCTTCCAGCAGCGCGGCCTCGTCATCAATGGTTCCGATCATGATGGCATCCATTCCGACCAGGAATGCCACCTGGGAAAACGGGCCGGTGACTGTGGTGTTGATGAGGTACTTCTCCCGGTATTTCGGAGGGATCGCTTTCAGAGTCCGAAGGCAGGCGATCATCAGGTATTCATCCGTGCCAATGCGAGGATCGGCGAAATCTGTGATCTCGCATTGTTCAATGGAGCCGATGTCGTTTTCGGGAACCATCCACGTCAAGCCGCCTTTGGTTTGGACCCGATGCGTTCCGTTCTCCACTTTGTGGTCCAGCATGACATCGTCGGAAAGACCGATGTTAATGGATACGCCGTCAATATCGGGGTGGCGGTCCAGGGTTGCCACCAAAGCCGCAGCGTATGCTTCCGGATTCATAAAACACTCGGAAACAGACATGCCTGCACATGCCGCAGCATAGGAAGTGTCGATCAAAGGGACGCAAGGCACTCTGTCTGGTATTTGACCGCGTAGTGTGGCTTCGGCTCTTTCTCTCGGTTTCACAAAGTAATATTCTTATGCAAGTTGTTTTTGGAGATCTTCCAGGCTGAGTCCCTTGGTTTCGGGAAGAAATTTCCATACCAACACCAACTGGGCGAGCATCATGAAAGCAAAAAAGCCGAATGCCATTGAGCCGGAGGCTTTTGCAATCACGGGAAAGACCCATCCGATGCCCGCGCAGAGAATCCACATGAGAAAGCAGGCGATGGCTGCTCCCGAAGCGCGCACGGAATTCGGGAGCAACTCATTGATGACGACCCATACGACTGCGCCTTGCGAATAGGCATGCGTGCCGGTGATGCCGATCATTGCGGCAATGACAACCCAGCCGCTTGCATGGGCCGCAAAAACCCATGCTGCCAGGAGGTGCGAAATGATGAATGTCACGGAGCCGGCCAGCAGGAGAGCCTTTCGCCCAATCCGGTCGATGAGCGCCATCCCCACAAAAGTCATGACGAGATTCCCCAAGCCGACATACACGGATTGCATCAGCGCATCCGCCTTTGCCGCACCGGCCATCCGGAAGATATCCGTTGTGTAATAAATGACGGCGTTGATGCCGTCGAGTTGGTTGAAAGCCGCGATCATGCACGCCAGCAGCAGCGGTTTCAGGTGCTTGCGCTGGAAAATCCGGGCGGGCCTGCCGCCTGCCGACTCGCTGGCGAGTGATTCCTGAATGCTCCGGGCCTCCGCGGCCGGAGTTTCATGCCCCAGGCGGGTGAGAACGGCCTCCGCTGCGGCGAAGCGCCCCTTTTTAACGAGCCAACGGGGGCTCTCCGGGATGAAAAGCACCGTCACCAGAAAGAGCACGGAAGGAATTGCCATCAGGCCAAACATCCATCGCCATGCTTCCGGGTGATCCGCGCCCATGAAGCGCATGACCAGGAAATTCGAGAAATACGCAACGAGAATGCCCAGCACAATGTTGAGCTGGCTGACGGCAACCAGAAGGCCCCGCCGCTTTGCCGGTGCGATTTCGGTGATGTAAATCGGACAAACCACGGAAGCGGCTCCCACCGCCACTCCTCCAATGAGCCGAAAAAAGAGGAGGGCATGCCAGTTCCATGCCCAGCCGCATCCGACGGCGGAAACTAGGAACAGCAAGGCCAGGATCGTGAGGACGGGGCGCCTGCCGAGCCTGTCCGCCGGACGCCCCGCTCCGGCGGCTCCGAAGATGGTGCCAATCAACGCACACGAAACGGTGAAGCCAAGGAGGTTGTCATTGAGCCCGAAAACCTGGCGCAGCGCTTCCGTGGTCCCGGAGATCACGGCCGTATCGAACCCGAAAAGAAGCGAGCCAAGTGCAGCAACCATGGCACTGAGGAAGACGACTCCGCTTCCCCGGGGTTCGCTGGAGGTTTCGGGGGAATGACTGAGAGCGTGGGGGACATGCATGATATTAATGTGATTTTAAGACAGCTTCTTAGTTCTTAGTTGCCAGAAAGGAGATTGCAAGCTAAATGTCTAAACATATAGACATGAACATCTCTCTTAATTCCCATCCTGGAAAGGGAACCCCTTCCGCAGGGCTCCCGCTGTACTCGCAGATCGAACGCGAGCTGCGGACGATCATCGCCCAGCCCAAATACCAGAAGGGCGCTCTTTTACCGGATGAACTGACGCTGGCCAACCGGTTCGGTGTAAGTCGCGGCACCATGCGTTTTGCGATTGGCCGGCTCGTGGAGCAGCGGCTCGTGGAGCGCAAGGCCGGGGTGGGCACCCGCGTGCGGCCCGCTGCGGCGGAATCGAGCATCGGGGACTGGCGGAGCTTTTCCCGCGCCATGGCGCGCAGAAACATCCAGGTGGAATGTTTTCATCTGGATACCACGACGCTCCCGGCCCGGGCGCGGGTGGCCAGTGCGTTGCACATAGCGGAGGGGACTCCGGTGCTGCGGCTGGACCGCGTGCGCGGATGGGGAGGTGAGCCGGTATTGCATTCACGATCCTGGATTCATCCCCGGCTCCGGTTGAGCGGGGATGCCGATTTCACCAAGCCGCTTTACGAGCTGATCTATGAGATGACGGGAACCGAGGTGGTGAGCGCCCGCGAGGAGCTTTCGGCAGTGGGCGCTTCGAGGGCGCTGGCCAGCCATTTGCATGTGAAGCCCGGCCATCCCCTGCTGCTGCGGTTGCATACGGTTTTTGACAAGGGCAACCGGCCTGTGGAATTTGCGGAAGTGCATTACGTGAGCACCCGGTTTGCATTGACCCTCGATTTGAAGCGCGAAGGAATATGATCACGCTCGCAGCCGATTTTGGCGGGACCACAATCAAATACGGGCTTGTCCGGGAAGGCGGCTTGATTGCCCGCGGACGTATGGCGGCTTGCGCGGACCGCCCCATGACGGAGCGGCTCGAAGCTGTTGCGAATGCGTTGGAAGCGTTGTTGAAAGAGAATGGGGTTGCGTTGTGTAATTGCAAGGGGGCTGCCTTGGCGCTTCCTTTTCTGGTGCATCCCAGCCAGGCGCGCGTTCTGGGTGAATTCGGCAAGTTTCCCGGGGCGGTTGAGATCGATTACGACGCGTGGAGCCGGAATCGGTTGGGGGTTCCGATTGTGATCGAGAACGATCTGCGCATGGCGCTCCTCGGCGAATGGGCGGCGGGGGCAGCACGGGGCAGGGATGACGTGGCGATGCTCGCACTGGGCACAGGCATTGGATGCGCGGCAATGGCGGGAGGGCGGCTTTTGCGCGGGGCGAACAATCGCGCGGCAACCCTGCTGGGGCACAGCTCCATTGCGCTCGATGGAGCGGTGGGCCGCTGCGGCAACGTGGGATGCGCTGAAGACCTGGCTTCCACCGCCACATTGCCAGATTTGGCGCGGGCGATGGAGGATTTTGGCGCCAGTCCGCTGGCGGTTGCGGAGAGGGTCGATTTTGAAGCGGTATTTACGCATGCAGCAAAGGGTGATCCCTGCTCCCAAGCGCTCCTTTCGCACTGTCTCAAGGTATGGGCCACTTTGGTGCAAAACGTGATTTTGGCTTATGACCCAGAACTGGTGGTGCTCGGCGGAGGTGTTCTGCGCAGCGGGGACATTATCCTGCGTGCCTTGAGCAACCATTTGCAACAACACATGCCCGGGTTGCCGCTGGAGACTCCGATGGCGGCTGCCGCACTGGGAGACGATGCCGCGCTTTTGGGCGGCGAAACGCTTTTTAGACAATTTCTTAATCAAACCCACCCTGCATCGATTTCATGAGAAAGCCCAATTACGACAAAACTCCATTCATCCAGGTGCCCGAAGGGGAAAACTGCTGTGTGCAAGGCTGGTCAGAGATCGGCGCGACATTGCGTGCTGCGGTCGAGAAGCGCGGCGCGAAAAAGACGGTGCTTGTGGTGGAATGTTATACCGGGGTGGATGAAGCGGCGCTGCTCCGGCATTTAAGCGCGGAGCTTTCTCCCGCCCTGACCATCCATGCGGCGGCTGGGATGCTGCCGCCCGACCGGGTGGATGCACTGGTGCAGCCATTCCTGGGCGGTGACGACCCTGTGTTTGGATTTCTCTGCGGGCTGACGCTGCCGGATTTTTTCGATCCGCAAGCGCTCGCATGCCTTCGCGCACAGGCGGAAGCTGTTCAGGAGGGGGTTGTGCTGGTGCTCGGTTGTGGCGCAAGCATGATCGCGGATGCGAATATCCTGGTGTACGCCGATATGGCCCGATGGGAGGGGCAACTCCGTTACCGGCGCAACGAAGCCAGCAATCTTGGCGTGGAGAACCGGACCACACCGGCCAATCTCCAGTATAAACGCGCATTTTTTGTGGACTGGCGCGTTTGCGACCGCTGGAAACGGCCTTTGATTGCCCGCTGGGATTATGTGCTCGATACGCATCTCCCCGGCACTCCCAAGCTGGCCGATGGGGAAGCTGTGCGGCGGGGATTGCGCCACGCGGCCACACGCCCGTTCCGGGTGGTGCCATTTTTCGATCCCGCCCCTTGGGGTGGGCAGTGGATGAAAGAGGTTTGCGATCTCGACCGGAATGCCAGGAATTTCGGCTGGTGCTTTGATTGCGTTCCCGAAGAGAACAGTCTCCTGCTGAGCTTTGGAAGCATGCGTGTGGAGATCCCCTCGCTGGACCTGGTATTTTATCGACCGGAAGCGCTGCTTGGGGAAGGCGCTCATGCCCGATTTGGAGACGAATTTCCCATCCGGTTCGATTTTCTGGACACGATCGGCGGGGGAAATCTCTCCTTCCAGGTGCATCCGCGCACCGAATACATCCAGCACCGATTTGGCATGCATTACACGCAGGACGAAAGCTACTACATGCTGGATGCCGCCCCGGGAGCAACGGTTTATCTCGGCCTCAAGGAAGGCGTGGATAGCGCCGCGATGTTGAGAGATTTACAAACGGCAGAAAACGGTGGCGCTCCCTTTCCCGCCGAAAATTACGCAAACCAGTTCCCGGCAAAGAAGCACGACCATTTCCTGATACCCGCTGGAACGGTGCATTGCAGCGGAGCGGAAGGCATGGTGCTGGAGATCAGCGCAACCCCTTACATTTTTACATTCAAAATGTGGGATTGGGGGCGCCTTGGGCTCGATGGCAAACCGCGCCCCATTCATCTCCAGCATGCCATTCCCAACATCAATTGGTCACTCACAACCGAGGTGGCCGCGCAACAACTCGTAAACCGGGTGGAACCTGTTGCCTCGGGCGACGGCTGGCGCGAAGAACGCACCGGACTGCATGGGCGCGAATTCATCGAGACGCGCCGGCACTGGTTTACAAAGGCCGTTTCGCACGACACGGCTGGCAATCTCCATGTGCTCAACCTTGTCGAGGGGGAGGAGGCGGTTGTGGAGAGCCCCTCCGGTGCGTTCGAACCATTCGTGGTGCACTATGCGGAAACATTTATCATTCCTGCTGCCGTGGGGCGCTATACCATCCGCCCGCACGGCCCATCGGAAGGCTGCGAATGCGCCACGATGAAGGCGTTCATGCGCGGGGTCTAACCCATGGCTAGCCGGTAGCGAGGGCTTGTTCCAGTCCCTCAATGGCCTCAATCGGTTGGCCGAAGGAACGGGCGGTAGCGATGCCCTTTTGCGGGTCGGGTGCTTCCTCCAAAGTCAGGCATGAGATGCCGTTGAACTCCCGGGCAATCCGTTCTCCCACTACGCCCAATTCCCTGCGTACCCACGCCATGTCGGCCTGCTTCAGATCGAGTGCTGTCTGGATGCCCGCAGCATACAACCGGGCTGCGAGACGCCTGCCGATCCCCCAAATGTCCGCTTCGATAATCCATTGGGTGCCCTTCCAGCAGTGCTTAGAGCATTTTACAAAAAAATGTGGCCAGTGGCTTGGGAGCGCCGAAGGCTGGTGCAAGGCGGCTTGGCCCGCAGCGGCTGTGTTTGTAAACACAGCCCAAGGGACAAACGGTTTGCAACGGCCTTCGCCGCCCCAAGACGCGGCTATAGTTTTTGGTAAATTGCTCTAGGATCAGCAGATCAAGCCGTTCAAGCTGCTTTTGCAGCCGCTGAAGGGTGCGTGTTTCCCGCATTTCGAGCAACTGGGTCACCAGCGCCGTGGTGCTGGTAAAGCGCACCCGCTTGCCCTGGCCGCACGCGGCGAAGCCCAGCGCTGTGGGGAGGTGCGTTTTGCCGGTGCCGGGGTTGCCCACAAGCAGGATGTTTTCTTTGCGCACCATGTATTCGCCGCTGCCCACGAGTTCCCGAACCAAGGCTTGGTTGATCGAGGGGCGGGCTCCGAAGTCGAAGCTCTCCAGGGTTTTGACTACCGGGAAGGCGGCGTCACGTATCCGCCGCATCGTCACCCCCGAACAGAGCAAATTGGCAATCAGGGCGTTCGCCTTGGGCTTGTGCTGCCGATAGGTGGCCGTGCCGGTGTGCGACCCGAAATAACGGCCGCAAGCCTTGCAGCGGTAGCGGGGCACGGGTTGCCGGTCGAACTTGGTTCGGTAATACCCCTTCTTCGCATACCAGCCGGGAGCGGGTGCCCCGTGGTGCTTGCAGGCGGGGTTGGGACAGGTGATCGGAGGCGTGAACATCTGCAATAGAGATACGGGGAGACTTCAAACGTTTGAAGCAGGATGCGGGCCAACCCCAGCCTGCCCTGTGTTTATCGGGATTTTCGCTTCGGGTTCACTTTTCCAGGTGCAGCGAAGTAGGCCAGTTAAAAAACAATTGTAGCACAAATCAGCACGGTACAATTTTCAATCTTTGCCGAAGCCCTCGCAAACCTGGTGCATCGTAAGTCGAGAGCGCCCTCTTCAAACACGGTGTCACGTCAGGGTCTGCCGCCACGTGTGAGGAGAGTGACCATAAGCCTGTTTGAAAGCTATAGACAGGTGAAAACCCGAGCTGAACCCGACGCGCGCGGCAATGTCATCCAGCTTGGCGTCGCTCGATGCAAGCAGCCGCCGTGCGCGAGTCAAGCGCAGGTGAATGACGTATTGCCACGGTGCGAATCCCGTGTGCGCGCGAAAAGCACGTCGAAAATGCGAATACGCCACGCCGAGCCGTTCGGCGAGCGCTTCCACGTTCACTGCCTGGGCGTGGTTATCGCGGAGGTAACGTGCCGCCTCATTCACGGCGCGTTCAATGCGGGAAGGCTTTGAGCGCGTTGGTGCAATGCGGGCGCAAAGTGCGAGCACCTGCAAGGCGGCAGCCGACAATTCAGGCGGGAAGCCGATCTCCCCTTTTTGGCTCCGCCTGTGTATGGAATTCAGCATCTCCTCCAAACCAGCGTCGATCGCTCCGCGGCGCAGAATAGTCCGAGGCAAAAAGGTTCCGGCTTGCAGGAGTCCGTCAACAACAGGTCCCTGCACTTCAATCCAGCTTTCCTCCCAGCCCGTCTGCGGCTCGGGGCGATAGCGATGCCAGGTTTTTGGGAGGAGCAGAAAGACCATGCCAGCCTCGACGCTACGCTTGCCCGTCGCGCGAGTTTCGAGCCAACCGCGCCCCGCCGATATGAGCACGATTTGGAGCGAGTCCAGCACTCTGCCGTGCTCCCCGTCAAAGTGGTGGTCTTCAGGGTGTTTTGCCGGCGGATACTCTGCGCCAGCAGGAATGCGCGAAAACCCCGAAGCCGTGACCCCCAGCCCCCATTGGCGCAATTCATGGGAGAGGGGTAAATAGCGAAAGTAATTTTCGGAGAAGCGGGTCATTTTCTATATGCTTATGATCATTCTGACCATTCCATTTCGGATGGCGATCCCATAATGTCACGATATGAATCCTCCCCCTCTCCGCATCGGACTCTTCGGCATTGGCCTCGACACTTACTGGCCCCAGTTCCCGGGACTGAAGGAGCGACTGGAGGGATATGTCGCTCGCGTCGCGCAGAAGCTCGAACGGCCGGGCGCCGAGATCGTCAACTTGGGATTAGTGGATAACCCCGAGCGCGCCTATACCGCTGGCCGTGAGTTTCGCCGTGCGGACGTTGATCTCATTTTCCTTTACGTCACGACCTATGCCCTCTCTTCCACGGTGCTGCCGGTGGTGAGGCGCGCCAAGGTGCCTGTGGTTGTGCTGAACATCGTGCCCGAGCCAGCCATCGACTATGCTGCGTTCAATGCGCTCGGCGATCGGACGAAAATGACAGGGGACTGGCTGGCCTTCTGTTCGGCCTGTCCGGTGCCGGAAATCTCGAATGTTTTCCAGCGCGCCGGTATCCCTTTTCACCAAATCACCGGCGTGCTCGAAAACGACCCGCAGTGCTGGCGCGAGATTGATGCGTGGGTGGAAGCCGCGCGGGTGGCCGCGGGCATGGCAAACAACCGCCTTGGGCTTATGGGCCACTATTACAGCGGCATGCTTGACATTTATTCCGATGTGACGTTGCAGTGCGCCACCTTCGGCACGCATGTGGAGATTCTTGAGGTGGATGAACTCGCCGCCCTCCGTCGCGAAGTCACGGTCAGCGAGGCCGAGGCGCGCGTGCGGGAGTTTCACGAAATATTCGATGTGCAACCGGACTGCCCCCCGGAGGATCTCGCCGAGGCCGCATGCACCGCAATCGCGCTTGACCGCCTTGTGGAAAACCATCGTCTCGGCTCGATGGCTTACTACTACAAAGGCACCGGCGTGGCCGATAACGAGACAACGCTCGCCTCGATCATCCTCGGCACTTCGCAGCTTACCGGACGGGGGATACCCGTGGCGGGCGAATACGAGGTAAAGAATGTCCAGGCGATGAAAATCATGGACCTTTTCGGTGCCGGCGGCTCATTCACGGAATACTACGCTATGGATTTTAAAGATGATGTGGTGCTTATGGGGCACGACGGCCCGGGCCACATCGCGATTGCCGAAGGGAAGACAAAAGTGCGCCCGCTCAAGGTTTACCATGGCAAAGTCGGTCGCGGCGTATCCGTCGAGATGGCGGTGAAACACGGCCCCGTAACACTGCTCTCGGTCATTGAGCGCGTCGGCGGCAAGCTTGCACTGCTCTGCGCGGAAGCGGAGTCGGTGCCCGGACCGATCCTGGAGATCGGCAATACCAACAGCCGCTATCGCTTCGCGTGCGGGGCAAGAGAATTTGTCAATCGCTGGAATGCCGCGGGCCCAGCCCATCATTGCGCCGTCGGCATCGGACATATCGCGGAAAGGATTGAAAAACTCGGGAAATTGTTGGATATAGAGACCATCCGCATCGTTTGAAAGCGGCCGGAACAACCATTTCTCTCATTATTATGAACAATCCCCTCATCGGCGTTTTCTACCACTGGCTCGGCGGCCTGGCCTCAGCTAGTTTTTATATTCCCTATCGCGGCGTCAAAAAATGGTCATGGGAAACCTACTGGCTTGTCGGCGGCTTCTTTAGCTGGATCATCGCGCCGCTAACGCTGGCCTCTTTGCTCGTGCCAGAATTATGGGCTTCGATTGCCGCTGCACCGGGGCGGTCATTGTTCTGGGCGTATTTCTTCGGCGCGATGTGGGGGGTTGGAGGGTTGACCTTTGGCCTAACGATGCGCTATCTCGGCATCGCCCTGGGGATGGCGGTGGCACTCGGTTTTTGCGCGGCCTTCGGCACGCTCGTTCCCCCAATCTTCGCCGGAGAATTTGGCAAGATTCTCGGCACCGGTTCAGGGCAGATGATTTTGCTGGGTGTGCTAGCGTGCCTGGGAGGCATTGGCGTGAGCGGGCTGGCAGGCATGTCCAAGGAGCGGGAACTTTCCCCGGAACAAAAAGCCGCAACGGTGAAGGAGTTCAATTTTGGCAAAGGCATGCTCGTGGCCACGTTTTCCGGCGTGATGAGTTCCTGCTTTGCTTACGGATTGGCCGCCGGAAAACCGCTGGCGGAATTATCGAAGGCTGCGCTTTTGCGGAGCGGCGGCAGCGATCTTTGGCAGAATCTGCCTGTGTTGATCATCGTTTTATGGGGCGGCTTCACCACGAACTTCATCTGGTGCGTTATTCTCAACCTCAAGAACCACTCCAGCCACGAATACTTGAACCTGCGCTCGAGTGCAGTTGCCGAGGTCAAAACTGCCGAGCGAGTGATGGTGTCGAATGTTTGTGAGGAGAAATCGGGGCTCGCATCCAATGCCTCAACCCACGGCAGCCCCGTCAGGCCTTCGGCGCACGCCGGCCCGGCCCCGTTGCTCCGCAATTACCTCTTCTCGGCAGCTGCCGGCGTGACGTGGTATCTCCAGTTTTTCTTCTATAGCATGGGCCAGACGAAAATGGGGAAATACGAGTTTTCGAGTTGGACGCTACACATGGCCAGCATCATCATTTTCAGCACACTCTGGGGCATTGTGCTGCACGAGTGGAAGGGCACGAGCAAACGTACGCATGCGCTTATCGGTATCGGCCTAGCCGTGTTGATCGGATCGACGATGATTGTCGGTTACGGCAACTATCTCGGGACTTTGGTTTCTGGACATTGAGGGATTTATCCTTTTCCGTGC
>SESB01002440.1_pt1 | contig 10847 bp, 8 predicted proteins | sample 3171441 | NCBI WGS metagenome assembly SESB01 (sample SAMN06051867, study PRJNA518727) | freshwater metagenome | biome: subpolar coniferous forest; feature: holomictic lake; material: water; isolation source: holomictic Lake 227, 6 m depth | place: Canada: near Kenora, Ontario | collected 2014-07-08...
CAAGCCCGCCGCCAAGAAGGCCCCCGCCAAGGCCGCGAAGCCTGCCGTGAAGAAGGCTGTCGCCAAGAAGGTCTGAGGCTCTGGACGGATCACGAAAGAGGCCGCCCCGGGGCGGCCTCTTTCGTTGCGGGCTCAGGGTTGGCGCTCAGGCCGATTCCGAGGTCGGAACCGTGAACCCGTGGCGGGTCCGGAATCGCTCGACGCCGGCGTCAGGCAGGGTGGCCAGGTCCGCCAGGGAGACGGACCGCAGCCGCTCCATGATCTTGTCCCGGGTCTCCTCCCAATACTCATGCAGGGTGCAGGGCTTTGCGGCCGTGCAGCCGATCATGCCCATGAGGCAGCGCTTCTGCCAGGCCACGCCATCGATGGCGTCCGTCAGGTCCGCCACCGAGATCTCCGCGGAGGCCTTGGCCAGGACCACGCCCCCGTGGTGCCCGCGGCGGGCCACCACCAGGCCCTTCTTGGCCAGCTTGTGGATCAGCTTCGACAGGTAGGAGCGGGGAATCCCCGTGGACTCGGCAATGGCCTCGACCAGCACGGGCTGGCCCCCGGGTTCCTGGAGGCATCTCAGGGCGCGCACCGCGTAGCCTGTGGTCTGGGACAGCGGAAGCATGGGACCCTCCTGTGACAAACGTATGGCATAAAACCCTGCTCAACCTTGAAGATGCGCTCGTGGTCTTCCAAATCAATTGACCCTGTGATCCTCATCACGCCATAGGCCCCCTGGAGGGATGTTGTCGAGGATTTGCAGGTCCAAACCATGTGACGTCTAGGTCCGGATAGGTAGCCAGAGTTGCCCAGAGGTCCTGAGACCGACAGGAACTGGGGTCCAGCTACTTGGCGACCACCAGCTTGCGGATGATGTGGAAGGTGCCCGCAGGGATGGCCTTCTTCTCCACCAGATCCGCCTTGGAACGGTAGGGGCGCTTGGCCACGATGGCCTCGGCGCAGGCCAGGTCAATGCCCGGCAGCGTCATGAGCTGCGCCTTGGTGGCGTGGTTGATGTCCACGGCCTTGGCCTTGGCTTCGGCCTCGGCCTTGGCTCTGGCCCTCTGCTTCTTCTCTTGGGCCTTGGCCTTGGCCTCCTGCTGGGCCTTGGGCAGGGGTTTCCTGGGGGCTGGTGCCTCGTCTTCCTGGGCCTGGGCCCAGGAGCCTGCGGCAAGCGCCAGAGCAAGGGTCAGCGCAAGTCGAACAATTTTGTTAATCATGAATTACCTCAGTGTTATTCGTTCATTTTCCAATCGGCGGGACGAGGTGTCAATGTCGGCGCCCCATGAAAAAGAACCCGGCTGCCAGGAGGCGTCCGGGTTCTTTTCTCGGTAGAGGTGATCCACGGGACCCGGCAGGCCGGGTCCCGCAGTCAGACAGTTACTTCCAGCTCATGTGGACGGCCTTGATGTCCGCAACCTTTCCGGAGCCGTGGCAGATCAAGCACTGCTCGACACGACCAACCGCGATGGAGGCAGAGCGGGCCATGTAGTGCGAGCCGCCGTTGAGTTCCATGTGCGCGATGGCAGTGTTGTTGTCGTGGCAGGCAGAGCAGGCCGCGGTAATCGGGGAAGTCACGAGCGTCGAACCAGCCGCGGCCGTGTAGGGCGTGGTGCTGGCGGTGGCGAAGTTGGTGGCAAAGCCAGCGCCGTAGCCCGTGGCATCAGCCAGGGGCAGGATGCCCGCGGCCTTGTTCGCGTTATTGGGATCGATGAAGGGAGAGATGACACTGTCTGCGGCGAGCACGGTTTCAGTCCCCAGCTTGATGGAGTAGGCAGTGGCAACGGTCTTCCCGGTGGCCACGGTCGTCCAGAGCAGGTTGGGGAAGGCGCTGGCGCTGGCGCTGGCGCTGAAGTCATAGGTCCCGCTGACATGGCAGGCTTCGCAGTTGTTCAGGATCGCCGGGTAGGTGACTTCCCAGTACTTGTCGCCCGCCGTGGCTTCCCACGAGTACTTGTTGACCCGCTTGGAGCTGCCGTGGATGGCGTGCACCGCATCCTTGATGTTCACACCCCAGCCGCTGTTGACGCGGTTGACGTTGTGGCAGAAGGTGCAGGTGGGGGCGTCATTGCGCTGGGCTGCGTGGTAGACCTTGGCGGTGAAGACACCGAGGGCCGCGTGGCAGTCGTTGCACTTGGCGTTGGTGACGATGGCGCGACGGGTCGCGGTGGCGCCGGCAGTGAAGCCCGTGGGCAGGGTGCCAGAGATCTTGACCGCCACGTTGGGGGCGGGAACGCTGACGCCGCCCTGCTTCTTGCCTTCCACATTGTAGGCAAAGCCCGGAACGTTGATCTGGGTGAAGGGCTGGGTGCTGCTCAGGCCGTAGGTGTAGCCGATGCCGCCCGTGAGCATGGTGGCGGTGGTGGGGATCTTCACGGTGGTCAGGGTCAGCGTGTAGTAGCCGCTGGCATCGGGGCCCGTCATGGTACCGGTGGTTGCAGACTTGTTCCAGATGTTGCGGACGTAGCCGCTCACCGTGGCGTTCCAGTCGGCGGGCGTATCAATGCCATCCTGGGGAACCGCGAAGGCGAGGTAGACGCTGGGGCCGCCCACGAAGTTGGGCCACAGCTCGACGGTCGCATCAGCCGCGGCAGGGGCCGCGTTGAAGGCCACCGCAGCGCCGTCCTGGAGGAACTTGAACAGGAAGACAGGCTGCTGGCTGGCATTGAGTGTGACGCTCTTGAGGTCCCAGCTGAGCTTCTTGGCGCCCGTGGGCAGCGAGTCGGTGTAAGCCGCCACGTAGGAGGCGTTGGTGTTGTTGTTGCCACCCGTCACCAGGAAGCCGTTGTTGCTGTTGGGGGCGACCAGGGGGGTGTGGACGGTGTCGATGCCGGCAGGGGTATGGCAGTTGACGCAGTTCTTGTCGTCCAGCTGGGGGCCGCCATTGGGGCTGCCCACCGCGCCGTGGTTGGCACCGGTCGCGAAGTTCACGCTGTCATGGCAGGCGCCACAGGCCAGACGGCTGGGAACATTCTTCCAGTTGTCGCCCTGGGGGGTGGTCGCGGTGTTGGTGTGGCACTTCACGCAGTTGCGCTGGTCCTGGGGATAGGTCACTTCGCCGAAGGTGAAGGAGCCGCTGGTATACTTGGTCAGCGTCAGCTCTTCGCCCATGTGGTACTTGTGCACCATGTTCGGGAAATCGACGATCGAGTTGTTGTTCACGCGGGTCGCGTTGGTGGTGTAGCCGGTCCCGGTAGAGTTGAGGACCGCCTCGGTGGCGCCGAACTTGATCTGGTCGGTGTGGCAGGTCATGCAGTAGCGGGGCTCGATGCGGTTGCCGTGGATGCGCAGCATCGAGTGGCAGCTGTTGCAGTCGACCACGTTGACCATCTCGCGCTGCACATCGGTAGCCGCGGGGGCCTTGCCGGTGGCGGGCACGAAGTCGTAGGTCAGGTTCGCAGGCACCTTGATGGTGACGGCGGGGACGCCGGAGTTGGAGCCATCGGCGGTGTTGGTGCTGGTGCCACGGGCGTTGCCGCCGATCTGGATGCCAACACGGTGGACCAGGGCGGGCTGGAAGCTCACGTCGCCCAGGTCAGCCTTCTTGCTCGTGGTGGTGTCCGTGAAGGCTGCCACGACGCCAGCGGCGGCGGTGATGTCACGGAAGAAGGTGTACTTGTACGTGCCGTCCTTGTTGTCGACCAGGGTGCCAAAGGCGTCGCTGGTGGGCGTGCGGGCGGTCACGGTCGGGGAGGCCACCGTGGGCGAGGAGGTGACGAGGTAGCTCACCCACTTGCTGGGGCTGCCGTTGGTGCCCGGCACCAGCTTGGCGAAGGTGAAGGACATGTTGGCAGTGGTGGCGTAGAGAGCCGCTGTGGGGTTCTTGGTGAGGAACCCGAGCCCGCTGACGGGCGTGCCGTACTGGTCGGTGACCGAGAAGGTCACGACCGGCTTGCCGGCGGTGGCGGACACGGCCACGCTCTGGACCGAACCCTTGAGGGTCAGGCTGCCCCACTCCTCGGGGGTCAGGGCGGCGGCGTTGATGCTGTAGACGCCATTGGTGCCATTGGTGCCGTTGGTCCCGTTGGTGCCGTTGGTCCCGTTGGTGCCGTTGGTGCCGGCAAGGCCGTTCGAGCCAGTCTTGCCGTTACAGCCGATCAGCACGAGTGCGACGGCTGCCGTGGCGATGAGCCCGCAGATCTGTTTCAGAGGACGATGCTTCATGTTTCATTCTCCCTGGTGATGTTGGTGAGGCGTTGGGTGGCACAGTTCGGATAGAGAGGGGTGTGGGTTTCGAGCAACCGGATGGAGCACCTCCATTTGAACTCAAGACCTGGACAACTTGGGTCACGGCTACTGGATGCTGGTGCCGTGGCAGAGGGTGTTGTTGAAGCAGCCCGGGGCCGTTCCGGCAGCAGGCGTGGTCAGCGGCTTCAGGGTGGAGTTGGCGCCGGCGGTGTGGCACTTGGCGCACTGGGGGGCGTTGGTCAGCTCGGTCTGGACATGGCTGGGAGCTCCCACGGTCTTGCCGGTCCAGGGACGGTTGGGGTGCGGTGCCTTGGTGTGGCAGGCCTTGCAGGAGACGGTGATGCCGTTGTCGTAGCTGGACCCGTGGCACTTGGCACAGTGGGCGAAGCCGACCATCGCCATGGGGTTCCCGGCATTCGGAGCGGCCTGGGCGCCGAGGCGACCGTGCTGCGTGGGCAGCGCCCAGTTATCCGGGTGGTCGACCGCAGTGTGGCACTTGAAGCAGCTCCAGCCGGAGATGCCGCCCGCCTGGGCGGGGTCCTCGGTGGAACCGTGGCAGGTCCGGCATTGCTCCGGGGCCTTGACGTACTCGGCCCAGTGGTTCTCGATCCAGGTCGTGGGGTGCACGCCTGTGGTGGCGTTGAAGGGAACCGCCTTGCCTGCAGTCCCGGCGCAGCCCCAAGCAAGCAGCGTGAGCACCATCGCGAAGCAGCTTCCCGCCATCAGTCTAGTTCGGCTCATTGGGTTCCCTTTCGGCACTCAAGCGGATCTACCGGTGACAAGCCTGGCACTTGTCGTTGTTGGCCCTGCCGTGGCACTTGAAGCAGCTGGAGGGATCCATCTTTCCTTCAATGCGGTGCAGCGTCATGTAATCGCCCCGATGCGGCGCGGCCCGGTCAGGGCGGTCGCTCAGGCGGGTGGCGGGCTTCATGGGAGCCTTGCCGCCGTGGCAGTCCGAGCAGAAGGACTGGGCATGGCAGGAGGCGCAGGTGTTGTTGTCCTGGTTGGCCTGGAAGCGGTGGTCCTTCACGAACCCAGTCGTGTGGTCAAAGGCGGCATAGGGCTTGAGGGCGCCCTTGGCCACATCGGTGGTGTGGCACTCGGAGCACACGGGACGACCGGCGCCCAGCTCCTGGGGGTGGGTTCTCGCGAAGCTCGCCTCGGGAGAGACGAGGCTGCACGCCATGAGGACACCGAGGCCAAGCACAGCGGCGAAGACCTTGAGAGCGGTTTTGCGAGCCATTAACGACCTCCCTTGCTAGCCATGCCGAAGCGATACTCGGCCCGCAGAAGCCCCCGGGTCTCGTTCTTGGAGACAGCGGTGGTCGCGCGGCTGAGATCGCCGGACACCTTCACGTTCTTGGTTATCTCGTAGCCCAGCGAGCCGACCACCTCGGAGAGGTTCTTGAGGCCGTTCAGATAGGGGTTGGACGCCTGGTACTTCTGCAGGATGCCGTCCAGGCTGGCCGTGAACTTGCCCTTGGTGACCATGACCCAGGCACGCGCTTCCTCGTAGGAGAGGCTGCGGAAAGGGGCGGTGGCGTCCACCAGCAGGGTCTTGGTGGCGTTCGCGACGTGGCCACTGGCGCCCATCATCAGGGTCCTGTCGGCATTGGCCCAGCGCAGCTCGCCACCGGCCCTGTTCACCTCGCCGTAGGTCTCACGGTTGGTGTGGCGATAATCGGCAACCACCTGGATCGACCCGGGGGCATTCCAGGTGACGCTGCCACCCCAGCCCTGGAACTTGTCGTTCTCCGTCTGGCGGAAGAGGCTGGGCAGGTTGGTGCCGGCGAAGTAGTAGAGGAAGTTCCGCTCGGCGTAGTTGCCGGCCACAGAGACCTGGCTCCCCAGCTTGATGGTGGCGGTGTAGTCGTTCTCGGCGATGTTGCTGCGCTGGTTGGCGACGTCATAGATCGTGCGGCCGCGGAAGTCGAGGAAGGTGGTGGGCACGTAGGTCAGGTCGATGCCCAGCTGCCGGCGGGTGTAGTCGACGGGCTGGGGGATGGTCAGATCCTTGGCCATCTTGCTGCCGTCCTGCAGGTAGGAGATGCCGATCTCACCGGTACTCGACGGGCGCCAGCCCAGGCGGGTGCCGAAGATGACGTCACGCTGGAACGCATAGTTGGACTGCGCGAGGCTGCCGCTCAGGTGGTTCAGGTCCCCGGCCTTGTAGATGACAGGCTTGCCGGCGAAGGCGGAGAGGGTGAAGCCGTTGCGGAGGTCCGTGCGGGCGCTGATGCCATCGACCTGCTCGAAGCCGGTGCTCTGATTCACCGTGAAGCGGCCCGCCTTGATCTCGGCGTTGGCCTTGCTGAACTGGTATTGGAGGTAGCCGTAGTTCAGGTAGCCGGCTGACTTGGTGCCGTCGAAGTTGCTGGATTCGCTGAGATCGGTCTTGCCCCAGCCAAAGAGGTGCAGGGACAGGTTGTCCGTGCCCAGCTTGGTGGCGTCGATGCCGAGGAACTGGGTGGCCGGCGTGTAGGTGGCCTTGTTGAAGCCCGGGGTCTCGGACTTCCACATCTGGGCCATGGTCGTCCCGTAGAGACTGACCTCCTGGCCCCAGGCACTGGCAGACATCAGGGTGGCTAGCACGGCCACGTAAGTGTGTCGTTTCATGATTCGCCTCATCTCGCGGTGCGCAGGGCTTTGGGACGGTGGTGATGACGAGCGGTGCGGGGAATGCCGTGAAGATGGAAAAGGTTCGTTGTTGATGCCCGGATCAGAAACGACAGTAGGACCGAATTTTGTCGATCTCAAGCGGAACTATGGGTCATGACACAGGATTCGAGGGCTGGACGGAGGAGGCCAAGAACAAATTCATGACATATCGATCAGCTATATAACTTGCATAATATAAATATTTAAACAATTTTATAAAATTCGGTAATTGTGAAAAAAAAGACCCGATGCACACCAGAGTGCCCGCCTCCGTTACAGAGTTGTGACCTATAGCACCGAGCCTGGCCCCCCCCCTACCGAAGCCCACATGAGGGCTTTCCGGACCCCCAGGTTGCCAACCTCCGGTGCCCCCCCAGGACCTCCGGGGAGCGGCGAGGGGGAAGGGGGCGGCAGTGCACCGGCAGGATGGCCTATCGGGCCTCTCAGGGACCCCCAGGGCGGCTGGCGACGGTCATCACTGCTTGGCGATGACCTTGTCCTTGATCCTGGTGTAGACATCGACCGTCACGATCTCGTGCGTGAGCAGGTGGGCCTTGGTGCGGTAGGGACGACCCGCGATGATCTTGGCGGCCAGGGACTCCGGGATGCCCAGCATGAAGGCCATGTCCTTCTTCGCGGCGCTGTTGATGTCCACGGGTTTCAGCTTGCCCTTGGTCCGGGGGACCAGCTCGGGGGCAGGGCCCTTGGTGCTCTTCCCGGGGGCGGCCTTGGGGGCCGTCGCTTTCGGGGTGGCGGCCTTGTCCTCGGCGGCCAGCGCCCCATCGGCACAGAGCAGGAGCAGGGCGACGCTGAGGCAGGTCCGGATGATTCGCAGTTGCATGGAGCCTCCATCAAGGTGGGGAAAGGTCACGCTGACCAGGTCCTAGGACACCATGAAAACGACCCGGATACGGTCACGTATCCGGGTCGTTTTCGGTGCGGGAAGGTCACCCTTCCCGGGGCTGTTTCGTACTAGTGGACCGCGCGGGGATCGAACTGCGATCCGGCGCCGTGGCAGACGACGCAGGTTTCGCCGGCGCTGTTCAGGGCGCTGCGGAGCACCTTGATCTGGCCACCGTTGTTGACCATGTGGCCCTTGGCAGCGGCGCTGTCATGGCAGGAGACACAGGCGGCGGTGAACGGGGTGATCATCTTGTCGGTGGCGCTGACGGTGTTGAGGGCCGTGTTGGCGTCAGCGGTGGTCGCGATGGCGCCGTTGTCGGCGATCTCGCGGCTGGCCAGCAGCTTGCCGGTGGTGGGCAGGGTGAAGCCGGTGGGGGTGTGGCAGCTGATGCAGTTGTTCAGGATGCCGGGGAAGCCGACCCGGGCGCCGTCCACGATGGTAAGCGTGCCGCCACGATTGCGGGCGATGGCGATGGGAGTGGTGCGGTCCTTGCCGGCGTGGATGCCGTGGATCATGTCCTTGAAGTTGTTGTTGGTCTGGGGGAACGTCAGGGCGACGTTGGTCTTGGTGGCGGAGACCGGGTTGGTGGTCCAGTCGAAGCCCGTCCAGTTCTTCAGGGAGACCATGTCCTTCGCCGTCATCCTGAGGGTGGGGCTGTAGTAGGACGTGATCTGGGCATCGGTCATGCCCTTGCCGCTGGTGGTGATACCGGGGACGTGGCAGGTGACGCAGACCTGGACTTCGTAGACACGGTTGCCGCCGTGACCCTCGAACCACTCGTGGCAGTTGGCGCACTTGGCGGAGTCGATGCTGGTGCGGCGAACGGTGTCGCCCGTGACGGCCTTGACCACGGAGATGGCGTGGCGGGCAGCGGCGGGGCTCACCTGGGTGAAGTAGCCCTGCAGCGCAACGGAGCGCAGCTTGGCGGTGGCAGGGAAGGCGTTCAGGACGGTGGCGGTGTAGTAGCCGGTGGCGTCAGGGCCAGCCAGGGTGCCGGAGGTGAGGGCCTTGGTGGTGTCCAGCAGGTTGGCAATAGAGACCGTCAGGGGCTGGGCATTGGCGCGGCCGAGGTTGTTGTAGTCGGCAGGGTCAGTGATGCCGTCCTGGTCCTGGGCGTAGGGGAAGAGGAAGCCGGGAGCGCCGGTGAAGCCCGCGAGGGGGTCCGCCATGGCAGCGGCGGCGGCCTTGAAGGTGGTGTCGGCGCCGTCCTTCTTGATCTTGAAGACGACGGTGGCGGTGGTGCCGCCAGCGGCGACGACGGCGGACTTGACCTCGTAGGTGAAGTTGGCGAGGCCCGTGGCGACCGTGGGGTTGTGCTTGGTCACGTTCAGGGTCATGTGGTAGGCCTTGATGGTCGCGGAGTCATGGCAGATGCCGCAGGCCTTGTCGTTCGACTGGGGGACAAGGGTGGTGGGCATGTGGTTCGCGCCGGTGGCGAAGTCCACCTGGTCGTGGCAGGTGCCGCAGGCCAGCCGAGTGGGCTTGGTGCTCCAGTTCTGGGCCTGGGCCACGCCGTCATGGCACTTCGTGCACATGCGCTGCCCGTTGTCCAGCATGGAGTAACCCATCTGGTCGAAGAAGACATTGGCGTAGTTGTAGCCGGTCTTGCTCAGGTTGGTGCCCATGTGGATGCGGTGGGCCATGGCGGTCAGGTCGCCCACGGCGCCGCCGTTGATCTTGCGCTGGCCAGCGGCGACGTCATAGGCCGTCCCCGTGAGGGTCGCTTCGGCATAGCCGAACTTGCGCTGGTCGGTGTGGCAGACCGCGCAGTAGCGGACTTCGACACGACCACCGCCGTGGAAGGCAAGCTTGTCGTGGCACTCGTTGCAGTTGTTGATGGAGACGACGTCGCGGATGTCCGTGGTGGCCGTCACAGGGGCGCCCGTGGAGGGCACGAAGTCGTAGATGGCGTTGACGGGATTCTCAAGGTTGACGGCGGTGAGGACCGTCACGCCATTGGAAGTGTTGCTGCCGGTGCCGCGGGCCGCGCCCGAGAACTGGAGGGTGACACGGTGCACGAGGCTGGGCGCGTAGGTCACGTCACCCAGATCGGCCTTGGCGCTGGGCAGGGTGTAGGTGGCCGCATCCAGGGCCGCCTGCACCTTGGTGATGTCGCGGTAGAAGGTGTACTTGTAGGTGCCATCACCGTTGTCCACCAGGGTGCCGGTGTTGTCCGTCGTGGGCCGGGTGGGCGCAGCGACGGCGGTGGTGGTGGGGGTGCTGGTCACGATGTAGCTGACCCACTTGCTGGGGGCGAGGGTGGCCGCATCTTCGGGCACCAGCTTCGCGATGGCAAAGGCCAGGTTGGGATAGCTGGCAACCAGCGCCGTGGAGCTCTTGGCGGTGAAGCCGCCGAGGCCCGTGACGGGGGTGCCGAACGCATCGACCACCTTGAAGGAGACCACCGGGGCGCCGCCCGCGGTGACGCCCGTGATGGTGACGGTGGGCTTGAGGAGGGCCCACGTCTCGGGAGCCATCTTGGACAGATCGACGACGGCCGTGGCATTGGTGCCATTGGTGCCGTTGGTCCCGTTGGTCCCGTTGGTCCCGTTGGTCCCGTTGGTGCCGTTAGGACCGGCCGCGCCGTCCTTGCCATTACAGCCGATGAGCATCAGCGCGATCGCCGTGGTGGCGACCAGCCCGCATAGATGCTTCAGAGATTTGTTCTTCATGTCTTTTCTCCCTTGGAAGAAAGGTGGTGCTGTGAGGTTGAGTGACGGCTTGGCAAGAGGAGCCAGAGGAAGATGGTGGAATGATGATGCGGGTATCAGAAATCAACCAAAATATATCCCTCCCTTGGACGACCTGAAAGGCAAATATGCTCGGATGACGTATGCCTCTATGGTTGTTGAGATCCATTTTTTATACAAAGATACATTTCTATTTGTGTTCATAAATATAATATCCTCTTGATTTAAAAAATATTTCCCCCAAGACATACCAAGGGCAAGCCTCGAACCCCCGCATCCTGCCCCGACAAACTTGTGACCAATGCCTCCCGCCCTCAGGCCCGGCGGTCCGGCAGTCCTCCTCGAGGGCTGTGACAGCTCGCACAGTCGCTCCTCCCCGGCCTCGGTGTGATCCGCGCCACCGGATTTGCCCACCATAA
>SESB01002442.1_pt1 | contig 10837 bp, 31 predicted proteins | sample 3171441 | NCBI WGS metagenome assembly SESB01 (sample SAMN06051867, study PRJNA518727) | freshwater metagenome | biome: subpolar coniferous forest; feature: holomictic lake; material: water; isolation source: holomictic Lake 227, 6 m depth | place: Canada: near Kenora, Ontario | collected...
GGAGGAGGAAGGAAGGAGGAAGGAAGAGGGAACTCAGAACCAGATCGAGAACCAAATCAAGAAGGAAGAAGCATATAGAAGGATTGTATCTCTATATAGTATAACCTATATAGAAGGAACCTACAACCCTTATTCACCATCCCTTATTCTTAGGAGGTTCCATCAGCACCGCACCATCCATCTCCATCTTGATGTGACATTCATCGACCTTAAAATGTTCCTCCCTCCACCACCCGCAACCCCCATTCACAGGTGTGTCGATGTGATAAGAGACGATGCCGTAATCAGTCTGATAGCTGATGTAGTTGTTGTCGGAGACGTAGCGATCGAAGTTAGTTGGTTCGGTGATGTCGATGTTATTCATTCTGTTATTATTATAACCTAATTCGTTGGAACCCTCAACCCTCTTTACTGATCGAAGGGATAAGATTGGGAGAGCTTGATCATTCGATTTTCTGAGTCCTCTTCATCCGTCCCCCAACGCCTGTACACAACAGCTTGGTAAGCCTCCTTCATACTATCGAACACTACTTGAGGCTCATCTTCTTTAGGAGGGTAGACCTCATCGAACTCTACCACATTCCAAGTATCCCTTATCTTAACGATCCCAAGATGATGAGCTTGTTGGGTGGTGAGACTGATAACAGTGTCTCCATAACCTTCATTGAGTGCATAATAACCAACTCCATGCAGCTCGCAGAACTTAGACCAGCAGCTACAGGTATCACTTACTTCTTTGAGTGTTAGTATCATATTGTTATTCCCAGCCTAAGGTCCAACGCAGGGCCATGATAGCTGCATCGATCAGATGCCACTGGTTACAGCCTGCTGGCTCTCTGTCACGGAGTACAATGAGTTGTTTAATCTTGGCGGTGATTTGTTCTTGTGTTTTCATTCTGTTATTATTATAACCTATATATGTGGAACCCTCAACATCTATTTCAGATGTTCTTTTATTACGTTCGCTCCTGTCAGCTTGATGAGTTGGCGAGCGTAGACTGGGATCTTCTTAAACACAATCGCCATTTGCTTATCTGAGAGCCACTTACGATCTTGGAACTGCTTAGCGAATTTGGAGAGAATGAAGGCGTCGCAGCTGCGGAACCCTCTCATGTTGAGGTTGAGAACGTTGTCTTGGCACTGCTCAGTTTCTGTCTGCTCTTTGTAGATGCGGAGGAGAGCGCGTTGAGCCCAGCGGGCGTCGGTTGCGAGTTTCGATTTGAGGGTGAGGATAAGTTCGTTGTTGTTCATTCTGTTATTATTATAACCTAAATGTGTGGAACCCTCAACACCTTTCTTTTCAGAGAGAAGGGATCTTCTTTGATCCCTTCTCTCATCTCTTCTACTCTTCTACTTCGTCATATTCGTCGACATGAACGTCATAGAATTCTTGTTCGTTATTCCCCCACATCTCAGAAAGATGATCCCAAATCTCTTCGATATTAGGATTATTGTTCATCGCTTCGTAGATAGCGGTGTTAATGTCTTCAACTACTTTGCTGTATTCGGTTTGTTTCATTCTGTTATTATATTAACGTTTTATTGTGGAACCTTCAAGACTTTCTTTTTCAGAAATCCTCGTAGATTACTCCGCACCTCGTCAACATTTCTTTTTGACCCGATTCCACTTCTCCCTCTTCATTATCATAACTGTAATCGACGTTGATGTTATTATGGAAGTCTTCGATGTTTTGACTGATTTCTTTGAGAATCGCTTTTGCTTTGAGACTATCAGAAAATTCCAAAGCGCTGACCAGTTTGTTAACTTTGCAATTACCGCAATCTGAAATCCAGAATTCTTTCCCCTCACATTCCAATTTCAGAATCGTTTCGTTGTCGTCGTTTGAGCAGGTTTGGATGATATTGATGTGTTTCATTCTGTTATTATATTAACATAAATGTGTGGAACCTTCAAGACTTTTCTTTATCCCTCTTTTTCTGCGGTCGGGCCCTTTTCCAGGCCCGACCGCCTTTCCCTCTACTCTTCCCAATTTACAAAATCCTCATTCATAAATTCCCAACCCTCCTTATTATCCCAACAATTATCAATTACACATTTCAAAATATATTTCAAATCCTCAAACTCCTTTTCATTCCCAATTCCCATTTCAATCACCCTCCCATCCTCCTCCTCATTTTCCACCAAACAATAAATTTCAAATTCAACCCCATTCACAAACACCCTTTCTTTTTCCATCATCTCAAATGTTTTCACATCGGAAATGGAATTGAGGGTTGCGAACAGGACTTCTTGAGCGGCGAGGTGTTTTGGAATAATCATTACAATTTATTATAACCTATTTCGTTGGAACCTTCAACCCTTTTCTTTTACCCCTTTATTTCCATTTCTTCATTTTGACCGACCGCACACCGGCGGCGGGTTGGGTGATGCGTGGGGTTGGACGTGAAGAGTAGAATTTTTGAAGAAGGAGGATTTTGGAAGGAGGAATTTTTTCGATCCCTCCTTCCAAATTTCCTTTATTCCTCATCCTCGTATTCTTCGAGAAAGTTGATTCGAAGAGTGTTTTCGTATCTGAAGTCCCAACAATCAACCTTTACTTCATTTTCGATGAGGAGGTTGAACAGTTCCATCGCGATTTGTACATTATGTGGGAAGTTGTGGATTTCAACTTCTTGACTGTCCCTCCAATCAATTTCGAGTTCAGGTTGATCAGAGATGATGATTTCGTTGATAGAGTCGGTTGTGTGTTTCATTCTGTTATTATAATAACCTATATATGTGGAACCTTCAAGACTTTTCTTTTCTGATCTGCCTCACCTAACCTCTGTTTTGTTCGGTCGAATTGAAGGGATGCGATGGTCTGTCGCAAATCCTTGCTAAGTTTGGTGTTGACGAAAGGATTTTTTGAAGAAGGAATTTTTAATAAAAGGAGTTTTTAGAGGTGTGGGATCCGTTTATCCCACACCCCAAATCCTCAGCTAAAACACACTTCCCACTCACCATCACCCTCATAACCCCACACCTCACCGCTCTCATTATCTTCGATTTCGAACAGACCTGGATTGATGTTCTGATTGGCGATTTTCATTGCCTTTTCGACGCTGCTATAACCTTTGGCCCAAGGCCGACCAGTATAATCGAAATCACCTTTGCAATCTGATTCCAACCATTTATCGTTCTGTTCTTTGTTGACGAGGTAAGCTTTAATATTCATTCTGTTATTATATTACAGGATTGTTGTGGAACCTTCAAGACTTATTCTGCTTCATTATCTTCAGCGATCTCTTTTACAGTTTCGATCGCAGAAGTTAAATTTTCAAATGCGCTTTTCGAATCTTTCCAATACTCGAGAAATCCCAATTCATCGAAATACATAAATTCAAGTGAAATGCCGTTGATTTCTACAATCGCGCATTGAAGGTGATCATCTTCGAACCTTTCGATAATTTCGAAAGATTTGATATCGGAAGGTGAGTCGAGTGATTCGAGAAGTGATTTGATTTGGATGCTTTTCATTCTGTTATTATATTAACGTTTTTAACTGGAACCTTCAACCTTATTCTCTTACGTAGATTGCGGTCACTGGCGTACCTGGACGATCGAGAGCGAATTGAAATCCATTTTGCCAAAGGACCGCCCGAACTTCAATTTTAAATTGTGGAAATATTCTGTCGAGTTGGTCCTGAAGATATATGCTTTGACCTACTGAAAGGAGGGATTTGAGTTTGATGCGACGACCGAAGGTTCTGAGATCGTTAAAACCCTCTAAGTTGTTGATATTGAGAATCTTCTTGATGAGGCGGAGTGAGACGTAATTGTTTTTCATTCTGTTATTAGTATAGAGGATTGTTGTGGAACCTTCAACCCCCAATGTCATTTGGATTGTAATTGAAGACTTCGTTATCGTCTTGATCGAGAATTATTGCGCAGAGGGCCTTTCCTGAATCCACATCCCTCTTTGCGCTTGCGATGGCCTTTTCCTTTGTCACATGCTCTGTGTCGTAGTTTCCACCCTCTGCCGTGTCTGCTATCACTGTGTAAAATTTATTCATTCTGTTATTAGTATAGAGGATTGTTGTGGAACCTTCAAGCTTAGACGAAAGGAATTTTAGACGAAAGGAATTTTACTCTGCCGTTCGAGAAGGCCAATACACGATGTAGTCTCGACCCATATTATCCGTGCGAGCCCCCTTCACACCTTCAGCCGCTGCTGCCTCGATGCATTCAGTAGGATTGCTGCAAGTGATGCCCCAACAAGTCTTGCCGAACATCCCACGCCCTGAGTAGCCTTCGTAAACCCGACCATCACAATTCTCAGCGATGATCTCCATCAGTTGTTTGTTTGTCATTTTCATTCTGTTATTAGTATAGAGGATTGTTGCGGAACCTTCAAGCCTTATGCTACAGGACTGATATGACCTACGAATGCGCAACAGGCTTCCACTTCATCGCCATCTTCGACGTCAATGAAATTTTCATCTTTGAATTTCCTTTCAGCCAACTCCATTGCTTTATAAGCACTTTCAGCATCGATATGAACGACATTGATGTAGGTTTCGTAATCTGCGTGAGACTTGATGATGACTGTGTATGGTTTCATTCTGTTATTATATTAACCTAAATTTGTGGAACCCTCAAGACTTGAGTGTGATTGTCAAATGTTGTTTTGGGTCGAACAACACAAGATCTGTTTCATCAAAGTTTCCACCCCAAGCGGTGAGCGTGTAGAACCACATTTTAGAAGCTGAGGACCATTTACAATATTCAATTGTGGTGATGACGACCCGCTTGTCTGCTCTTGGGGTCTCAAATATGACCTGATCACCAATGTGAAATGAAGGAGAAGGAATTTCCATATTTTTAGTATTGGACGTCGTGATTTTTGACTTCGACTACAAAATCTTTGCTAAAAACAATAATCGTGACGTCATCAGCCTCTTCGATTTCTTCCATCGCCCCTGGAACCAGCATCATAGTATATCCGCGATTAAACAGCTGGCGAATTTCTTCAGCATCCCCTTTCAAAATCGCGTCAAGTTCCTCAGCATGATCAGAAAGCGTAATTTCACCTTCACTGTCATTTACGACGTCCCGAATCGAAGCGAGATAATTGAGATAGAGCTCGTCTGCATAGATTCGAACTGTGATCGACTTGATTAACTTCGTGCTGGATGTAATTTTCATTCTGTTATTATATTAACTGATTTCGTTGGAACCCTCAAGACTCAAATGTGGATATTTGAGCCTTTAATAACGATTGGGGCGTTTCGTCCCAAAATTACGACTTCGACCTCATTCGCTGGATCGACCAAAGCCCTTTCGATTTCGTCGATTTCCATCATTATGCAACAGGACCCGTCAGCGAACATCTGCCCAACCGCAAGTGGGTCCTGCTTAATAAGCCCGTCCAAAATATAAGCATATTGAGTCGTCGACATATGCTCAGGCTCGTCGCTAACCAGCTCCCTTATCGTCTCGCACGAGCTTTTGTAGAGCTCGTCGAAGGAAGTGGTGAAGGTGTGTTTCGTCCGAAGTGGTGTAGTGGTGTGTCTCATTCTGTTATTATATTAACCTAAATTTGCGGAACCCTCAAGCATATTCTTCTGCGTCGATAATTTCGCTAAGCAAGTCACCGTCTATGCACTGCTCATCGTCGAAGACTTCGTTCATTTTATCCCAAATCAATTTTACGTTGGGATCAGAAGCAATTGCTTGGGCGATCGCTTTGTCCATTCCACGCAGTGCTTTGTCGTAGGCTTTGATTGTCATAAGATTATTCAAAATCAACAGGTCCGCCTTCGAAAACATATTCTACTGCCATTTCACTTTCTTCGATTTCCTGTTTGGAAAACTCCTCAAATGAAATCATATCGTCTTCGTCCTCATCGTAGACGCCATCATAGAGATCTTTGAGCATTTCATCCAAACCATTCTTTGCCGCTTCTTTAGGACTTTCGGCCTCCACACGAAAAGGTTGTGTAAAAACATCACGATCTTGTGTGTAGCGGATGATGACTGTGTATTGCTTTTTCATTCTGTTATTATATTACAGGATTTCTGTGGAACCTTCAATGTCCAAAGAGTTCGAAAATCGTATCGAGCTTCTTAGTCGAGCCTTTACCTTTAGGCTTCTTGATGGTGAACTGAACGCCCCAGAAATTGTTGAGTACGTCTTTCGTAGTGTACTCGACGCCCAGCTCTGCCAATTTTTGTTCGTAGTTGCGGACGTTGCTGGTATACAAGGTGAAGGTGAGGTCGGTGTTTTTCATTCTGTCCTTATATTAACCTATTTTACTGGAACCATCAATCTTGTTCTCCGTATTTCGCTTTCAGGACGAGATAATGTTGATACTCGTCCTCTGCTTTCTTTTTGGCTTGGAGGAGATCCCATTCTTTGCGACGTGCTTCCCACATAAGGAAATCTTTACATTTCTCCTCATATTCCCACATCTCCTTTTCGTAATTGGGATTTGGGATTACGTGGACGATACACTCTTCTAGAAAGCACCTGTAGCCGTCTTCCGATTTGTCCCAATCCTTATTAAACCAATATCGGGAATTGGGATCTAAGGCGCTTATATCAATTTCCTCTCCGTCGAACATCTCAGTCCGTCTCCACGTCTCAATCTTCTTGAGCGTTTCAGAGGGTTTATTGAGAGGAGGGATTCTCCTCGCGTTGGGATCTTGATAAGGATTTGTCATGGCGTCAGGAAGTTTCATTTTGTTATTCCTCGTCTTGGTTGAATTTCTTGTAGTGAGCGTCGGTGATACGGTCCAGATCGTCATCGCAAGAGTAATCTGCGACGATCACTCCTGGCTCATTACCGAGCACGAGGTAGATGCTGTTACCTTTTCCGCCTTCCTTCTTGACACGGATGTTGCTGTCATCGACTCCCAAGATGCTGTCGATGACGGTATCTGCGGTGGTTTCCTCCCATCCGTCGCCATCATCGATGTGGGTGATTTTGAATCCATCGTTGATGAGGTCGTTGATGAGGCTCGTTACTTCGGCTGCGTATGGGTTTGTTTTCATTCTGTTATTATATTAACAGAAATCAGCGGAACCATCAAGAGGAAAGAGATTCGATTTTAGCTTCGAGGAATGAAACAAGAAGCAAAGGGTCATCGAGAACCTTCCCGCCAATTACTGTACGGAACGAATCCCGTTAGTCCAAGAATAAGTCTGCTTCTCAGAGTTCCAGCGTGTGGCCAATACCCACTTACGTTCTGGTCGAGCAACTTTGAGCTTCTCGATCACTGCTTCCCAAAGTCCTTCAAAATGTTTTCCCGAAACCTTGAAGGCATGACCGAAACCTTTGTGCGTGTCATTGTAGTAAGAAATGTCAGGAACGTAATGGAGATGTGGAAACAAGGAGCGAAATGTGTTTTCGATGATGCTCTTGAATTCGTCTTGTGTGGTGGAACGTAAATTTGGCTGTTTCATAATTTGATTATAGATTATTTCAAGTGCTTTGCAAGAGTCTCAACAAGGAAAACTTTCGGTGCCATTTTGATTTCAACAATGTTCATCGTGTTGATGGGGATACAAATCAAAGTGAGCAGCGTGAGGATTAGACAGAGGATATATGATACCCCTCGTACCAGCCCGCAAACATCCATACTATCAAATAAATCACTGTCTTCGCACTTCTTGAGAATTCTTGGAAGGAATTTGATAATAAATACCCAACCCAGAGTTGCAAACATCACAAAGAAAGCCATCTGCAGAATTTCATGATAGAGGTACCACTGGAGATATTGCTGAGCGAAATCAGGAACTTGTGTGGTGATGAATGCCTCTGTTGAGGACATATACTGCATGAGCTTGTTGGCGATTTGTTCGTTCATAATGTTATAATAGTTGTTTGTTGTGGGATTGTCAAGAGAAATTGTTCGAGGGCCGACACTCTATTTGTCTTAATACGATTCGGTCTAATTACGATTAAGTTATCAGAGGCAAACTTACACGCCTATACTCCGTTATTCTAACGAGAAGTTAAGACCCAAGTGAGCAGAAGGATCACTGCGATAAACAGCAATGAATTCCACAGAAATTCTAGGATACTCATTTACGGCCTCTGATGTTTACTAGCACCACATTTGAAAGAGTGTGGGCTTTATCCAAAGCTGCTTGAGCTGTCAGATGCGTCCGCTCTTCCCGCCTCAGCTCATCATATACTTGATAGACGGGCTTGAGATCGCGAGGCTTGAAAGTCGTTACTTTAACGTGTGGTGTATTCATTCTGTTATTAGTATAGCTGATTGTTATGGAACTATCAATCTTTATTAGGAAAGATCACATTTGCGATGATCAAGATGAGAATGATGATCGGGATGTTGACGACGAAGTACAGCGCAGGGCTCGCTACTACACTCACGCCACAAAGCGATGAGATGACTCCTGACAGGAATGCGGTGGTGATAATAAATAGTGTTTTCATTCTGTTATTAGTATAGCCGATTGTTGTGGAACTATCAATCTTCGATTATCATTCTTTTCTCAAGCATCCTCTTCAAGATTGCTTTGGCAGACTCTTCTGTTGCGGGATCTCTATCTCCTCGCTTTCTCGCGTTTTGATATACTCGATCACCAAATTCTTGAACGAACGCTTTGATCTGCTCAGGATCTTTTAGGTCTTTGTATTTCATAGTGGGGAGATGGAACAATCCTCAATCGAACAATCCCAGCCATGCACCCCAGCCAAGAATCGTAATTTTTCTTCGTACATTTGATATATGAAACCTTCAGGAATTAAATGCTCAAACGCTGCCGCTTGTTCGAAATCACTTCCACCATTAGGGTGGCGTGTATCAGGGATAAGGAGATCATTTGATTTATCGTGAATGACTTTAAGTGTAAATTTCATTTTAGTGTCCGTAGTTGCAGCCGATGAAAGCTTCTTCCCCACCAATCACGATCCGTCGATCGAAGTACCCACAACAACCATTGTCCCTCTGATTGAAATAATTTCCCATCTCATCAAGATTGTTCAGATATGCCAAGCGGTAGTTGTCGGTACAAGGATCGTCGAGATACTCATACATCCAAGTTGCTGCGGCTTCTTCGTTCTCAAACTGAGGTAATGGTTCGGTGTAATCATTCATTCTGTTATTATATTAACATTTTTCTCTGGAACCTTCAAGATTATTCCGCCAAAGCTAATTGTTCATCTGCGTCAAAATATTCCCACTTCCCTGTCTTGAGATTTTTGCGATAGTACTCACGCATGTATTCTTTGAGGTTCAAGGCGAAGTCAACTCCATCTTCAATATCAGCCACCACGATGCAATTCTTTTTATACACCTCATGACCGAAATTGTAACCGATATCTTCATCAGCCCAAAGATGTTCAATTTTTACATCTGGGAACATTTGAGACAGTTTCTCGATGACTGGGCGAGGAGCGCTCCAAGCAGTATCAAATTGAACGCCACCATCAATTTGTTTGCAATCATAGGCGTTCCATTTAGTTCCCCAGTTCTCGCAATTCCAATTATACCAACCATCACCTTCATGTTTAGGCGCAGGAATGATTTGATTGAAATCCACAAACTCTTTTGGTCCGACAAGAGCTGCGATGACATGTTGAGGAGCGAAGATGCGATTTGTGATGTGGTTAGGCATACAATGATTATATAGTTTTATTGTGGAACCTTCAAGATTATTCTACTACCTCTTCGAAATACACGACGATGACCTTTCCTGCTTCGAATTCTTTACAGGGCGCGTCCAGGCGAACACCATAATGATCGCTGTGATAGGTCTCGATCGTTCCGCTTCCTGCCCAGCGCCCATCCAAGCGAAATTTGATATGTTTTGGTTTCATTCCAAGTTCTCCTTTCTTTTGCGATCGTATTTCTTTTTGTTCTTGAACGGCTTCTGACAAGGAGCGATCGTCCTCCAGGTTTTGATGATGAGTTCTTGATTCGTTGGAAGCTTTTTGATGGATAAGGTTTTCATTCTGTATTTATATTAACCTAATCCGGAGGAACCTTCAAGAAGAAAGGGGTTATATTTCAAACCCCTTTCTTCACATCGCCTAGTCGAACCAACAATGCAGGCCCTTTTTGTTGATAGTGCAATCATCTGCATGTCCAAACTCGGCAGAGAAAGTTTCGATTTGATCGATATTCGGAAGACCTCTGAAGTCAACCCCTTCGAGCAAAACATCGTAATCATCACGCCTCGCAGCGACTGCATATCCATGAGCAGTGAATTCTGGATTCTCTTTAAGGAACTCCAAAATCTCTGCAGTAGTGGGACAATCATTATGCTGACTCTCAGGGTCTGCAAATTTCTTATTAATGAGCAGTTGAAGCTTTCCGAGGGTCAGTCCTTCGAAATGTTGAATGCCTCCCATATATTCAGCATTGGGAGGGATGCCGATGATTGAGTCTCGTTCGGTTTGTTTTTTGTTTGATTTTTTCATTCTGTTATTATATTAACGTTTTCTTGAGGAACCGTCAAGCTTTAGTGTTTGATATCTTCGTGATCGACAACGAAGACAGTGCCGCGACGTGGATCAGTAATACGGATAGACACTGATTCCGCTTGTTCGATTGCCTCATTCGCCTCGCCAGGCATCAACATAAACGTAAATCCTTTCTTGAAAAGATTTCGGATACAATTTTCGTCTCCTAGAAGAATGGACGCAAGTTCTGTCGCGTCATCGAGAATCGTGTCACCATCATCTAAAAGATTTTGAATTGATTCCAGATAGCTTTCAAAGATTTCTTCAAGGCCGATCGTGATAGTTGTGTGTGAGCGTGTGATGATTTTCATTCTGTCCTTATATTAAAGGTTTACTGAGGAACCGTCAACCAACAAATTGTCGTGAGACAGGATGGATAAACTTTTCGATCAAATCCTTCGCC
>SESB01002444.1_pt1 | contig 10826 bp, 9 predicted proteins | sample 3171441 | NCBI WGS metagenome assembly SESB01 (sample SAMN06051867, study PRJNA518727) | freshwater metagenome | biome: subpolar coniferous forest; feature: holomictic lake; material: water; isolation source: holomictic Lake 227, 6 m depth | place: Canada: near Kenora, Ontario | collected 2014-07-08...
TTCGGGCGACACCGCCAGATACTCCGCCATGCTGGACTGGGGTTTGCGACTGGTCGTGTTGCTGGCCGTACCCTGTGCGGTGGCGCTGATGGCCTTTGCCAAACCGCTGGTGGCTGTGCTGTACCACTACGGCGCCATGACTGATTTTGATGTCCAGCAGATTACCTCGGCGCTGATGGGATGGGGCGTGGGCCTGGTTGGCATCGTGGCCATCAAGGTGCTGGCGCCGGGCTACTACGCCAACCAAGACACCAAAACCCCGGTCCGCATCGCCATCGCCGTGCTGGTCATCACCCAGTTGCTCAATATCGGGCTGGTGCCGGTGTTTGCTCACGCGGCGCTCACGCTGTCGATTGGCATCGGCGCCATGATCAATGCCGTTTGGCTGCTGGTGGGCTTGCTCAAGCGCGGTAGTTACAAGCCCGAGCCCGGCTGGGGCGTGTTTGTGCTGCAGGTGATTGCCGCTTGCGCCTTGTTGATGGTGTTCCTGATGTGGGCCAACAGCGCCTTTAACTGGACCCAGTTGCGCAGCGAGAGTTTTAAGAGAATTTGGCTTCTAGCCCTCGTGCTGCTTGCGTCAGCAGCTATTTATTTTGTAGCGCTTTGGGCGGCGGGCTTGAAACTTCGTCAGTTCATGCGCCGCTGAGTTTGCACAGCTGTGTCGACCTGGGTTTGCGTAAGCGCAAGGTGCGCGAGAATCTCCGGTTGATTAATCGATAGATGCGCCCCATGACCACCCCCCAAACGCCCACCCTCAACGCCACTGCTACTGCATCGTTGTCGATCGGTCAGGCGCTGCGCTTGAAAGCAGAAATGATCGTCTGTGAGAAAGAGTCGCTGTCGCTGGACGTTGTTGCCGAGATGTCACCAGAAGATGCGCAACTGCTGTTCCATGAACTGCGCGTGCATCAAATCGAACTGGAAATGCAAAACGAGGAGTTGCGCCGGGCAGCGCTCGCGCTGGACGCCGAGCGCACACGCTATTTCGATCTCTATGACATGGCACCCGTCAGTTATTGCACGCTCGACGAGCAGGGATTGATTTTGCAAGCCAACATGACTGCGGCTAATCTGTTGGGCGTGACGCGCAGCGAGATGGTGAACCAGTCGGTCACGCGCTTTATTTTTAGTGACGATCAGGATATCTATTACCTGCACCAAAAACAGCACGCCTTGTCTGACCAACCCCGGTCGTGCGAGTTGCGGATGGTAAAAAATAACGGCACTCTTTTGTGGGTGAAATTGCAGGTCACGACCACACGACCGCCTGGAAAAGAGGCGCTGCATCGTGTGGTGCTCGCCGATATCTCTGAACGCAAGTTGGCCGAGGTGGCCTTGCAATTGAGTGACCATGCCCTGAAAGCAATCTCCCAAGGGGTACTGATTACCACGCCGGACCAGCGCATTCTCTCGGCCAATCACGCGTTCGAGTCGATCACCGGCTACTGTGAAAAAGACATTTTGGGCTTGAACTGCCGTTTTCTCCAGGGGCCCCTGACCGAGCCCGCCACGGTGCAGGCCATTCACGTTGCAATGCAGGAAGGGCGCACCTTTACAGGTGAGATTCTCAACTACCGAAAGGATGGTTTCCCCTTCTGGAATGAGCTCAGCATCTCTCCGGTGCAGGATGTGCAGGGCGTGTTGACGCACTTTATTGGCGTCACGCGGGACATCTCTGAGCGCAAGGCCATGCAGGTGGCACGGGACGAAGCGCTGGACCGTCTGCAGAAGATCGCAGGGCACATTCCAGGCGTGGTTTACCAGTATCTTTTGCGCCCCGATGGAAGCTCATGCTTTCCGTTTGCCAGCGAAAAAATAAAATCGATTTACCGCCTGAGTCCGGAAGAAGTGCGGGAAGATGCGGCCAAGGTCTTTGCCATCATCCATCCTGACGACCACGTGGCGATCACGGTGTCCATCCTTCAGTCGGCGCAGGACCTGACGGCCTGGAGCCATGAATACCGGGTGCGGTTCGAAGATGGCACGGTACGCTGGTTGTTGGGCAATGCCTTGCCGCAGCGCCAAGACGATGGCGGCACCTTGTGGCATGGTTTCATCACTGATATCACCGAGCGCAGGCAGGTGGAGGAGACGCTGCGGGATCACTCACGGCAGTTGCGTGCGCTCTCCCGGCACGTGCTGCAAGCCCAGGAAACTGAGCGGCGTCGCCTGGCGATTGAGTTGCATGACGAACTGGGCCAGTCGCTCACCGCCATCAAGATCAATCTGCAGGCGCATGAACGATTCAAGGACCAGATGCCCAGCGATCTTTTTGCAGAAAACATTCGCATCGTGGAAGATGCCTTGCAGCAAGTCAGGCGCTTGTCACTGGCGCTGCGTCCGTCGATGCTGGACGACCTGGGCCTCCTCCCGGCGCTGCGCTGGATTGCCGAACAGTCAGCCGCACGCGGCGGTTTTACAGTGACGATTGACTCCGCCATTCCACTGGAGCGGCTCGCCCCCGAAATTGAAACAGCCTGTTTTCGCATCGTCCAGGAGGCGTTGACCAACATCATTCGCCATGCCCATGCTGCACGAGTCGCTATTGAGTTGTTGCAAGAGGGCGGTTCGTTGTTGCTCTGCGTCCGTGACGATGGCGTTGGTTTTGATATTGCGGCGATGCACGAGCGCGCCTTGGCCGGTGGCAGTATTGGCGTGCTGGGTATGCAGGAGCGCGCTGTGCTGATAGGTGGTGAGCTGGAAATAGTGTCGAATGCGACCAAGGGCAGCGCCATTCGCGTGCGCTGTCCCATGCGTTTGCGCGGGGTACAGCCATGAAGCCGATGCGTGTGTTATTGGCGGATGACCACATTCTGGTTCGAGCAGGATTGCGAAAACTGCTGGAGTCTGTGCCTGATCTGGAAGTGGTGGGCGAGGCCAGCGATGGCTTGGCGCTGATCGCCCTGGTGGCAGAGTTGCAGCCGGACTTGGTGTTAATGGACATTGCCATGCCCGGCCTGAACGGTTTGGATGCCACCGCCCGGGTCATGAAGGAGTGGCCACAGACCCGTGTCCTGATCCTGTCAATGCACCAGAACGAAGAATATGTGCGCCAAGCCCTGCGTCATGGAGCAGTGGGGTACCTGCTTAAGGATGCCGCCCCGACGGAACTTGATCTGGCACTTAAGGCCGTCATGCGAGGAGAGACGTACCTCAGTCCGGCCGTCTCCAGGGGCGTGCTGAATGACTATGTTCAACGTTTACGCGGCGAGGAGGACACGCGGGTGATACTGACCCCACGCCAGCGGGAAGTGTTGCAACTGATTGCCGAGGGCCAAAGCACCAAGGAGATTGCGCGTCGCCTTGAGCTGTCGGTCAAGACCGTGGACACGCACCGCAGTCAGTTGATGCAGCAACTCAATATTCACGAAGTGGCCGGTTTGGTGCGGTATGCCATCCGTGCCGGTTTGGTCTCGACGGACCTTTGAAATCCTGACTAAGGTATTTCCCCGGTCGAACTCAGGTGTTGACCTGATGTTGCATGGCGCCCGGAATGCCTACAGTAGGGGCTATGTTTCAAGCTATCAAAAATAGACAAATCAATGCCTGCGGGCAATTCTTGTTGCCAGTTGCCCCGATGCGAGGAGTGCGGTCATGACGATAAAGATCCTGCTGGTGGACGATAACCAGTACTTTTTGGCGGCCGTCAAACAATTTCTGGATATGTTGCCGGGCGCCGAAGTCGTCGCTGAGGCGCATAACGGGTTCGATGCCTTGTCCAAGGCTGCTGAATGGGAACCAGACCTGATCCTGCTCGACATTGCCATGCCCGAGATGAATGGCCTGGAGGTCGCGCGTTGCCTCATTCAGTGGCCCCAGTCGCCGCGCATTGTTTTTCTGTCCATTCACGATGGCGCAGCCTACCGTGAAGTGGCCCGCGAATTGGGGGCTGAAGGCTTTGTCTGCAAAGCTGACTTTGTGGCTGATTTGCTCCCTATCATCGGGCGACTGGTCGATGCCAGAAACCCTACTTAATCATCAATCCACCATCCTCATGAAAGGAAAAAATTCATGAATTTCAAAGATATGAAAATTTCCGTCAGGCTCACGCTCGGGTTTGGCGCCATGGCCTTGCTGATTGTTTTGATGGGCGGCCTCTCGCTGATCAAAGTGGGCATCATGTCGGAGTTGTTTAACCAGGTGATCAATGATCGAATCCCGAAAATTGTCGCCATCAACGACATGAAGTCGGACCTCAATGTGACGGCCCGGGCGATTCGCAACATACTGCTGTATGTCGAACCAGAAGTCGTCAAACAGGAAGCGGATCGCGTCCAGTCTGCTCGAAAACGTAATAGTGACCGCCTGGCCAAGCTTGCGACAGAGATCACCACCGAGGAAGGCAAAACGGCTTTGGCAAAAGTCAATGAGGCCCGCAGCAAGTACCTGCCCGCCCTTGATACGTTTCTTGGACTGGCCAAGGGTGGGAAAACCGACGAGGCCAAGGTGCTGCTGTTGGGTGGCTTGCGCACGGCGCAAACGGCTTATTTTGACGCTCTGGATGCCTTGCTCTATCACCAGGATTTGCTGCTTGATCAAACCACCGATGCCACATTGGGCGCAGCGGCCAGCATGAAGTTGTCGATCTGGATAGCCGTGGTGACTGCGCTGGCGGTGGCTTTGTCGATGGGTTTCTGGATCATTCGCGCCATTACCCGCCCTATCAACCAGGCCGTCGAAATTTCTCGGGCCGTTGCCGGTGGCGACCTGAGCATGCAGTTTGATGCCGATGGCAGCAATGAGACCGCTCAACTGCTTAAAGCGCTCAAGGACATGCAAACCAGTTTGGTCCGGGTGGTGCAAAAAATACGGGTGGGTTCAGACGGCGTGGCCACAGCCAGCACCGAGATTGCCCAAGCGGATATGGACCTGTCCGCCCGCACCGAGAGCCAGGCCAGTTCACTGGAACAAACAGCCGCCTCCATGGAGCAACTCAGCGCGACCGTCAAGCAAAATGCCGACAGTGCCCGCCAAGCCAACCAACTGGCCCTGAGTGCCAGCACGGTGGCGGTGCAGGGTGGTGAAGTGGTAGGCCAAGTGGTCGAAACCATGCGGGGCATCAACGAAGCATCACGCAAGATTGCCGACATCATTCAGGTCATCGATGGCATTGCTTTTCAGACCAATATCCTGGCCTTGAATGCCGCAGTGGAAGCGGCCCGTGCCGGTGATCAGGGTCGTGGCTTTGCCGTGGTGGCCAGTGAGGTGCGTTCGCTGGCCGGTCGCTCGGCTGAAGCGGCCAAGGAGATCAAGTTGCTGATCAACACCAGCGTCGAGCGTGTCGAGCAGGGCACCCAACTGGTGGATCAGGCCGGCAGCACCATGTCCGAAGTGGTGAGCTCTATCAAGCGCGTCACCGACCTCATGGGCGAGATCAGCGCCGCCAGCAGTGAACAAAGTCTGGGGGTGTCGCAGGTGGGTGAAGCCGTGGCCCAGATGGACCAGGTGACGCAGCAAAATGCCGCGCTGGTGGAAGAAATGGCAGCGGCGGCCAGCAGTCTGAAATCGCAGGCGCAGGATTTGGTGCAGACGGTCTCGGTGTTCAAGCTCGATGACGCTGAAAGTTATTCGTCCAGCCCCCCTGCGACTTTCGATCGCACACCGCCCAGAGTGGCCCTGAAAAACCGTCCCGCGCCTGTGGCTCGGCGCCCGATGGCCCCACGCCCCTTGGCGCCAGCGGTGAAACGAACCGCTTTGGCGAACAAACCCAAAGCCTTGGCTGTGTCGTCTCCGTCGCCCGCACCGGTCAGTACAGCCAAAGCTGACAGCGGGGACGATTGGGAAACTTTTTAGGCCTACGGGTTTCAGTGGTACTTTTAGATCAACCCATGGCTAGTAATGCAATAAATAGAATAGGAATTGATTCGAAAAGGATGACCCGATGAAGCTTTCACTTGAGGTACCCACGCCCCTGGCGTACTTTGCATCCCTGGTGCAAAGTGACGCTGAATTTGTGTTGCTGGAGGCCGCAGTCTGCCTGGCGCAGGACGAATACCCGGACCTGGACGTGCAACAGGTGCTGGGAGAAGTGGACCAGTTGCTCGCGCGGCTCAAGCGCCGGCTCCCGATCGATGCGGGTCCCCTGCAAAAATTACGGGCGGTGAACCAGTTCTTTTTCCGCGATTTGAAGTTCGCTGGCAATGTCAACGATTACTACGACCCCGATAACAGCTATCTGAGCATTATTTTGCGCACGCGCCGGGCCATTCCCATCACGCTCGCGGTGCTCTGGCTGGAGTTGGCCCAGGGCCTGGGGCTGGCGGCGCGGGGTGTCGGGTTTCCAGGTCATTTCATGGTGAAAGTCAATCTGCCAGAGGGGCAGGTGGTGATTGATCCGTTGGATGGGCAATCGCTCAGCCGCGAAGACCTGGCCGAGCGACTCGGGCCATTTCGCCAGCGCAATGGATTGCTCGATGAGTTTGAAGTGCCGTTGGGCTTGTACCTGAAGGCCGCACCGCCGCGCGACATCATTGGTCGGATGTTGCGCAACCTGAAGGAAATCCACACCACCCAGGAAGACTGGGTGCGCCTGATTGCCGTTCTGGACCGGTTGATCGTGTTGCTGCCGCAAGCCTGGACTGAGTACCGTGACCGCGGCCTGGCCCATGCCGAGGTGGACCATGTCGGGTTGGCGCTGCAAGACCTGGAAACCTATCTGTTGAATGCCGAAGCTGGCCCGGACCGCGCGGCCATCCTCGGTCGGGTGATCGAATTGAAACGAGAGATGAGTTGATGTGTCCTGATGTAAGACTCGTTGACGTGGGTCAGGGTGGCAAGTTAGATTACATGGTTCGAGTCAATACTGACTTGTCATGGTCTGGTCACTACAAAAGAAAGAATGAATGAATAACTTTAAAAAACTGATCGCTTCCAGCCTGATTTTTTGCATCACCGCCGCCGGCTTTCCGATGGCCGCACAAGCTAGCCTAGTGAGCACCGATGAAGTCATCTCGGCCAGCGCTGCATTGACTAACCGCGGCACGGTCAGCGCATTTCTGGCACGCGATGATGTGCGCCAAGCGATGCAGGCCCAAGGTGTCAGCCCGGTGGCTGCCAGCGAGCGTGTCGCCGCGATGACCGACAACGAAGTGGCTCAGTTGGCCGGTCGTGTTGACCAAGCCCCTGCCGGTGGCGAAGTGTTGGGCCTGATCTTTACCGTCTTTATTGTCCTGCTGGTCACCGACATCATGGGCTTGACCAAAGTATTTCCCTTCACCCGATCGGTTCGGTGATCGGTCTTGTCGCTGCCCTGAAAACCCCCGTTTTGACGGGGGTTTTTATTGGGGCCATGTTCTTGCTGGGCGGTTGTGCCACGCCCCAAATGGCGACGCTTGAGGCCCATTGGCCGTCTGACCTGCCGACCCGGGTCGAGTTGACCCAGGTGCCTTTTTACCCGCAGGAAGATTATGAGTGTGGCCCGGCCGCCTTGGCCATGGTGGCGGGGTCAGTTGGGGTTTCGGTCACGCCTGAGTCTTTGGTGAACCAGGTTTATTTGCCGGGGCGAAAAGGTGCCTTGCAGCCTGAGATGCTGGCAGCCACCCGGCGCCAGGGTTTGCTGGCCTATCCCTTGAACCCGACGGTGGAGACCGTGATGCGCGAAGTGGCTGCCGGTCACCCGGTACTGGTTTTTCAGAACCTGGCCTTCTCGTTTTACCCCGTGTGGCATTACGCGGTGGTGATCGGGTTTGACCGGGCGCGCAATCTGCTAGTGCTGCATTCGGGCCGCACCGAGCGCATGGAAATGTCGCTGTTCACCTTTGAGCGCACTTGGGCGCGGGCGCAGTTTTGGTCGATGCTGGCGCTGCCGCCCGGGCGCTTGCCCGCCACCGCCGATCCACTGGTTTACACCACAGCCGCTGCGGCGCTGGAGCGAGTGAATCCGCTGGCGGCGCAACAAGCCTATGCCACCGCCTTGAAGACGTGGCCGAATGACCGCGCCGCTTTGATGGGAGCCGGCAACACCGCCTATGCCCTGGGCCAGCGTGAAGTCGCCGCCCAGGCGTACCGACAAGCAGTGGCACAACACGCCGACTTTGCAGATGGCTGGAACAATCTGGCGCAAGTGTTGCTGGAACTCGGTGCGTTAAAACCCGCCGCGCAAGCCATTGATAAAGCGGTGGCGTTGGGTGGCGAACGCATGCTGCGTTACCAGGCGCTGCAAGCCGAAATTTATAAGAAATAGAGCGCTAGCCCCCGTACTACCTGCGCTAGCAGCTATTTATTTAATAGCGTTTAAGTTGGGCTGAACGTCGGGCGTAGCCACAAGAGCAGCAGCGCCAAAGCGCTGAAAGCGATGCCCGCCATGAAGGTAAAAGAAGCACCCCACTGGTCCCAGAGTAAGCCCGCCACGCCACTGGCGACGAGCATGGCCAGGCCGCTGACGAGGTTGAAAAACCCGTAGGCCGTGCCGCGCAGGTTCTCCGGCGCAGTGTCGGCCACCATGATGGCCAATAAACCTTGGGTCATGGCCATGTGCAGACCCCATAAAACTATCCCGGCCCAGACCCAGACGCCCTGGTTGCTGTAGGCCAGCAAGGCATCCGCGCCGATCAGCAAAAAGCAACCCCATGCCAGCAAGGTGGTGTGGCGCATCTTGTCGGCCAGTTTGCCAAACGGGTAGGCGCAGGCGGCGTAAATGACGTTCATGGCGATCAGCACCGCAGGCGTCCAGGCCAGCGGCAAGCCGCCTTGCTGGGTGCGCAGCACCAAAAATGCCTCGCTGAAACGCGCCAACGTAAACACAGCACCAATCGCCACCACCCACCAGTATTGAGCACTGAGTCGCGCGAGGTTGTCGCGGCTGATCGGGTTGGTGCGCACGGCGCTGGCCGGTCGAGATGGTTCCTGCACACCCAGAAACAACAGCGCCACACACAGAACAGCCGGGATGACGGCGACCCAGAACACCGCCTGGAAATCATTGGCCCAAAGCAGCATCAAGCCCATAGCGAGCAGCGGGCCCACAAACGCGCCTACCGTATCAAGCGACTGGCGCAAGCCAAAGGCGGCGCCGCGGAGTTCGGGGGGTGTGAGGTCGGCCACCAAGGCGTCACGCGGCGCACCCCGGATGCCTTTGCCGACCCGGTCAAACAAACGGGCGGTCAGCACCAGCCCGGTCGAGGTGGCCAAGGCAAACAGCGGTTTGGAGAAAGCGCCCAGGCTGTAGCCCAGCAAGGCGAGGGGTTTGCGCTTGCCCCAGAAGTCGCTCAACACGCCAGAAAATACTTTGACGATCAGGGCGGTGGCTTCAGCCGCGCCTTCGATCAGGCCGACCACCAGCACACTGGTGCCCAGGGTGGTGACCATGAAGACAGGCAGCAGGCTGTGAATCATCTCAGACGAAATATCCATCAGCATGCTGACAAAACCCAGCGCCCAGATAGCGGGCGGAATGTGTCGAAGCGCCTGTGTGGGCTTGGACACGGTTTTTGCTCGGGTTAGCGCACCACCACGGCGGCACCTTCGCCGCGCGCGGCAATCACGCCGATCACATGCACCTGTTCGCCAGCGGCGGCCAGGTGGGCCGCGCAGGCTGCTGCGCCGGCAGCATCGATCACCACGACCATGCCGATGCCGTTGTTGAAGGTGCGGTTCATCTCGATGTCGTCAATGGCGGCCGTTGCTTGCAGCCAGGCAAACAGCTCGGTTTGGGGCCAGCTGCCTTTGGTCAGGTGGGCGGCCATGCCTTCAGGCAGCACGCGGGGAATATTTTCCAGCAAGCCGCCACCGGTGATGTGGGCCAGCGCCTTGATGCCGGTGGAGGTGGCCGCATCGTTGGGGAAGGCGGCGAGCGCAGCCAGCACGTTTTTAACGTACAGGCGGGTTGGCGCCATGATGGCTTGCTTGAAGGGTTGGCCATCAAGCGTGGCAGGCAACTGCTCACCCGCGCGCTCAATGCATTTGCGCACCAGGCTAAAACCATTGGAGTGCACGCCGCTGGAGGCCAGGCCCAGCACCACATCGCCGGGTTTGACATCGGCACCAGCCAGGATTTTTGATTTTTCGACCGCGCCCACGGCAAATCCGGCCAAATCGTATTCGCCAGCGGGGTACATGCCGGGCATTTCGGCGGTTTCGCCGCCAATCAGCGCGCAGCCAGACAACTCGCAACCGCGGGCAATGCCGCCCACCACCGCTGCGGCGGTGTCCACATCGAGTTTGCCGCAGGCAAAATAGTCGAGGAAAAACAGTGGTTCTGCGCCTTGCACAAGCACATCGTTGACGCTCATGGCGACCAGATCAATGCCGACGGTGTCATGCATTTGCCACTCAAAAGCGAGTTTGAGTTTGGTGCCCACACCATCGGTGCCGCTGACCAGCACCGGTTCTTTGTAGCGCTTGGGCACTTCAAACAGGGCGCCGAAACCGCCGATGCCCGCCAGCACCCCTTCGCGCATGGTTTTCTTGGCCAAGGGCTTGATGCGTTCAACCAGCGCGTCACCCGCGTCAATGTCGACACCGGCGTCTTTGTACGAAAGGGGAGAGGAATGCTGAGGTGTTGTCATTTAAAGTGCTTGAATAAAGGCGGCAGGGCGAAGGGCTCGGCTGAGCCCGATAGAATTTGCCTTGATTTTAAGGGTTAGTCCTCCACCATCCACATGCAATTCAATTCAACTCAAAAAAGAGCCTTGGCCTGGTGCCTGATTGCGGCCTTCACGGCTGTGGTCATTTGGTTGCTCGCGCCGGTGCTGACCCCCTTCGTGGTGGCCGCCGTACTGGCCTACGCACTGACACCGGTGGTGGACTGGCTCGACGACCTCGGGCGCGGGCGCATTCCCCGGCTCCTGGCCGTGATCGTGGTGGAGTTGCTGTTCATCCTCGTGGTG
>SESB01002446.1_pt1 | contig 10819 bp, 5 predicted proteins | sample 3171441 | NCBI WGS metagenome assembly SESB01 (sample SAMN06051867, study PRJNA518727) | freshwater metagenome | biome: subpolar coniferous forest; feature: holomictic lake; material: water; isolation source: holomictic Lake 227, 6 m depth | place: Canada: near Kenora, Ontario | collected 2014-07-08...
CAGGCTTGTCCAGTCCGCCGTGGGCAGGCTGATGGACCGCTGGCACCATCAGGACACCCGGTTCGCCAACTACAAGTTGGCCGATCTCGATGACCGCACGGCCCATGATCTGGTGATCCGGGCTTGCGATGTCGGCGTCGTCCCCAACCGAACCATTCCGGAAGTCCTTCACGAGTGGCGTGAGCCCAGCCACGAGGAATTCGCACCGCGCAATGTTTGGAGCCTCTTCAACGCCTTCACCGAGGCGCTGAAAGGCAACCTGGTCGAACTTCCCCGTCGCACTGAAGCCCTCCATGGCCTGCTCGACAATCATGTCGGGTTGGCCCTGCCGTCATGAGAGCTCCGACCAAAATCGAACGAGAGCACTACGCAAAGCTCGTGGGCCGACAGATCACGGCAGTCCTGTGGGAAGACTTCGAAGGACAGCCGCTCCCAGTGCTGCTCCTCGACGGATGGGATCGGGACGGCAACGCCGCAACGGTCACCGTACTCGCCGATCCCGAGGGCAATGGCCCCGGACATCTAGAGCACAACCTCTGAATCCTCCGAGTTCACCTCTGCGGATGTTCAGGAAGAAGGAACCCGCTTTGCGGCGGGTTCTTTTTTTTACCTATCAGACGAAAAGGGGTAAAAGAAGTCTCACGCCGGATGTGTTAACCGGCGGGTCATTAGTTCGAATCCTGTCAAGGGAGGGGCTGCGCGCCCCCAAACCCCGCGCCGCTCGCCGCGGCAGGCGTTCGGGGGGAACATGAGGCGCTACCGCGCCCTTGCGGCACAACAACCAAAACAAACACTAAAAACCCTGCGGAACTCTAGTTTTGAGGTGTCCACCGAGCGGGGTCAGGCCATGAGCACGACGCAAACTTATAATTTTTATACGCTTCTCTGTCTAGTAAATGCCACACACGAGGGTAACCTATTGTCAGTTAACTCCCTGCTATTCCCAATGAAAACCAAATCACCCCTCTCCTTCCTCCTGACGATTCTTGCTGCCGCGAGCCTGAGTCCTCAGGCTAGAGCCATCACCTACACGAAAGCGGACAACAATACCGCCCTGGATCAGGCAGCCAGCTGGACTAGTGGCGTGCCGACCAGTTCGGGTACGGCCTATTGGACAGGCGCCACCAGTACCACTGCAAGCATTGGAGCTGGTATTACCGTGGGCGGGATTGTGGCGGATTCCTCCGGGACCAACACCATCAGCGCCAATGGCGCCAACACGCTGACATTCAGCGGGACCGGGAGCGTTACGGTTTCCAACGGCACATTCAACGTCCAGTCTCGAGTTGACCTTGGAGCTTCAGCTCAGCGGCACTTGATTGTGAATAGCTCGATGATCATGACAACCGGTAATGTCATGGGCAACAGTGCCTACCTTTACAAGGAAGGCACCGGCACTTTGACGATTACGAATGGCTATTTCTCGGCCCTGGTTCTGACGAGCGGCACACTCAGCACAGGCCTGATTACGAATGGCGGGAGTGCCAGCGGCATTGGGCAGGGCTTGGCTACTGCCGACGCGTTCGCCCTCCAATTTGGCGGCGGCACCTTGCTCTACACCGGTACCGCCACGAGCACGGATCGCGCTTTTAGAATGGTAGGCAACGGCACCTTCGATGCCTCCGGTTCCGGGGCGCTCAACTGGGGCACCGGTACAAAAGTGATGGATTATGGCAGCGGCGCAAATCTCAATGTCGCGCGGACGCTGACGCTGACCGGCACGAACACGGGCAACAACACCATGGGCACCGTGCTGATCGACAACGGCACGGGTAAACTCTCGTTGATCAAGTCGGGTGGCGGAAACTGGATCCTCTCAAATGCTAATACTTACACTGGGTCCACCACAATTGATGGAGGCGTTTTAAACATCGGTTCCACGGGCAGTATCAACAACACCAGCGGCGTCAGCATCGGCGCGGGCGAGTTCAAATACAACTCCGCCACTGCGCTTACCAAGAACATCAGCTTCTCCGGGGCCAACGGCGGTATTCTGAGCGGCACCGGCACGATCAACACCGCGGTGGACGTTAAGGCAGGCAACACCCTGGCCCCCGGCAACAGCATCGGCACGCTGACCTTCGGCAACGGGCTGACCATCGCGGGCACCTATGCCGCACAACTCGGTTCTCCAGGAAATTCCGATCTCGCGGCGGTGACTGGCGGCTTGACCTTGACCGGCGGCACCCTCAGCCTGGCTAATGACGCCAACGCCAGCGGCAAAGGTAGCGCCGGGCCTGGTGCCTATCAATTGATCACCTACACGGGATCCCGCGCCGGAACCCAGTTCGCTCATGTATCCAACCCCATGAGCGCGACCCTGCATGACGAGGTGGTTTACACGGGGGATCTTACCTCGGGAACCGTGGGCCTGAACCTTTACGCCCTCGCCGCAGCCTCAGCTCCGGGCAGCTCGAAGAATTTGGGCAACATTCGCGTCGGCGGCGCGCTCACGGGCAGCGTGAGCATCGCCAACTCCGGCACTGGCGGCGCAACCTACACCGAATTGCTGAAAGCGAATGTCACCGGCAACGCCACAGGGTTTACCGGTCTTGCCGCCGGTTCCAGCAGCAACGTCAACTACAGCCTCGCCACGACAACGGCTGGAGCCCAGAGTGGCAGCGCCTCCGTTGAACTGGCCTCCACCGGCAAGGGCGGCTACGCCGACACGAGCCTGAGCACCACGTCCGTTAGCTTGAGCGGCGCGGCCTATGATTACGCGCAGGCAACCTACACCGGTGCGGCGCTCGACTTCGGCAACGTCCGCGTCGGCGGGAGCGCGACGAAGACCCTGGCCATCACCAACACGACCAAGACCAACGCCACCTATCAAGACAACTTGACCGCAGGTGCCACCACCGACAACGGCAAAGTGAGCGCCACCGGCTTCAGTGAATTGGGGGCTGGGACCTCCGGGACCCTCTCCTTCATTGCCGCCACCGGCACGGCGGGTTCGCTGGGGAGCACGGCGACATTAAGCCTCAACTCGACCGCCACGAAATCGGGCCTGGATGGGAAAACGCTGGCCGCGAGCGGCGGCGCAGTGACCACGACCGGCCAGGTTTACTCCGGTGAGGGCGTGTGGAACCACAACGGCGGCGGCAGCTACGGGAGCCTCACGAACATGGCGAACTGGGCCACCAACGGAGGCGCTCCTGGATTGGACAGCAATTACGCCAAGGACGACACCGCAACCTTTGGCAACGGAGTGACCGCCGGGACAGTGACCCTCGACGGAGCCACCCCGAGCCTGAAAGCCCTCACGTTTGACAACGCCAGCGGCTCCTACACCCTCGCTGCGGGAAGCAGCGGCCACGTCATCCTGAACAACGGCACCAGTGCCGCAACCGTGACAGGCAGCAGCGGCAGCCATACCATCAGCGCCGACGTGGCGTTGCAATCCAACCTGAACGCCTCGGTGGCCAGCGGAGCCTCCTTGGTCATCAGCGGCGGATTGAGTGGCAGCGACAAAACCCTCTCCAAGAGCGACGCGGGCATCCTGACCCTCTCCGGCACCAGCACCTACAGCGGCGCAACGACCGTGAGCGGCGGCAAACTGGTCGTGGATGGTTCGATCACCAGTGCGGTGACGGTCAACAGTGGAGCGACCCTGGGCGGCCACGGCAGCACCGGCGCTTTGACGGTTGACAACGGAGGCATCATCGCCCCCGGCAACAGCCCCGGAGCCCTGACTGTGGAGCGCGCCACGCTCGCCGCTGGAAGCATCTTCTCGCTCGACCTGACGACCAACGGAACCGGAACCGCGGGCGTGGATTGGGATCAGTTGAAAGTGACCGGCCTGCTGGATCTCTCGGGAGCAACCGCAGGCGGCATCCATCTGAACCTGGTCAACTACAACGGGTTTACGTTTGACCCGTCTACGAGCCACACGTGGGATTCGTTTATCACCTTCGGGTCGGTGAACGGGTATAACGCAGACCGGTTCGCGATTGACGCGAGTGCGTTTGGGGGAACGGGAACGTGGAGCGTGGTGCAGGCCAGCAATGCGCTGGACCTGCAATACCAGATGGTTCCCGAACCGGCCACCTGGGCGATGCTGGTTGGGGGCCTCGGGATGCTCGCCTTCGGCCAGCGCCTGCGCCGCCGCTCGGCGCAATAATTAACAAGTGGTTTACGTTGAGAACCGATTGGGGAATCGGTGGGGTAACGTAAAACGCGTAATGCCGCCGTGGAAAGGGGTCCACGGCGGTTATTTTCAATCTCAGGATTTTTCCCGCACTGCGGTTTGCAAAATTCCACTTATCTATGCCTATAATCACCCGCTTCGAACATTGTCTGGGCGACATCGTGGCACGTTACGTCGCCCCGGTCGATTCGCCTGACGCCGTTGGGCTTGTTCTGATTCCTGCAAGTCGCATCGCCGACGTTGTTCCCTCGCGCGAAGCGTTGGATTCCCTCGCCATAGCAGTCTTACCCGAAATTTTTCGTCCCAAACGCGCTTGGGATGTCGATCCGCTGGTTCATGTCCGGGTCGGAGGGGAGCCTGCAGCTTCTGCTTTCGCCCAAGGGCGCACGATGCGCGGCGGGCCGACCACCGAAAAGCTTCGCCTGCGCGAACATACAGTGATACGCGAGACTGATCGCACCATCGTGCGCACGGTTGTCGCTGATGGCAACGGTCTCGAGTGTGTGCATGAGTTGGCACGACTCAACCAGGAACCCGGCCTTCGCTGCCGGACGCGCGTCCGCAACAACGGCGGGGTGCCGCTCACGCTGGAGTTGGTTACCGCGTTTTCCCTCGGCGGCATTACGCCCTTCGCGCCCGACGAGGCGGCTTGTCGGCTGAGTCTTCACCGTTTCCGCGCAACCTGGAGTGCGGAGGGGCGCCCAGTGGCCGACACCCTGGAGCACCTTGGTATTGAGCGCTCCTGGACTGGCGGCAGCGTGGCAGCTGAACGCTTCGGCAGCACCGGCTCCGTGCCCACCAATGGATGGCATCCCGTCGCCGCTTTGCGTGATGACACGGCCAACGTCACATGGGGGGCGCAAATAGTCACGCCGGGCGCATGGCAGATGGAAGTTTATCGCCGCTCCGACCAGGTTGCTTTTTCCGGCGGGTGCGCGGATCGCGAGTTCGGCCAGTGGTTCAAAGCGCTCGCCCCCGGCGAGGAATACGCCTCTCCGGAGGCATTGCTGGCTGTGGTAAGCGGCGGCATGGATGAACTCCAGGACGTGTTCGCCGTCATGTTGGACTCTGCCCGCGGCTCCCAGCCGGAGGTGGAGCGCGATCTCCCGCCGATTTTTAACGAATTCTGCACCTCATGGGGCATGCCCACCCACGACAACGCCCTCGCGCTCGCCGACCGGCTCTCCGGGTCTGGAGTTCGCTACCTGGTGATTGATGATGGTTGGTCCGAACGTCCCGGCCCCGGTCTCCAGCAAAACGGCGACTGGCGGTTGGATCGCAAGGCGTTTCCGCACGGCCTGCTCGCGTTTTCGCGCGCCGTGCGCGAGCGAGGGCTCATTCCCGGCATTTGGTTCGAACCGGAGGTTGTCAATCAGGGTTGTGAGGCTTGGTTGCAGACCTCCCACATGCTGCACCGCGACGGTGTGCCGATTCAAGTTGGCAGCCGCCGGTTTTGGGATTTTCGCGATCCATGGGTCCACGATTATCTCGAGGAAAAAGTCATCCGCTTGCTGCGCGATAACGAGTTCGGTTATATCAAGATAGACTACAACGACAGCATCGGGGTCGGATGCGATGGCGGCGATTCTCCCGGTCTGGCGCTGTTGGATCATCTCGCTGGCGTGCAGCGCTTTTTCCGCCGGCTGCGCGAGGCTATTCCCGGTCTCGTCATCGAAAATTGCTCCGCCGGCGGCCACCGCCTGGAAGCATCGATGCTTGCGCTTTCCGCGATGAGCTCGTTTTCGGACGCACACGAGACACCCGACATCCCCCTCATTGCGGCCAACACACTCCGGCTCGTCGGCGCACCGCGTAACCAGGTATGGTGCGTGCTTCGAGCGGCCGATTCACGGCAGCGCCTGGCCTACTCGCTCTCCGCCACTTTTCTCGGTCGCATGTGTCTCTCCGGCGAAGTGAATTTACTCGAGCCGGAGGCATGGGAGTTTGTCCTGGAGGCCATCGCGATGCACCGGCGGTTGATCGGCCGCATAGCGACTGCGCGGGTGCGTCGTCATGGGCAATGGAGCGAGGCCTACCAACGCCCGTGCGGCTGGCAGGGGGTTGTGTATGCCGATCCGCAGGACGACTGGGCAACCGTCGTGTGGCACGCCTTTGCCGATGCGCCCGGTGAGATTGTGGTACCCCTCCCGCCGGGCGAGTGGCGCATCGCCAGCCGGTTCGATGCTGGCGGTGCCGAGCCGCGGCTCTCGGAGCATGGGATTGTTCTCGCATCACTCCGTCCTTGGCACGGCGGCGTGGTTGAACTCGTGGCGACATCCGCCTCCCCTCGTTCCTGACCTGCCTTTAAAAAAACCGCAAGCCCGCTCACCCCGGCCTTTAACGGCTTGGCTTAATATGGGGGAGTCGACTCACTTCAAACCAATCAAACCATGGGAAAAAATTCCACGTTTCTTACCCTTCTGCTACTTTCATCTGTATTCGTGTCGCAGGCTGGTGCTGCTCCGGATGCCGCAACTTCATCCAAAATCGACCGGCAACTGGTGGTCTCGCGGCATAACGTCACGCTCGAAGCGTATGATGCAAACAATCCGCTGCAGGTCGGCAACGGCAATTTCGCGTTCGCGATGGACACCACGGGATTGCAATCGTTCACTGACCAAGTGGGCACGTTTTCGAGCTGGGGTTGGCATACGTTTCCAAACCCGGAAGGTTTTTCTGAGGAGGAAACCTGGAGCGAGGTGACGGGCGGTGGCGGGAAAAAGGCATTCTATGCTTGGAAACCAAAGATCGAGGCCGGTTTGAGCCCAGAGCAGCAGGCTCGGCGCAAGGGGGCTCACGACTGGTATCGCCGTGCGCCTCATCGGTTGCACTTGGGCCGGATTGGTTTTGTGTTGCTCAACAATGATGGCAGCGAAGCCCGTGCATCCGATCTGAAACACATCCGCCAAACGCTTGATCTTTGGACAGGTTTGGTCCACAGCGCGTTCGAATTCAATGGTGTCCCGGTGGATGTAACCACCTGCTGTCATCCGAATCAGGATTTAGTGGCTGTTCAGGTGCGCTCGAAGTTATTAGCCACCGGCCAAATCAAGGTATTCTTGCGTTTTCCTTACGTTGAATTTGAAAATTGCAATCCCACATGGAAGCCGGAAACGGATCGCCAACATCGAACTGAGGCAAAATTGTGTGGCAAGCAACGGGTCGATATTGTGCGTACACTGGATAGTGATCACTATTCCGTATCGGTTGCCTGGAGCGCGGGTGAATGGAGAAGAAAGGAACAGCATGGATTTCTGCTGGTGCCGTCGCGTGACAAGGACGCGTTCAGTTTTGTCTGCGGTTTTGGCTCGCAGAAGCTTGGGGAGTTGCCGGATTTTGCCAAAACAGCCGTTGCGTCGGTCCAGCATTGGCAAGCCTTCTGGCAATCAGGGGGTGCGATCGACTTATCAGCGAGCAAGGATCCACGCTGGTTCGAGCTAGAACGGCGGGTTGTCTTATCGCAGTATCTGACAGCGGTTAATTCGACCGGTTCGTCGCCACCGCAGGAGAGCGGCCTGTTCTCAAACAGTTGGTATGGAAAGTTTCATTTGGAGATGACGGCGTGGCATGGCGCGCATTTCATGTTCTGGAGCCGGGCATCGTTGCTGGACGGCTGGATGAAGTGGATGTGCGGTCCCGGGTTGAAGTCTGCTGAAATGCAGGCGGCGAAGCAGGGCTACAAAGGGGCGCGCTGGATGAAGATGATCAGTCCTGAGCCGAAGTGGGAGTCACCGTCGCACTGGTGTCCGTTCCGCATGACGCAGCAGGGACACGCGATTTATTGGGCGGAGCTTATGTATCGCGAGCGGCCCACAAAGGAGACGCTTGAACGATTCCAGCGCATCGTCATGGAGTCGGCTGAATTTATGGCGGACTTCTTGTGGTGGGATGAGAAGACCGGCCGCTATGTTCTAGGACCGCCGCTGATGACCGGATCGGAATCAACACCGTGGGCCGAAACCTATAATTCAACCGTCGAGCTTTCCTATTGGTTTTACGGGCTGCGCACTGCCCAGCTCTGGCGCGAGCGATTGGGTCTCGCACGCGACCCGAGGTGGGACGCCATTTTGGCCAAACTCTCGAAGCCGCCTGTGAAGAATGGCGTCTGTGTGGATTCGGAGCCATTTCCCGCCTATCTTAGAAATGAAGAGTGTCGGCCGGCGTGGTTGGAAGCATACGGCTGCATGAGGGGCGACGAGATTGATCGCGACGCGATGCGGCGTGCCTTTGACACGATTTGGGGAGATATCCAGAAAGGCACGCCGTGGCAAATCTGGGGTACTGATTTCCCCATGCTTGCCATGACTGCAGCCCGCCTTGGGCGGCCACAGGATGCGGTGGACGCGCTCTTGTTGAACCATCCCGGCAACCAGTACCTGCCAAACGGGTTTAACAACGGCGGTTCGCGTCCGTATCTGCCCGCCCACGGTGGCCTACTCTGGGCGGTCGCCATGATGGCCGCTGGATGGGACGGTGCCCCCGACAAGCCCGCGCCGGGTTTCCCCGACGACGGAAGCTGGGTCGTGAAATATGAAGGACTGAAGAAAGCACCCTGAGCCCGCAACGAACCCTAACCACGAAATTTAACCACTCCTGAAAAGAAATCAGTCCCATGAAGAAACGCATGTTACATATGGCCCGGCTCAAACCGGAATGCCTGGAGGAATACAAGGAACATCATCGCAATGTCTGGCCCGAACTGGAGGCCGTTTACCGCCGCGCCGGGATCACCGGGCTCAGTTGTTTTCTCAACGGGACAACGCTTCTGGTTTACAGTGAATTCGATCCCGCGGTTTATCCCGCCTCCCGCAGCTGGCTGGCGCAGAACGAAACCGAGCAAAAATGGCAGGCTCTGATGAAACCGCTGGCTGATTCGGGCTTTGCCTCCGTTGAATTCAAGGAGGTTTATCATCTGGAGTGCTCTTTATGATTTTCGATCTGCTGGAAGACCGGCGTCCTGCCCTGATTGGACGCAACCACTGGCTGGGCAATTTGCGCTGGATGGTGGAGGAAATTGAGGAAACGGGTGCCTTTGTTTTTCGCACCGCCCCCCTGAACACTGGCGAATGCGATCTTTGGAAACCGGATCTGCTGGAGTCGGATGGCTATCGGGTGATCGAGAGTAAAGAGGCGGAAACCAGCGCTCCAGTGGGGAATCGCGAACCGCCTGCGGCTTGCCGCACTTTTTTTGGCCTGCAGTTCGAAGGAATCGGTCCCGTCGAGGGCTGTTGTTATCGGCCTGATCACCTGGAGGTTAAAGCGGCGCAGGGGAGCTTTTCTCTGCTGCTGCCGCTGGAGAATTACGGGGCCCTGCTTGAGGCGAAAGTGGATCGGCAATCCGCCTTCTTGCGGATCCTCAGCCGGGCGGAAACTGGCCGGTACCCCTCTCAGAATCGATCCTTCCAAAGCGATCAAACCTCCGACCGCACAATCTGGAGTGACGGGGCTTACACGCTGGTGTTTCGCCATGCAGGGGAGTTGCGTCCACGCGAAGGCGGGGGATTTGATTTGGGGGCATTGGCGGATGGAAGCTTGCGGCTGGCTGTTGCTTTTCATGTGGATAAAGAGAAGGCGTTGGCAGAGGCGGAACGTCTTTTCGTTAAAAGCGACCGGGTGCGACAGGAGAGCCGGGAATCCTGGGAGAGTTATTTTCGTTCCTGTCCGGTGGCTGAATGGAAGGAGGACTTCAGCTGGCAGACTCCCGATGGACAGACGATCACCTACAGCGCCCAGGAAATTATTCGGCGCCAATACTGGCATTGGCATTGTCTGCTGAGCAATGTTTACGACCTTCCCTTTAATGATCTGAAAGCCTACATGGCGCCCGACAAGACCCACTGGTTCGGCGTCTGGAGCAATGACGGCCCCGAGTGCCTGCGGGCGCTCTCGCATACCAATCAAACCTCCCTGGCGCGCCGTTGTCTGGCTGAATATGTCCGCACCGCCATCACCGCCCAAGGCGATCTCGGCTGGTATTTGCATGGCACGGGCATCGGGTGTTTGGGAAATCCGGGGGACTCGGGGATTTTCTCAAATGGCGTTCCGGCCATTGTGAGTGCGGTGGCCGAGTATGTGCAGCAAACCGGGGATGACTCCATTTTGGATGAGCCGGCGGGAGAGGGGGGGACGGTTTGGGAGAAACTGAAAAGTTACATGGTGCACGTTTTCGATCGGCGCGATCTCAACGCAGACGGAATGGTGGAATGGGCAAATCTCTGGGAGGGCGGTCCGGACGACAAAGTCGGGCCATTTTTTAGCAAGGCGAATTTGAAGGAATGGATTCAAGCAGTCACCACATTTTCCGAGGAGGAACTAAAGGAGTTTTACCGGCAAAACCTTTGTCCGGTTGTTAACCTTTACGAACAAAATTTCTTCCTCTCGGCCCTAAAGTCCCTGGAATGGCTTGCCCAGAGACGCCATGAGATCGATGTTGCCTCCTTCGCCCGGGAACGCTATGAGCGCACTTGCGCCACGCTTGAAGACAGGCATTGGAATGAAGAGGATGGGTTCTATTACGACTGGGATTGTGCTGCCAGCCAGCCCGTCAGAATCAAAAATGCGGACGCTTTCTACATGGCCCTGCATTTGAAAAATCCAGCCCGGGTGGCACGCCTGTTTGAGCACTTGGAAAATCGGGAGGAATTCAACCAGTTCCACATTCCCACCCTGGCT
>SESB01002456.1_pt1 | contig 10776 bp, 11 predicted proteins | sample 3171441 | NCBI WGS metagenome assembly SESB01 (sample SAMN06051867, study PRJNA518727) | freshwater metagenome | biome: subpolar coniferous forest; feature: holomictic lake; material: water; isolation source: holomictic Lake 227, 6 m depth | place: Canada: near Kenora, Ontario | collected...
TGAGCGATTTTGCCGGTGAAACTGGGCTGATCCGTCGATCGACACCCCGGAAAGATCCAAAAACCCCCAGAAACAGGCCCTTCCGGGGCGTGCCGGGCCCGAAAATGGCGTCCTCACGGCCTCCAGAAGGCCCAGATGATCTCCCAGGCGATGAGGGCGATGATGGTGATCTCGAGCAGCTCGGCGCGGCGCGTGTCGCCGCCGTCGGAGAGGACCCGGTTCACCTCGGCGAGCATCTTGTGCTTGCGCAGCACCGACGCCTGCCAGGCGGGAAGGCGGAAGCGGCGCAGCGCCGCCTGGAAGAGGCGCGCCAGGTAGAAGTCGCCGACGATCTTCACCGCGTTCTCCACCCGGTCGGTCATCTCCGACATGTCGATGAGCAGCGCGGTGGTCCGTCGCAGGAGGCGATTGTAACGGCGAGTGAATAGCCCGCCCTGGCCGGCGCGGTCCACCTCGCCGCGGATGGCGGCCAGTTCCCGGTCGAGGAAGGCGTCGTAGTAGCGCAGCTCGAGGAGCTGCGCGGTGGCGAGCTCGAGCAGGTCGGGCACGTCGGTGGAGCCGGAGGGCTCGTGGACGAAGGCGCTGTTCCAGTCCACCACCGCGAGGTCGGTCTCGAGATACGCGAAGCGGTGCTTCAGGACGTCGGCCCGTTCCCCGGACGCGAGCGGGACCGGATCGGTCTCGCCGAGGAGCAGCCGGTCGATCGGCGCCCCGTCGACGAGCTCGGCCCCGGTCACGCGCCGGTCGAAGGCCCGCACGAAGAAGACGGTGTAGGTCTCCATCCCGTCCCACATGTGGGGGCGGGTGATCGCCGGGGCGAGCGACGTGGTGAGCTCCCCGGCCATCGCGCGGGCCATCTCGTCCAGCTCGGGCGTGGGGCGCTCGAGCAGCGCCTCGGCCAGCGGGACGAGCTCGTCGAGGGATGTCCCGGGCGTGACGGGCACCTCGAAGAGGAAGCTCGCCACCCCGTAGTCGAAGAGGCTCGCCTGCACCTCCGCCCTGCGCAGCTCCCCGGCCACGAAGATCTCCCGGGGGCCGAGACCGAGCCGGAGCGGGGGATGGGCGATCTCGATGGCGGAGCGCGGGCTCGCAAGTCGGACGCGCGACTTGGGCAGCACGGCCAGCGCCTCGGCGCGGGCCAGGTCGATCCCGTCGGCGACGTCGAGGATCCGGTAGATCCGGATCGTGCCGTCCTGCACGCGGAAGGGGGCGGGCTTCACCCCATGAGCCTAGCGCGGATCGAGGCGGGGGGACGACGCCCCGGCGGAGCGGGGGGACCCATCCGGGATCCGTCCGGTGGCGAGCTCCCACACCGCCACCATCCAGATCACCAGCACCGGCAGCACCTTGAGGGCGTAGGGCGTGATGTATCGGGCCCGGAACCCGGGGGCGACGAGGTCCGAGTAGGTCACCGACACGAAGACGAAGGCGAACCCGAGCAGCCACCGGTGGAGGGTCGAGGGGGGCTGGCTGAAGTACCAGAGCGCGATCCCGGCCATGGCGATGACGAAGGTGGGCGACTCGGTCAGGTGGTTGAAGGCGATCATCCACATGAGGAGCGAGCCCAGGAAGACCGCCCGGAAGGCCGGACGACCGGAATCGCGGATGCGGAGGAGCGGGAGCGCCGTCACGAGGCCGGCCGCGGCGAGCAGCAGGATCCGCGGCGGGTCGAGGCCGAACCAGGACCGGAGGAGCACCGCCACCGAGAAGGGCTCCCCTGCGGCGTGGCGGCTCGTGGTGTGGAGTCTCCACCAGTTCGCGTACTGCCAGCCGAGCTGCTCCCCGGAGACGAAGAGCAGCGGGACCGTGGCCAGAACGGCCATCCAGAAGCCGGTCCAGAGCACGAGCCGCACGCGGCGCGGGTAGACGAGGAAGAGGAGCCCGGCCGCCAGCGGGAAGATCTTGATGTAGGCGGCCAGCGCCAGGAAGAGGGGGGCGAGCCAGTCGCGGTCCCGCTCCGCCGCGGCGAAGGTGAGCAGGAGGAGCCCCACGATCATGGGGTTCGTCTGGGAGTGCTGCGAGGCCCCGATGAACTCCGGAAGGATGAACCAGACGAAGAGCGCCCGGGAGCGCAGGTCGAGACCGGGCACCGCCCGGACGCCGAGGACCAGCACGGCCGCGTTGAGCAGGTCCCACCCGATGAGCCCGGCCCACACCGGGAGTGGGGACAGCGGCGCCATCAGCGCGGCGAAGGTGGGGCTGTAGAGGAAGTTGTCGAAGTGCTCGGCAGGGAATTCGAGGTACAGGTTCCGGTGCTCGACCAGGTGGACGAAGGCCTGCCGGAAGATGAGGTAGTTGTTGTAGTGGGTGTAGCCGCCCGGGAGCGGCGAGCGCCAGGTGAGGGCGAGCTGCTGCACCGCTGCCACCACCGCGACGAGGAGCGGCGCCAGGAAGGCCACCCGCGGGTCGAGGAAGAAGGTCGCCAGCCGGCGCCGGAGCGGGCTCATCCGGTGACCTCCGTGGGGCGCACCAGCCGCACGCCGGCGGCGGCGCAGTCGGCGGCGAAGCGGTCGGAGGCGAGGTGGTGGAGCTCCGCCCCGCGGGCCTGGGCGGCCCGCCCGGGTCCGGGGAGACCGGGGTGGCACATGACGAGCCCGCCGTCGGCGAGGTCGGAGAGCCAGCCGCGCAGGAGCGCGGCGAAGCCGGAACCGGCCGAGAGGTCGTAGACGCCGGCGAAGTCCGGGTTGTGGGGGATCCCCTCCGCCTCGAGCCGCCGGAGCAACGGGCGGCCGCCCAGCCCGGCGACCACCGCGGCCTTGGCCCCGCGGGGCCGGAGCGGCACGACGTTGCGGACGTAGGGCATCCGCTCACCGTACCGCTCGCGGAGGACGCGCAGGAGCGCCTCGCGGACCGGCCGGAGCTGGTGGACGTGGTGGTGGCCGTCCACGAAGGCCGGAGGCCGGCCGGCGACACGCTCGAACCGGTCGAGCTGCGCGACCACCCGGGCGGCCACGCGGTCGGAGGCGACGAGCCCCAGCGCCCCGCGGGCGGCGAACCGGAGGAGCTCGCCGGCGGAACGCGTGCCCAGGTCGAGGTGCAGCCCGGCGTCGGCGTGGGCCGAGAGCGCGACGAGCGGGCGGGCCCCGTCCTCCCAGGCCGGCATCTCCACCATGCAGGTCACCGCGGTGAGCCGTCCGGCCTCGACGAGGGACAGGATCCCCTCGTTCACCGACGGTTCCATCCCGAAGTCGTCCGCGCAGAGGACGACCCGGCGCGATCCCGGCGGGCTCATCCCCCCTGCCGCTCCCCGCCCGGCGAGATCCGCCCGCGGTCGACCTCCTCGGAGACGAGGAAGTTGGGCCGCCGCTTCGACTCCTCGAAGACCCGCCCCAGGTACTCCCCGATGACGCCGAGGGAGAGGAGCTGGACACCGGAGAAGAACATGATGGAGACGACGATGGTCGGGTAGCCGGGGACCTTGATCCCGTAGACGAGGTCCTCGACGATCACCCAGGTTCCGTAGCCGATCGCCGCCATCGAGATCACCCCGCCGACGCCGGCCACGAGCCGCAGTGGCAAGGTGGAGAAGGAGGTGAGGCCGGCCATCGCGAGCCGCAAGAGGTTGCCGAAGCCGAAGGAGCTGCGCCCCCCCGCACGCGGGGGCGGCTCGTACTCGATGGGCACCGACCGGAACCCCACCCAGGCGTAGAGCCCCTTCATGAACCGGGTCCGCTCCGGCAGGCGGCGCAGCGCATCCACCACCTTCCGGTCGAGCAGCCGGAAGTCGCCGGCGTCGGGCGGGATGTCCACGTGGGCCGCCCAGGCCATGCCCGCGTAGAAGGCCGCCGTGCCGGTTCGCTTCAGCCAGGACTCGTCCCGGCGGTGGGCGCGGACCGCGTAGACCATGTCGGCACCGTCGCGCCAGTGCCGGAGCATCTCCGGGATGAGGGCGGGAGGGTGCTGCCCGTCCCCGTCGAGGAGCACCACCACCTCTCCCCGCGCCGCCTCGAGGCCGGCGGAGAGGGCGTTCTCCTTGCCGAAGTTGCGGGAGAGCTCGACGTAGCGGACCGCGCAGGCCTCGGCGACCTCGAGAACCCGGTCGCGCGTGTCGTCCCGGCTTCCGTCGTTCACCACCACGATCTCGTGGGACGGGGTGAGCGCGGCCAGCTGGTCGTGGAGGAGCCGGAGGAAGGCCTGCACGTTCCGCCCCTCGTTGAACATGGGGACCACCGCCGACAGGGTCGGTGTGGCGGTTCGGCGGTCGGCGGCGGGCAGTGAATTCACCGGAAGCGGCGATTTTCGCACAGGATGCGCCGCTTTGCCGCTTCCCGACCCCGGACTCGCCCTTCCGGCCCGGATGGGTCGCATGTCACATCCGCCGGGCTGCCGTCTCCATCCGGGTGAAGGCACACGAACCCGAGACCCCACGGAGCCCGCCATGACGACCCAGACCCGGAAGCCGAACTTCACCATCTCCCAGTCGAGCGCATGGAAGGACCTCTTCGTGGTCGCCTCCCTCGCGATCGTCCTCGGCGCCTTCGTGGTCCAGATCTCGACCTCGCACGCCACCGCCTCCTCGCGCAGCGTGCCGGTGGCCGCGGCGACCACAGCGCCGGCCGCGCAAGGGTAAGTGGTCCCGGGGAGCCCCGCCCGCGGGGTTCCTGGCATGGCGGTCGCGTACATATCCAGGTATGAATACCGATATGTCTCTCACCACGCCGCCCGGCACCCGCCGGGTCACCGCCAACCTGGACTCCGCCCTGCTCCAGAAGGCCTGCTCGGTCACCGGGGAGGGCATCACGGAGACCCTCACGCTCGGCCTGGAGATGGTCCGCAGATCGGCCGCGGCGTCCCGGGCGCGGGCCCTCCGCGGAAAGCTCCCGCTCGACCTCGATCTGGACGTGTCGCGTGAGCGCCCTCGTCGTTGACACGTCATCCTGGGTCTCCTACCTCGGGCGAGGAGAGGGAGATGCCCTGGAGGAGGCGCTTGCCGAGGGACGGGTCCATCTTCCGCCCGTGGTCGCCGCCGAGTTGCTCTCCGGCCGGATGACCCCCGGGCGGCGACGGGCGCTCGAGGAGCTCCTCTCCGATCTGCCGCTCTGCGCCGCCGACCGCGACCACTGGTTCCGGGTGGGAACGCTGCGGTCCTCGCTGGCCGCCCGCGGGCTCTCCGTCTCCACGCCCGACGCCCACGTCGCCCAGTGCACGCTCGACCTGGCCGGGGCGCTGCTCACCGAGGACGCGGTGTTCGCCCAGATGGCCCGCTTCGTGCCGCTCCGCCTGGCCTGAGCGCCTCAGGCGCCCACGAGGCGCAGCGGCGCCTGGGGCCTCTGCTTCGGGAAGTCGAGCAGGTACTCGCCCGAGAAGCAGGCGTCGCAGTAGCCCGACCGATCCTCTCCGAGGGCGGCGTACATCCCCTCGAGGGAGAGGTAGCCGAGCGAGTCGGCGGTGATGTAGCGCGCGATCTCATCCACGCTGTGTGAACTGGCGATGAGCTCCTGCCGCGTGGGGGTGTCGATGCCGTAGTAGCAGGGCCAGGCGGTGGGCGGGGAGGAGATGCGCATGTGCACCTCGCTCGCCCCGGCGGAGCGGAGCATCTTCACGATCTTGCGCGACGTGGTGCCGCGGACCACCGAGTCGTCCACCACCACGATGCGCTTCCCCTTCAGCATGTCCTTCACGGCGTTCAGCTTCAGCTTCACGCCGAAGTGGCGGATCGACTGGGCCGGCTCGATGAAGGTTCGCCCGACGTAGTGGGAGCGCACCAGCCCCATCGCGAAGGGGATGCCGCTCGCGTTGGAGTAACCGATGGCGGCCGGGACGCCGGAGTCGGGAACCGGGAGGACGAGGTCGGCCTGGGCCGGCTTCTCGACGGAGAGCCGGGCGCCGAAGGCGGCGCGGGTGGCGTAGACCGACCGGCCGAAGAGCACCGAGTCGGGGCGCGCGAAGTAGATGTGCTCGAAGACGCAGCGGCCGGTGCGCTCCAGCCCCGGACCGGGGAAGATCCGCTCCGAGTGAAAGCCCGACTCGTCGATGACCACGAGCTCCCCGGGCTCGATCTCCCGGATGTACTCGGCCTCGATGAGGTCGAGCGCGGTCGTCTCGCTGGCGAGCACGTAGCTGCCCTTCAGGCGACCCAGGACGAGCGGCCGGAAGCCCATGGGATCCCGGGCGCCGACGAGCGTGCTCTCGGTGAGGAGCACGAGGCTGTAGGCCCCCTTCACCTTGCCGAGCGCCTGCCGGAGGGCCGCGAGGAGGTGCTCGCGCGAGCCGGGCCGGAACTCGGTGCGCGCCCGGGCCATGAGGTGGACCACCACCTCGGTGTCGCTCGTGGTCTGGAAGATCGAGCCGGCGGTCTCGAGGTCGGTGCGGAGCTGCTCCGCGTTGACCAGGTTGCCGTTGTGGGCGAGCGCCAGCGCGCCTCCCGCGTACTGGATGGCGATGGGCTGCGCGTTCTTCAGGTGGCTCGCGCCCGCGGTGCTGTAGCGGACGTGGCCGATGGCGGCCACGCCCTTCAGCGTGTCGAGCACCGGCACGGTGAAGATGTCGGCGACGAGCCCCATGCCCCGGTGAACGTGGAGGGTCTTGCCGTCGGTGGCCACGATGCCCGCCGACTCCTGCCCCCGGTGCTGCAATGCGTGGAGTCCCAGGTAGGCGAAGTTGGCCGCCTCGTGATCGCCGGGGATCGCCCAGATCCCGAAGACCCCGCATTCGTCGGCGAGCTTGTCGAAGGCGGCTTCGTAACCCATGGACCGCGCAGTATAACGGTTGGGTGCTGAAAAAGCTCACGGCCTGGGGCGCCGCCGCGATGGGCGCAACCCTCCTGATTCTCGCGATCTTTCCGGTTCACGGGACGCGGGATCCGGCTCCGCCGCGGGTCACCTCGGCGGTGCGGGGGCAAGGGATCCTCTCGGCCGGGGCGGTGGCCGTCCCCCTCTCCGCGCCGGCCGGCGCTCCCATCGGGGGATACCCCCGGCTCCGCTACGGAAGCACCGGCGTGGAGGACGAGCCGATGGTCCGGGTCATCGTCCTCTCCGAGCCGGGCGCATCGATGGCGATCGCGTCGGTCGACGTGCTCCTCGTCCCGGCCGCCCTGCGCGAGAAGGTGGAGAAGCGGCTCTCCGACCTCCGGCTCGACGCCGTGCTGGTCGGCGCGACCCACACCCACTCCGGCCCCGGCGGTTTCTGGGACGACGCGCTCGGCGCCCGGTTCGGCACGGGCCCTTACGACCGGGCGTTCGAGGAGGCGCTCGCCGGCCGCATCGCCGACGCCATCCGCGCCGCCGCGGCCATCCGAGGACCGGCGCAGGTCTCCGTCGCACGGTCCCGGCGTCCCGACCTCGTGCGGAACCGGGCCGGCGGCGATCCGGGAGGGCGGCTCCTCGCCCTGCGCGTCGAGCGACCGGGCGGCGACGTGGTCGGACAGATCGTGGTCTTCCCCGCCCACGCCACGGTGCACGGCAGCTCGAACCGCCTGCTCTCCGCCGACTGGCCGGGTGCGCTGGCGCGGAGCCTGCCGGGCGTCACGGTCTTCCTGCAGGGGGCGGAGGGGGACCAGACCTACGTCCTCCCCTCGCCCCACCCCGGTCCGACCCACGCGGCCTACGGCCGGCTCGTGGCCGATGAGGTGGCGCGCCTCCCCTACCCGCCCGGCGACCGTGCCCCGGAGCTCGCTGCAGCCGAGGCCGAGGTGGGCCTGCCCGCTCCCTCCTTCGGCGCCGTCCCGGCCTTCCTCGACCGGCTCCTGCAGAACCTTCTCTGGAGCTGGATGCCCGCGCGCACCCGCGTCGTCGTGGTCCGGATCGGCCCGGCCACGCTGCTCGCCGTACCGGCCGAGCCGGGCGTTGCGGTGGGCGAGACCTGGCGGGGGGCGGCGGGCGGCGACGCGGAGGTCGTCTCGCTCGTGGGGGACTACGTCGGATACGTGGAGACGCCCGAGCGGGTGAAGGCGCGCACGGGCGAGGCGAAGCGGACCTACCTCGGACCCGAGCTCGCGCCGGTGCTCCAGCGCGGGCTCGCCGCGGCGCAGGGCGCGCTCCCTCCGGCGCGTCCATAGTGCCCGGGTCGGGGCGCTAGAATCGCAGCGCCACGCCGGTGGGCCCTGGCTCGACCGGCGACGATGGCACGAGCAGCCACAGGACCGTGGCGCCGACCCCCAGGACGAGCGTGCCGCTCGCCGCGATCCAGGCGTTCGTCCGGTGCGACTCGTAGTTCGCGATGGCCACCGTGTAGTCGGAGGGGCTCACGCCGGGCTTCAGCGTTCCGTCGGGCTGGAGCATCCCCTTCGCCTCGGAGTAGCCACTCCCGGCGGCGATCGCCTGCCAGGTCGTCAGGCCGGCCCCGACCACGGCGAGGCCCGTGGCCGTCCAGGCGGCCGGGCGGATCCAGGAGCCGGACCGGGAGTCGATCTCGCCGGCCGAGGAGCCCACCGCCACCGGGGGTGCGGGGATCGGCACGGCTGCACCGACGTCTACGATCACCGACTCGTCGCGGGCGAGGTCCACCGTCACCGTCCGCTCCCGTCCGCCGCTCTCCACCCCCGCGCGATAGCTGCCCGCCGGGAGCAGGATCTCCGCGGGGACCGGCCCGAGCGGGCGCCCCTGCACCCAGCCCGTCCCGACACCGTCGAGGCTCGTGAGCCGGAGCCGGTACCGCGGCCGGGTGGCGTCGCGGGTGCGGGCGGCCTCGAACTCCTTCCGGACCGAGGGGGAGAAGAGGTCGGGATCGAGGGAGGCCTGGGGATCGAGCGCCAGCACCCGGTCCATCGCGGAGCGGGTCGCTGCGCCGTTGCCCAGCGTCGTCTCGACGACCGCGAGCTGGAGGAGCGCGCGGCGCCACTCGGCCCAGGGAGCGTCGGGCGACTCGCGCACCTCGAGCGTGCCGAGGATCTCCCGGTAGCGAGCGGCGGCGTCTCGGTAGTCGCCGGCGCGGACGGCGGCCTCGGCCGAGAGGTGCGCCGCCTCGAGATCGGCCGGGCCCGTGGCGGCGTGCGCCGCGAGGAGGAGGGCCAGGGTGGGAGCGATCATCGGGGCACTCAGCTCCCGGGGGGGATGAGCCGCTTCCGCTCCAGTGCAGCGTCGGCGGCGGCGGCCAGGTCCTGGGGACCGAGCGCCTTGTCGAGCACGGCGTCGGCGCCGGCGTTCTCCATGCGCCGCTCCAGCGCAGCGTCGAGCGTGCCGGCGACCACCACGATGGCCAGCTCCGATTCCCCTCCGGCTCCGCGGATGGTGCGCACGAAGGTCTCTCCGTCCATGGTCGGCATCCGGACGTCGGTCACGAGCAGGTCGAGGGTGAGCAGTTCATCGGCGACGATGTGCAGCCCCTCCTGCCCGTCCCGGGCGGTGAGCACCTCGAATCCCCGGGCCTGGAGTGCGTCGCTGAGGGCGCGGAGGATGAGCACGTCGTCGTCCACCACGAGCGCGCGGCGCGGGCGCGCCGAGATGCGGGCCAGGACGGCGGCCAGCTTCTGGCGACCGTCGTCGTCCAGCTCGATCTTCACGCCCATGCCCCGGGGGTTGCGGAACATGACGATGGCGGGGGCGTGGAGGAGCGTCCCGCCGGGCAACCGCATGTCGAGCGTGAGTCGGGTGCCCTCGGCCAGAGGGGTGCTCGTTCGCACGAAGGCGCCGCCCTGGGAGAGGTTCTCCACGTAGTCGGCGGCGAACTCCTCGGGGTTGGCGTACTCCAGCTTCGCGGTCGGCCCCTCGTCGGTCTGGACCGTCACCGGGGCGTTGACCGTGTAGCGCGGCGCGTTGCGCGAGCCGATGCCGGCGGCGGCCGGGCTGGCGGCGTGGGTGGTGAGCGCCGCGGCGAGGATGGGCGGGAGGCTGTCGAAGGCGAGGGTGAAGCCGGCAGGCTGACCCGCCGCCGCGTCTTGCTCTCCACGAACCTCGACGACCCGCGCCCTGGCCTCGAGCGGCCGCTCCATGCGGGGAACCCGCAGGAGCACGTTCACGAGATCTCCCGTGGGCGGCGCGCTGACGCCTGGCACGAAGAGGCGGCGGCTCGCCGGGTCCCACGTGATGGCGGCGAAGGCCGCGCTCCCCGCGTCCATCGAGAGCGTGGGCTGGGCAGCCGCCGCGGAGCGCCGGTCGGGCGGGGCTCCGGCGACGTTGGCGATCCGGGCCGCTGCCTCGGGGACGTTTCGTGACGGCACCTCGACGGAGCGCACCTCGCAGCGCACGGCCCGGTCCTCGAGCATCTTCCGGTCCTCGGGAGGGCAGGTCGAGAGGTTCCAGGGCATCCCCCCGGCTCGAGCACACCAGTAGTAAAACCTGGACTCGGCGGAGGGCGGGAGCGCCTGGGTGCGGGCGAAGACCACGAAGGAGCGGTTGGCCGGGCTGTACCCGAGGTCTACGCTCTCGAGCGCGCCACCGAGGATGGTGGGGAGCCAGGCGGCCAGACGCTCGGCAGCGAGCAGACGGTCGCCGACGGCGCGTTCGAAGGTGGCAGCCAGGATGAGACGTTCTGCTTCGGGCACGAGTGATCCTCTCCGAACACGGCCGGGGGGAGGCCGTCGCGTCGTCGGGCGATTCTAGCCTTGCCGGAGGACCGCGTGTGACTGACCGCGCGGGGCGCGCAGCCCATTTGGGTCGGATCCCGCGCTCAGCGCCGGATGTCCAGGGTCTCGCCGATGGCGAGGACCCGGACCCGCCCGGGAGCGATCCCGCGCCTCACCCGCTCGGCCTCGAGCCTCACCGGCGGCTCGTCGAGCGGCTCATCCGACTGCTTGAAGGTTCCCCAGTGCATGGCCACGAAGGTGCGCGCGCCGAGATCTTCGAAGGCCTGGAGCGCCTCCTCGGGATCGACGTGCACCGGCTGCATGAACCAGCGCGG
>SESB01002461.1_pt1 | contig 10771 bp, 3 predicted proteins | sample 3171441 | NCBI WGS metagenome assembly SESB01 (sample SAMN06051867, study PRJNA518727) | freshwater metagenome | biome: subpolar coniferous forest; feature: holomictic lake; material: water; isolation source: holomictic Lake 227, 6 m depth | place: Canada: near Kenora, Ontario | collected 2014-07-08...
AGGAGCTGTCCGCGAAGGTGTAGGTGAAGTCCTGGTTGATCGCCCCTGCCGTCTGCCCGGTGGCCAAGGTGGCGGCAATGTGGTTGCTGTTGCCTGCCGATGTGGCAGCCAGGTTGTTCAGCGACAGGTTGCCAATCGCCGCCGCGCTACCGGTCAAATCGACGCGATACCCGACTGCGTTGGTGGCGCTTACGGTCGTGCTGACAACCGGGCTGCTGTAGCCTACGCGCACATTGCCCAACGCCAGCGTGCTTCCGCTGACCGAGGCGCTCGCATGATCAAAGACGTTCACACTGACGCTCGCCGTTGAGCTGCTGGTCACGGCGTTGTTGTCCGTGACCGTGAAGCTGCCGGTTTGCGCAGCACCCACTGTGGTTCCGTTGAAGAACAAACCGGACTGTGTGCCGCTGGTGGCCTGGGCGCCCACCTTGACCGGCCCGTTTACGGAACCGGCGGTGTTTGCGCCTGCTGTTGTGCTGAAAGAGAGTGTGCCAGAGGAGGATGGAGCCGAGTTCGCTACCGTGAAACCAAATGCGGTGCTGCCGCCGGTGATGATCGAGGCCGCCGCAGGAGTTGCGGTGACGGCGCCGATGACGGCCTTGTGCTGCGCGTCCAGTTCGTTGGCTGTCACCGTCCCGTATTGAAGGGTGTAGGCGCTGTCCAAGCCTGTGACGGTTGCGAAGGAGCCTGTCAGGGTGCCGCTGCTTACCAGTTTGTAGAGACCCGCACCCACGGTCATGCCGGTCAGGTCAATCGTATTGCTCGTGCCCAGCGCCGCCGTGCCGGTAACGGCAAGTTGCGCGCTGGATATCTGCCCGCCAGTGAGCTTGAGCGTGCCGCCGCCCGCTCCGAAGGTGAGGCTCTTGACGGTGTTGCTGTAGCTGGCCATGTCCAGTACGCCTGCCGTGCTAGCGCCACCGATGGTGAGGTCTGAACTGCTCGAAATAGCATTATTGATGCCCAATGCCAAGGTGCCGCTGTTTACCGTCGTGGCCCCCGTGTAGGTGTTGGCGCCGGAGAGAACCTGCGTGCCGGCGCCGCTCATGGTGAGCGTCATGCCTGAAGCCCCGTTGGCGATCTTGCCGGAGTATGTGTTGCTATGTCCGGCTCCGGGGTTAAGCGTCAGGGCGGTGACAGTGCTGTAGCCTCCGGAGGTTGTGCTGAAGACCGTGGAGAGGTCTTTGTTGCCCGCGAGCCCGCCCAGGGTGAGCGTGGTTACCGTGGTCCGGAGACCGTTTGTGCCATCGCCTGCCACACTGTTGGTTGTGTCAAGAGCACTGTTTTGAAGCGCCAGGGAGTTGCCGAGCACGAGTGCACCCGCGCTGATCGTGGTGTTACCAGTGAAGGTGTTCGCGCCTCCGAGAGTAAGGACGCCGGAACCTGCCTTGGCCAAGCCGCCGGTGTTGGAACTGTCTATTATGCCCGCGAAACTGACATTCTGGCCATTCGTGTCAAGAGAGACGGCTCCGCCGCTGTTCTTGATGCGAGAGGCCCAATCCTGAGCAGCACTGCTGCTGGTAAACTGGAGGGAGCCTCCACCGAAGGTGATATTGCCTCCGTTGCCCAGCGCGCTAGCGTGATTTGCCTGCAACACGCCCGCGTTGATCGTGGTCGCGCCAGTGTAGGTGTTGGCGCCGGAGAGGGTCTGGGTGCCCGCGCCGGTTTTCGTCAGCGCGAGGGTTCCCGTGGTGTTCTTGATCGCGCCGCTGAAACTTCCGGTGGCGTCGCCCGCGCCCACGGTCAGGGTGTTGTTTGCATTGGCGGCGGTCGTATTGTCCACTACTCCGGTAGAGGCACCGTTCAATCCGTTGATGGTTTCGTCGTAGCCCGCCATGTTGAATATTCCGTTGAGCGACATCCCCCCCTTGCCCGGGCCGTCTGGGATCTGGTTGGCCGCGCCGAGGGTCAGCGTCGTTGCGTAGGTAGCATTAAAGTAGCCCACAGTCGTCGTCCCAGCATAGTCGCTGGCCGAGCCGCTCTGGTTGTTGAGAATAACGGTAAGTGCGGAGGTGTAAGTCGTGGGAAGCAAGTTCAAACCGTTCGCTCCGGTGATCTGCCCTTTGAGCGTGATCGAAGCGGCTCCCGAATAGCCATTGAAGTTGACATCCGCGCTGCCGGCGGTCAGGGTGCCGCGCAATTCATTCCCGGTGCCGCCTACCCGGATGGCGGTTCTCCAGCCGGTACCGGTGCCGCCTTTGTCGGTATTCACCACAATCGGGTTCGTAACCACTAAATTGTTGCCGCTGAAATAGAGCTGGACATTGTCATTCATCCCAGGCCTGCCGAGAGTGATCGTGCCGGTGCCGTACGGTCCCTGCGAGAGGCTGGTGTTGTTCGTTACGCCGAGAACGACTTCACTGGCGGCGCCGGTCAGGTATAACCCGCCCGAAAATGTGCTGCTCGTATTTGTGATCGTAAAGCTGTCATTACCGCCGAGAAGGGCCGAGCCATCAATGACCACCTGCACTTTCCGGGTCGCGCCGTCCTGGATGAGCGAGCCAAGGGTGGTGTTTTGGCCCGTAAACGTGATCGATGTGGTACCACTGCCAGCCGCCGAATCGGTGATCGTGCCCGTGCCTGCGGATCCATTGATGAATTTGGCGTTGTATCCGTTCAAGTCGAACACGCCCCCGGTAGTCGCGAGGCTGCTGGTGTTCTGAAATGCCGTGGAGCTGCCCGCTTTCAAGGTGCCCGCGCTGACGGTGGTGACGCCGGTGTAGGTGTTCGCACCCGTAAGGGTCAGCGTGCCCGCGCCGGACTTGGTCAAAGAGCCGCCCGCGCTGGTCAGGTTTGAGGCCCACGTTACCGTCTGCGAGTTGGTATCGACGTTATACTGCTGGTTTGCGCCGGTGCTGAAGCGGCCGGAATAGTCGTAATAGTTCGCAGCCGAGTATTGCAGATAACCGCCATTGAGAACGATGGAGCCGACGGCGGTCGAAGCGCCCAGCGGCCCGGAAACCCCCGCGTTTTCCGCTACGCCGAGGTTGACTGTGCCACTGTTAAGGACGGATGTGCCGGTGTAGGTGTTGGGGCCGGTAAGGGTCAGCAGGCCCGCACCGGCCTTGGTGAGGCCCGTGGCGCCGCCGTTATCGGCGATCGCGGAGGCAATGGTCAGGCCATTGGAAGCGTTGTTTTGAATGACCACCAGATCCTGGCTGCTGGCACCTTTGAGCGTGCCGCCGGTGATGGTGGAAAGTTTGTTGCCGACGGTGCTGGTAACGAGAATACCGCCTGAAGTGATCGTGTTCACGCCACTTAGGGTCACCGTGTCGGCAGCGGCGGAATTAAACCGCAAACTATTGGTTGTGACGTTATTGTAGGCTGTGTTGGTTGCCAGCGTTACCGTCGTGTTATTGCCGGAAGACCACGTGTCGTTGGTATAGCTGCCCAATGCAGTAATGTTCCCGGCCGTGCTGCCGTTGCCCGCGCTGACCGCCCAGTTGGCGCCCCCGACTGTAGCCCAGCCACCCAAAATGCTGCCAGCAGTATTCGCGGTGGGAGTGGTAACATTTCCCGTGACGGTAAAGTCCGCCACCGCGCCGACCGTGCGGCTGATGGCCCCCAGAGCCAGGGTGTCCCCGCTGACCGTGTCTTGGATGGAGGTCGCTCCGGCGGATAAGCTCGTGCCGTTAAAGGTCTGCGTTACACCGCCGGTTCTGGTCAATTTCAGCGTGCCGCCATTGAGGGCGAGAGCGCTGCTGGCACTGATCGAGCCAGTGGCTCCGCTGCCGCCAATATCCAGCGTGCCCGCAAGGAGGGTGGTGGTGCCGGTGTAGGCGTTGGCGCCGGTGAGCTTCAGGGTGCCCGCGCCATCCTTGGTCAGGGCGCCCGAGGTCGCCGCTGCCGCGCCGGAGATCGTCAGGTTAGTCGCGGCGGTCGATACGTTTATGGTCCCGGTCTTCCCGGCGGTGATCGTGAAACTGCGATCCGTGCTGACGGTCGCGCCGGTGTATAACAGGGTGCCGCCATCGAAAACAAGGTTACTCGCCGCGTTCGTGGATGCGCCAATTCCGCTATTGGAACCCCCGTTGGCAAGGGTGTTGACGCTCAAGGTGCCCTCGGTGATCGTTGTGACGCCGGCGTAGGTATTGGCGGCGGAGCTGAGCGTCAGGGTGCCCGCGCCCACCTTGGTGAGAGAGCCTGTGGCACCCGACACAACGCCGAAGCTGATGAGGTTGGTCCCGGCGCTCGAAACATTGATGGTCCCGGTCGTCGTGGCGCTCAGCGCTATGGTGCGGTTCATCCACGTGGTCGCGCCGGTGTATTGCAGCGTGCCGTTCCCGAGAGTGAGGTTGCCATACCCGATCCCGCTGGCGGCATTGAGACTGCCAAGAATGCCCGTGCTCAGCACGCCTCCGCTGATCGTCGTATTGCCGGTGTAGGTGTTTGCCGCGCTGAGGGTCAACGTGCCATTGCCGCTCTTGGTGAGGCCGCCCGCGCCGGAGCCGACAACCCCGCTGATGGAGGTATCGCCCGAACCGGCAATGGTAAGCAGGTAGCTGCCGTTGGTGACGTTGTTAACAATCGTCAGCAGGTTTGAGGAGTTATTCGTCCAGGACTGCGCCCCGAGAAGGGTGATCGGAGCCGGGTTGGCGGCATCGCCAATGGTGACGGCGCCCGCGCCGGAGTTGATCGTGATGCCGCCGGTGTTAATCGACAGGGCCTGAGAGGTCGCTGAACTGGACTCGATGAGCGTCGTGCCCGTATTGGCAAAAGTGATGCCCGCGATACTGGCCGGCGCGCTGAGCTGAACGATTTCAGCCCCATTGACAGAGGATTGGTTGAAAACGACGGAGTCTGCTGCGGCTGGCGCCGTGCCGGTCGTGCCGCCGCTGGTCGCGCTATTGGACCAGCTCGCCCCGGTTGACCATGTGCTTGTGGCGGTGGTGTCCCAATACAAGGTCGCCGCCCAAGCGGACTGACTGGAAGCGAGCGCCAGCAGCGAGGCCGCGGCAAGAACCCGGGCGCTGAGCATTGGAATTGGAGTTGTCGCGAAAGAGAATGCGCGCCGGGATATTGAGGATTTGAGACTCAGGGGGCGGATTGGCGTTTTCATAAAGAATTGCAAGGGGTTTCAGCTTTACTTGGTCAACGGGGTCAAGGATGAGAGAGGAGGATGCGTTCTTTTGCTATGGAAGTGTTTTTCGCGGGTTTTGACAAGAAATTTCTTTATAAAATTTCTGTGTAATGTTGAGATTTACACCCCTAGGGGCGGAGGAAGCCAAAAAGTCATTGCCAGTCCCATGCCTAAACTATTAATGGTAATGTAATCGACCATGCAAAAACAACTGGCCCAAATCCTCCTTGCCGCCCTGATGCTACCGCTGGCCGCGCTGCACGCCGCCAATCCCCTCGAACAGAATTTTCAGCATCCGCCTGCGGACTGTCGACCTTGGGTCTATTGGACTGCGCTTAATGGCAACCTGACCAGGGAAGGCATCACGGCTGACCTGGAGGCGATGGCGCGGGTCGGCATCGGCGGCGTGCTCTATTTGGAGGTGGATCAGGGCACGCCGAAAGGTCCGGCGGATTTCGCGGGACCGCTCTGGCGCGAACTCTTCCAGCACGCCTGCAAGGAGGCGCACCGGCTCGGCCTGGAAATCAACATGAACAACGACGCAGGCTGGTGCGGCAGCGGCGGACCGTGGATCACGCCGGAGCTTTCGATGCAGAAAGTCGTCTGGTCGGAGACGATTGTCACCGGCGGCAAGCCCTTCGCGGGCGCGCTCCCGCAGCCCGAATCGGTAAAAGGGTTTTATCGCGACATTGCAGTACTCGCATTCCCGACGCCGGCGGGTGATGACGAAACACTCGGCGCGCCGGGGGCAAAGTTCACCGCCAGCGGCATAAGCCTCAAGCCCGGTTGCTTCTCGCTGCCGCCGCCGGATGAGAAGCAGCCTCAGTTCGTGCAGGTGGAATCTCCCCGTCCGTTCACGGCGCGGACGCTCAGAGCCGACCTCTCCAGCAACTTGCGCCGGTTCAATGTCTATTGCACCTTGGAAATCTCCGACGACGGCCAGACATTCAAGCCGGTGAAATCGTTTACCGCCACTCCCCCCACCCTGGTTCTGAATTTTGAGCCGGTGACGGCGCGATTCTTCCGGCTCACCTTCACGAAGCGCAAATACCCGCAACAGACCAAGCTCGATATTGGCAACCTCGAATTGAGTCCGCGATACCGGACCGAAAACATCCTGACCAAGGCTGCGTTTATACGGGAGTACTCGCTGCCAACGATGCCGGCAAAGGCTGAGTGGCCGTCGGTCCCCGCAGGCGTCGGCATCTCGCGCGGGCAGATCGTGGATCTGACCGCGAAGATGGACGCGGGCGGCAAACTCTCTTGGGATGTGCCAGAGGGCAAATGGACCGTTGTGCGCTTTGGCCGCACGACCACCGGCAAAGATAATCACCCGGCACCGGAATCAGGCATGGGATTGGAGTGCGACAAATTAAGCAAGGAAGCGGCGGCGGTTCATTTCAATGGATTGATGGGCAGGATCATCGCGGACAACGCCGGGCTCGCCGGCCAGGGCAAGACCCTTGTTTCAACCCATATCGACAGTTGGGAAGTCGGCTCGCAGAACTGGACCCCGAAGATGCGCGAGGAATTTCGAAAGCGGCGTGGTTATGACCTTGTGCCGTTTCTGCCCGCGTTCAGCGGCCGCGTCGTGGACAGCGTCGAGGTCACCGAGCGCTTTCTGTGGGATCTGCGCCGGACTGTCTCCGAGCTGCTCGTGGAAAACTATGCCGGCGAATTTCGCCGGTTGGCCAACCAGCACGGCTTGCGGCTCTCGATCGAAGCCTATGACGGACCGGCCGACGACATGACGTATGCCGGCCAGGCTGACGAGCCGATGGGGGAATTCTGGGCGTGGGACAAGTTCATCGGTTCCGGATGGTGCCTGGAGATGGCGTCCGCCGCCCACACTTACGGCAAAAAGATTCTGGGCGCCGAAGCATTCACTTCCAACGACAGAGAAAAATGGCAAAGCCATCCCGCGAACATCAAGGACCTGGGAGATTGGGCATTCTGCGAGGGAATCAACCGCTTTGTGTTTCACCGCTATGCGGCCCAGCCGTGGACCAACCGCGCGCCCGGCATCTGCATGGGGCCGTGGGGATTGCATTACGAGCGCACGCAGACCTGGTGGGAAATGTCCAAGCCGTGGCATGAATACCTCGCCCGCTGCCAGTATCTGCTTCGCGAGGGGCTGTTCGTCGCCGATGTGCTCTACCTTCAACCGGAAGGCGCCCCTCACCGGTTTGAGCCGCCAACGGACGCTTTTGCCGCAAGAGAAAGCAGGGGCGGTTACAACCTGGACGATTGCACGCGCGGCGGCTACAATTTTGACGGCTGCACGCCGGAAGTGGTGTTGACGCGCCTGTCGGTGAAGGATGGCCGCCTGGTCTTGCCCGACGGGATGAGCTATCGCGTGTTGGTGCTGCCCAAGGTTGAAACCATGACGCCACGGCTGCTGCGCAAAATCAAGGAACTGGCTGATGCTGGCGCAACGGTGATTGGCGATGCGAAACCACCCGTGAATTCGCCAAGCCTTGCCGACAAAGGCGCTGGCGATGCGGAGGTGAAGAAACTTGCCGGGGAGCTGTGGGCAAGCGGCAAGGTCATTACCGGAAAGACCCCCGCACAGTTGCTTGGCGAGCGGGGTGTTCAACCGGATTTTAGCGCACAGCCGGTCTTGCGCTACATCCACCGCACTCTTGACGGGGCTGAAGTCTATTTCGTCGCCAATCCCCAACCGAAAGATGTGGAAGCGCTTGCCTCCTTCCGCATCGCTGGAAAACGGCCCGAACTCTGGAATCCGGAGACCGGGCACATTGCGCCCGCCGTGGCGTTCGAGGAAAAAGACGGCGTGACCCAAATCCCTTTGCATTTGGAACCGAGCGGATCCGTGTTTGTGGTCTTCCGGAAAGAGGCCAAAGGCCGGCAAACCGTAGCCGGGACAGGCACAACAGCAGCGGCCAGGAACTGGCTGGAGTTCACGCCGAAGCAGACGATCAGCGGCCCATGGCAGGTTCAATTTGATCCGAAGTGGGGAGGGCCAACTCATCCGGTGATCTTTGATCAACCCGAGGATTGGAGCAAGCGCCCCGAGGAGGGGATTAAATACTACTCTGGCACGGCGACCTATCAAACGACCTTCCAATTCCCGCCCACGGAACAATCCTCCAGGACCTTCCTCGACCTCGGAAATGTGGCCGTGATGGCTCAGGTTCTTCTGAACGGCAAGGATCTCGGGATCCTCTGGAAGCCGCCCTTCCGGGTTGAGGTGGGCGAGGCCCTCAAGGCGGGTGAGAACACGCTCGAACTGCGCGTTGTCAATCTCTGGAGCAACCGCCTTATCGGCGACGAGCAACTGCCCGAAGACAGCGAGCGCAATGCCGATGGCACGTTGAAATTCTGGCCACAGTGGGTGCAAGACGGCAAACCCAGCCCGACCGGCCGCTACACTTTTGCAACGCACCGGCTGTATAAAAAAGCGGATCTTCCCGTCACCTCTGGCCTCCTCGGACCGGTCCGCTTGATGTCCGCAAAATAGCCCCGCGCAGCGCTCGCGCCCCAGAGCGTCATTCCCTTTCAGTCCATGCGCCTTTTTCCATTACAATTACAATATATTAATTGACATATGCCTGTTTTTTACTCTAAATAGGCGCGAAATATCACTTCGCATCCCCCTTCAAAATATGAAAACACAATTCTCTACACGAAAAGAAACGGTTCTCCGGATTTTTACCCCGGCATCCCTGTGGTTGTGCGCCGTTGCCGGCGTGATTTTTAGCGCCGCTTTGCTGCCGCATGCCGGAGCCCAGCAGGCGAGTCCGTCACCCGCCGCCGCTGCGAGTGACGTGCAACTTCCCGCCAACGCCGGGCGAAATCTGGCCCTTAATAAGAAGTATGTCTGTTCCGCCCCGAATACCCACCCAGGTTGGGCCGGCGGCCTGGTGGACGGCGACTGGCGAGAGGTGACGGGCCACACGTTTGCCACGGATGGGTCGCCAAATTTTCCCAAGACAGTGACCATCGATTTGGAAACACCGGCCGATATCGGCTTGGTGTTGGTGGGCGTGCCTGCGTTTGGTTCCACCAAGACCATCGCCGTCTCCCTCAGTACGGATGGGACAAACTTCACGGAGGTCGGCTCTTATGTTTTCAGTCAAAAAAAATCGGAAAAGCATCTTTATAGCTTTCCCGCCGCCTCGGCGCGCTATGTGCGGTTGACGTATCTGGATCACTACGATTCCCAGGTCGGTTACGCCGCCACTTTCGCCTTCACCACCGAGGTGGAAGTCTACGCCCCCGGCAAATAACGCGGAGCGGGACACAAGAAATAGCCGTGGGGTTGGTTAGGCTGAATCGACATTCAACGCATCGAGAGAATCGCATCTGGCCGACGGTGAATCCGAAGGTTTCATAGCGTGTAGCCTACAACCTGCCTTGAAGCTGTCCGGGGCTCTGCGACTGGCTGCGGAACAGGCAACGTCACTCGTGACGTTCTCCTACGTCGAGCAGGCGGAGAAGTGGGGGAATCTAGTCTGCTTGCGCACTTTTTGATACCAACGAATTCGCTACTTTTTTTATCTCTATGATGAAATTTCCGGGCTAAGCGCCGAGCTCACAAATGGTGAGTCCATGGAAAACTCTTGCGGTTTTTCCATAATTTTTACATAATTTCCGCTTACGATGAGCCGCCCGAAACCACTTCCAACTTACCAGCAAATTGCAAAAAAGGCCTCCGTTTCAACTAAAACGGTTTGCAATGTCTTTCGTTATCCCGAGCTTGTGCGCGAAAAGACAGCCGCCCGGGTGATCAATGCGCTACGTCTGATGGGGATCAACGATCCATCCGTCATCAAGCGCAAGCTGCGCCCCTCACGCCCTCCTCAAGGCAAGACGCTTCTCTTGTTGGAAAGCACTCCGGGCGGCGCCATGAGCACCCCGGTGTATTCTAAAATCATGATCGCTGCTGAAACGCGTGCCCACGAGTTGGGCTGGCAATTGGCCATGCGCCACAAGAACCCCGACGAGGAGCTCTCCCAGGCATTGCGTAATTTCCGTGGCGAAGGCATTCTGCTCTTTGGCGGCAGCACATCTTACGAGGAACTCAGCGTCGTGATGCCTAATATTGCGGCCGTACGCGTTCTGGCAGCACCACCACGGGGGCATGATTGCGATAATGTGGATTACGACCGGGGCGAAGTCCCCCGTTTAGCAGCCCAGTATTTGGCCGATAGAGGTTGCAAGCGGGTCGTTTTCCTCGGAACGGGCCACGACATCCGTGGGCCCGGTTTTGTTCATCACGCATCCAATTTGGGGATGAAGGCTCTTGACCTTAGCGATGAATGCCTCCTGGCGAACAATTGCGGCGTGCAGATTGTCAATCGCGCCCTCTTGATCCAGGCGTGGAAAAAAGCGGCCGAACATGAACCTGATGGCGTTTTCGGTCAGAGCGACCAAGTGACCAACGCCCTCTATTCCCTCTTGGGCGAATACAGGATCAAACCTCAACAGGATATCCAGATCATTTCCTGCAACGCCGAGGAACTCTTCCTTGGCCCCCTGCACCCGCGCCCCGCGACCATCGATATTCACACCGCCGAGATCGGGCGCCGTGCGGTGGATTTGCTCATTGCCCGGCTCCAGAATCCGGCCATGCCTCCGAGCACGGTTGTGATGCGGCCAAAACTCATTCCCGGGGAATAGGGCCTCCTGCAAACCCGGGAAGCGATGGCTTGCGGAAGCGGCCCCACGGTA
>SESB01002462.1_pt1 | contig 10766 bp, 11 predicted proteins | sample 3171441 | NCBI WGS metagenome assembly SESB01 (sample SAMN06051867, study PRJNA518727) | freshwater metagenome | biome: subpolar coniferous forest; feature: holomictic lake; material: water; isolation source: holomictic Lake 227, 6 m depth | place: Canada: near Kenora, Ontario | collected...
TGCACCTGGTCTTCCACCAGCAGATCCGCTTGCCGGCCTTATGTACCCGATACTGATTGCCAGTGTAAGCTTCGTTATCGGCATGCTGTACATCTCCAACAAAACCAACAACATGGACGTTGAGTAACCAAGAACCTTTTAATTTCATTTATTATGTCAGCAATTAAAAAGCTTTTCGGGATTGTGTGGTCACTCATGGGAATAGGAATCATCCCGCTTGTGATCATGCAAGCCATGAAAGAAATCGCAGCAAAGCCCAGTGAAGAAAACTGGATTTTCTGGTCAATCGTGATCGTTGTCCTTATGCCTATCATCGCGTTCAGTCTGATTACGTTCGGGGTGTTTGCGCTCAAGGGCGAGTACGATGTTCTCGAGTAAGTATCAAGAGAGCACGAATTGTTCTTTTTTTCAGAGAAAAGCCGCATCTTTGGTGCGGCTTTTCCTTTTTCTGAAAGTGAGCAATAAAACAGGATAACCGATGCGTACTCCGGACAAGCTCGATGAAAAACTTGCCACGCTGCCCACCTCCCCAGGTGTTTACCAGTTCAAAAATGCCGGTGGACGGGTAATCTATGTCGGCAAGGCAAAAAATCTTCGCAACAGGGTTCGTTCCTATTTCAGAAATTCACAGCAGCTCTTCGGCAAAACCCTGGTTCTTGTCACGCACATTGACGATTTTGAGGTCATTATCACTTCGTCGGAAGTAGAGGCGCTTATTCTTGAAAACAATCTCATCAAGGAGCTGAAGCCACGCTACAATATTAACCTGAAGGATGACAAGACGTATCCTTACCTGGTCATCACCAATGAACCATTCCCGCGAATAATCTTTTCCCGTCAACGAAGAAAAGATGGCTCCACCTGGTTCGGACCCTATACCGAAGCCCGTCAGCTCCGATCAATCCTTGACCTTATCGGTTCAATTTTTCCGGTTAGAAGCTGTAAATACCGACTGAGCGAGGAAAATATTACTTCCCGGAAATATAAAGTCTGCCTCGACTACCACATTCATAAATGCAAAGGGCCATGTGAAGGGTTGCAAACGGAGGAGGAGTACCTGCAGATGATTGCCGAAATAACCCGGCTGCTGAAAGGAAAAACATCCACCACAATCCGCTCGCTCACTGAAACCATGCAACTTCTGGCCCGGGAACTGAAGTTTGAACAGGCAGCAGAGATAAAAGCGCAGCTTGAAAGCCTGAAACGCTATGCTGAAAAGCAGAAGGTGGTGGCGGGCGACAAACTGGATCGGGATGTGTTTGCGTTTGCCTCAAGTGAAGACGAAGGCTGCGGTGTCGTCTTCAAAATACGTGAGGGAAAGCTGCTCGGCTCACAACGTATCTACATGAACAATACCGACGGAGAAACTGATGCTGAGCTACAGGCAAGAGTGGTTGAAAAATACTATCTCGAAACTCTTGAGCTGATCCCTGATGAAATTCTGCTTCAGGAACCCATTGGAACAGACGAAGAGGAGACCCTTAGAGCTTTCATCGCAACCAAACAACAAGAGGAAAAACAGGAGAAAAAAAACATCAGGTTTGTGGTGCCGCAAATCGGTGAAAAAGCGCATTTAGTCGAGATGTGCCGCCAGAACGCCCGACATCATCTGGAGGAGTACCTGATACAGAAACAAAAGAGGGGCGAGGCTGCCCGCGAGCACTATGGAGTTACGGCCCTCAAGGAGTTGCTCCATCTGACGATACTGCCGCAGCGGATTGAGTGCTTTGACAATTCCCATCTTCAAGGCAGCGATTATGTGAGTTCCATGGTTTGTTTTGAGAAGGGAAAACCAAAGAAGTCCGACTACCGGAAGTTCAAAATGAAAACATTTGAAGGGTCGGACGACTATGCTGCGATGGAAGAGGTGATCCGGCGCCGTTACAGCGGCTCACTTTCTACAGAACTTCCCTGGCCCGATCTCATTGTGGTCGATGGAGGAAAGGGGCAGGTAAACACCGCCTTTCACACGCTGAACGCTCTTGGACTCTCTATCCCGGTGATTGGCCTGGCAAAACGCATTGAGGAGATCTTTACCCCGCAGACACGAGATCCGTTCAATCTCCCGAAAACCTCTCCGGCACTCAAACTGCTCCAGCAGCTTCGCGATGAAGCGCACCGTTTCGCCGTTACCTACCATCGGAAACTGAGATCTGAAAGAACCCTGAAAACAGAGCTCACCACAATTGCAGGCATTGGAGAAAAAACAGCCTTCAGGTTACTTGAACGATTCGGCTCTGTCGAAGGTGTTGCACAAGCCACCATTGAAGAGCTGATGGCTGCGGCAGGGACAAAAGTGGGAGAGTCCGTTTTCCGTTTTTACCGACCATGAATCTCTCTATTCCCTCCCATACCCGCTTCCCAAAATGTTTTTCTTAATAAAATTCTGTTATATTTGGAGTGTGATACGACAGACGATAAAGAAATTTTTACGATGCCCCTATGAATGTCCCTGATTTTTTTGATGATAATCGTCATAACCCAACGGGAGCATCAGGAAAAGAAACACCCAACCTTGATGGTCTTGATGGTTTGTTTGATTCGGAAGAACTTTTTGACCGCATCAACCAATATAATGAAGATGGATTTCTGATTGAGGCACTCGCTGTTGCCCGTCGTCTTGAAGAGATTGCTCCCTATAATACAGAAACCTGGTTTCTCCTTGGCAACTGCCTGACACTGAACGGCTCTTTCGATGAAGCACTTGATGCTTTTCAGAAAGCCGTAGTCTTCAGTCCATCGGACAGTGAAATGCGCCTCAACCTTGCGCTCGGCTACTTCAACACAGGCAATTTTGAGGAGGCACTTGAAGAGCTCGGCGACAATATGATAGACCTCTCCCTTGAAAAAGAGTACCATTACTACCGGGGCATAGTCCTTCAGCGCCTGGAACGGTATGAGGAGGCTGAATCGAACTTCGAGCGCTCTCTTGATCTCGATGCAGAGTTTGCCGACGCCTGGTATGAACTTGCCTACTGCAAGGACATTCTTGGCAAACTTGAGGAGAGCACGTCATGCTACCGCAAAACGGTGGATCATGATCCTTATAATATTAACGCCTGGTACAACAATGGCCTTGTTCTTAGCAAAATGAAGCGTTACGACGAGGCGCTCGACTGTTACGACATGGCTCTCGCTATTTCAGATGACTTCAGTTCTGCATGGTACAATCGGGCAAATGTTCTTGCCATCACCGGATGTATTGAGGAGGCAGCCGAAAGCTATCTGAAAACCCTTGAGTATGAGCCTGATGACCTCAATGCCCTCTATAATCTTGGAATAGCTTATGAGGAGCTGGAGGAGTACAGTGAGGCAATACATTGCTACAACCGCTGCATCGTTATCAACACTGAATTTGCTGATGCATGGTTTGCACTGGCATGCTGCCATGAAGCGCTTGAAGAGTACGAAGAGGCTTACACGGCAACACGGCAGGCATTGAAAGGTGCCCCCGACAGTATTGAGTTTCTGCTGCTGAAAGCGGAGATTGAGTACAATCTCAACTATCTTGAAAAATCCATTGCGACTTACCGCAAAATCATAACTCTTGATTCGGAAAATCCGCAGATTTGGGTGGACTTTGCGATTGTACTCAGGGAAGGGGGCCTCGTCAACGCATCCATAGACGCACTGCAGCAATCACTGAAGCTTCAACCGCTCTCGGCTGATGCCCATTTCGAAATTGCCGCCGCCTATTTTGCCATGGGCGACAAACTCAGCACCCTGAAAGCACTGAGCAAGGCATTCAAGATTGATCCTGACAAGAAAGAGCTGTTTCAGAGCACTTTTCCGGAACTTTATCAGCAGGATTCCGTCAGGCGGATGCTCGGTATTTCATGACGAAAGCAACAAAAATTTTTGCTCTTCTGGGGCGGGCAGTTGATTATTCATACTCCCCGCTCATTCATAATTGTGCCTTCCGGAAACTGGAACTACCCTGCCACTACACTGTTTTCAACATTGCCGAACCTGATTTGGTACAAGATGCCCTGCGAGGCGCAAAAGCACTCGGTATTGCAGGTTTCAATGTCACCATCCCCTACAAAAAAACCGTTGTGCCCTTTCTTGATGAACTCTCTGAGGGGGCAGCCTCTATTCAGGCAGTCAACACCATCGTCAATGAAAACGGGAAACTTGTCGGCCACAACACCGATATTGAGGGTTTTGCAACACCTCTTCTGCCATATCAGGAGAGCATAAGGGCAAAACGTGTCGCTATTTTCGGCAGCGGTGGAGCCGCGCTGGCGGCCATTGAAGCATTCAACCGTTTTTTTACCCCTGCAGAGATTCTGCTCTTTGTTCGTGACCCTGAAAAAGCTCGTTCCCTGCTCAAGGAGAGCGATGATGAACACAATGCCCCGGTCACTATAATTCCGCAGGAGTCACCGGAAAAAATCAGGAATTGTCGGGTTATTGTCAACGCCACACCAGTCGGAACCAGAGGAGGCAAGAGGGACCGCTCCATTATTCCGCTTGACCGGGAGCTGCTTCACTCTGACCAGATTGTGTACGACATGGTCTACAACCCCCTCAACACTCCACTGTTGCAGGCGGCACAGATTGCTGGAGCCACAACCATATCGGGCATTGAGATGCTGATCGGACAGGCTGAACGTTCATTTACCTTGTGGACCAACATGAAAATGCCGATTGATACGGTAAGAGCCTCGCTGCTGCAAGAAATTCAAGAACAACAATCCCGCATATCTGACTGAATCATGAAATGGTTTTTCTCCCTTGTTCTCCTGGTCATTACCGCTGATCAGTTGACAAAAAAAATGGCTGTCGCTTTTCTCCGGGATGCCGCTCAAAGCATCGTCATCATTCCCGGCTTTTTCTCGTTCACCTACGCAGAAAACAAGGGTGTGGCTTTTGGTCTGGAATTTGCGCCGCCAGCGGTACTTCTCCTGCTTACCGCTTGTATTACGGGAGTCGTGCTGCTCTACGTCTTCAAGTCAAACAACCGAACCGCCCTTTTTCTTGTCCCGTTTGCTCTCATTACTGGCGGAGGCATCGGCAATATGATTGATCGGATCACTCTTGGCCGGGTTGTTGACTTTATCTATTTTGATCTTTACAACGGCTATGTTTTCGGTTCCTATCTCTCCCTGTGGCCTATTTTCAATGTCGCGGACTCAGCCATCTCCATTGGAGCCTGCATCCTGATTATCTTTCACAACAAAATCTTTCCTGACGGAAGCCAGGCGGTAAAAAGCCATGTTCGTTGATACCCATTGCCACCTCTCCTTCCCTGAGTTTGACCATGATCGTCAAGAGGTTATAGCGCGATTGACCGAAGGGAACGTCAGCGTGCTCATTGATCCCGGCATTAACGTTGAGACAAGCAGAAAATCAATTGAGCTGGCAGGCAGCGTCGATTTTATCTATGCCAACGTCGGCCTGCACCCTCACGAGGCGGATCATCCTGTCAACAAAAATGTTTACGATGAACTTGCAACTCTGGCACGGTCGCCGAAAGTCGTTGCCATAGGAGAAATCGGCCTTGATTACCACTATCCTGAGTATAACCGCTCTCTGCAGCATGACGCATTCCGCGAGATGCTGCAACTGGCCAAATCCCTTGATATGCCGGTCGTCATCCATTGCCGCGATGCCTGGGAGGATATGCTGCATATTCTTTCTGAAGAGAGTCATTCTGCCATGCGCGGGGTAATGCACTGTTTTTCGGGTGATACCGTTATTGCTGATGCCTGTATCCGCAAGGGGTTCAAGCTCTCCATTCCGGGGACAATAACGTACAAGCGATCGCTGTTGCCCGACGTTGTCCGCACCGTTTCACTTGATGATCTGCTTACTGAAACTGATGCGCCTTACCTCGCACCTGTTCCTTACCGGGGAAAACGGAACGAACCGGCCTATGTCCGTATCGTCACGGAGAGCATCGCCCGTATCAGGGAAATTTCACTGCAAGAGGCTGCGCAAGGTATTGCAAGGAATACCTTTGAAATGTTTAGATTACCAACTTCCTGAAAAGCAGTGGTGTTCTGCCGGGCATTGCGCTGCAATTATTTTGAAATTCATACAAACTTGCTTAGGTTGGAGACCAAACCACAACAAAAGCAGTAATCCGATACAGACGTTATGGAACAAAGTATAAAACCGTCAACAGAGGAGAATTTTCTCTACGCCGCCATTAAATATAAAACTGCGATTATCAGCGCCCTTGTGTTGATTCTCGCTATAGGTGCCGGATCGTTCTTCTGGATGCGTCACCAGCAGACCAGTGAGCAAGATGCCGCACTCCAACTCTCCAGGATTGCACCGCTTCTTGACCAGGGCGCTTTTCAGGTTGCCATCAACGGTCAGGACAAGGTTCCTGGACTGAAAAAAATTGCCGCTGAATACGCTGGCAAATTCACCGGCACCCCAAGCGGCAATATGGCCAATTTACTGCTTGCCAATGCTTACTATTCCATCGGAGAGTTTGACAGTGCCCTGAAGGTCTTCAAAACCGTATCAATTGCAAACAACGACCTCGCTGCTGCCGCTCTGGCAGGCGCAGGTGACTGTTACTTTAATAACAACCAGTTTGGACCTGCCGCAGAAAGCTATCAGGAAGCATCAAAACAGGCTGACAACAGTGTGCTCAAGGCGCAGTACCTCTCCCATGCAGCCAACAGCTTCCAGCAGTCAAATCAGTTTAAAAAAGCGGCTGAACTCTATACGAAAATCATTGCTGACTATCCCGGCACAACCGGCGCTGCCGTAGCACAACGGTCGCTCTGGCAGATTTCCGGAAATCTTTAATAACAACAACCGTTACCTTAAATATTTTTTACATGCCCGAACAGTTTATTATCAAGACCAACCTTGGCGACATTACCATCAGCCTCTACGACGACACCCCGCTGCACCGCGATAACTTCATCAAGCTCACCGGCGAAAACTACTACGATGGCATCCGCTTTCACCGGGTTATCGACGGCTTCATGATCCAGACCGGAGACCCGTTGTCCCGCCATGAGGATAAACGTTCACTGCATGGCACCGGAGGCCCCTCAACCCGTATCCCGGCAGAAATCAAACATCCCAACAAAAAAGGAACGCTTGCAGCGGCAAGAGACAATAATCCCCAGAGAGCCTCGTCGGGCAGCCAGTTCTATATCAATCATAACGACAATGCTTTTCTTGACGGACAGTATACCGTCTTTGGTGTCGTGGAATCGGGCATGGATGTGGTTGAAAAAATCGCCGCAGTCAAGACCGACCCTAACGACAATCCGCTTGTACCGGTCATTATCGAGACTATTGTTCCACCGGCAAAGTCCTGATCACTCACCATGGAGAGCATTGCATCCAACATTGAGGCAATACGTGAACAGATAAACAGTGCGTGCATTGAGGCGGGACGTGATCCCGCCGGTGTTCGCCTGATTGCTGTTTCCAAAACAAAACCCGCTGAGCTTGTCCGTGAGGCATACGATGCCGGACAGGTTGAGTTTGGGGAGAGTTACGTTCAGGAGTTTCTTGAAAAATATGATGATCCCCTGCTTGAGGGAATCCCGATCGACTGGCATTTTATCGGTCACCTGCAATCGAACAAGATACGCTCGATTATAGGAAAGGTAAGCCTTATCCACGGCATTGATAAACTTTCGACAGCCGAAGAGCTCTCAAAACGCGCTGTCCAGCACAATTTGCAGGCAGAGTATCTTCTGGAAGTCAATACTTCCGGCGAAACATCAAAGTACGGCATGTCGCCCAATGACGTTCTTTCAGAGGCAGCTTCGCTTTTTCATCTTCCGAACATTACTCTTCGCGGCCTGATGACCATAGCCTCTTATGACCGGGCGGCTGCACGGGAAGAGTTTCGCCAACTACGCATACTGCTTGAATCGCTTCAGAACATTGCCCCGGATCCCTCGAAACTTACCGAACTCTCGATGGGCATGAGCGGTGATTTTGAAGAGGCCATTCATGAAGGAGCAACCATGATCCGTGTCGGGTCGGCAATCTTCGGGTGGCGGTAAGAGATGGTTGCGGTTCACCAAACAATTCATTACTTCAATTAACCTGTAAAACAATCCTCATCATGATCTCACAGCAGGCACAAATCCAGGAAGCAGTCGCCTTTATCAGAAGAAAAACAGGCGCAAATTATCCAGTCGGTATCGTCCTGGGAACAGGCCTTGGGGCTCTTGTCAAGGAAATTGATATAGAGTTTTCACTCGACTACAGCGATATTCCGAACTTTCCGGTTTCAACCGTTGAGACGCATCACGGAAAACTGATTTTCGGAACACTTTCGGGTAAAAATGTTGTCGCCATGCAGGGACGCTTCCACTTCTACGAAGGCTACTCCATGGAACAGATTGTTTTTCCGATACGGGTCATGAAACAGCTCGGTGTTAAAATACTCGGCATCACCAACGCCTGCGGCGGTCTGAACCCTGGCTACAGAAAAGGCGATATCATGCTGATTGACGACCACATTAACCTGCTCGGCAGCAACCCGCTGATTGGCCCGAACGATCCTGAAATCGGTTCACGCTTTCCTGATCTCTGCGCTCCCTACTCTCCCCGTATTCTTGCCCTTGCTGAAGAAGTTGCGCTTAACCAGGGCATCAAGCTGCAGCGTGGCGTCTATGTCGCCCTTTCAGGTCCATGCCTTGAAACCCGCGCAGAGTACCGCATGTTGCGCATTCTTGGCGCAGATGTTGTCGGCATGTCAACCGTACCGGAGGTGATCGCCGCCGTACACCAGGGAACAGAGGTCTTCGGCATGTCCATCATCACCGATGAATGTTTCCCCGACTGCCTCAAATCGGTCAGCATCGAAGAGATTATCGAAGTCTCCGGCCATGCCGAACCAAAAATGACCTCTATCTTCAAATCTATTGTTGCCAACCTTTAATTCTTCTGAAAGAATATGATAGACGCCATATCGTTCAAAGACAACACGCTGCACTACCTCGACCAGCGTTATCTGCCGCTCAAGGAGAATTATGTTGCCACAAAAGATTACAAGGAGGCTATTGAGGCCATCAAGACGCTTGCCGTACGCGGCGCTCCACTGATCGGTGTTGCAGCGGCCTACACCATTATTCTCGGCATCAACAGCTTCAAGTGCAGCAAGGAGGAGTTTCCTGCATTTTTTAAATCGCTTGTGGCGGAGGTTGAAGCATCACGCCCGACCGCAGTCAACCTCTTTTTTGCCGCTGCCCGGATAAAAAAGGTCTATGCTGAAAATTTTGAGGCCGACACTATCGAGACGCTCTTTGCAAAAATGAATGCCGCCGCCCGCAAAATCCATGATGATGAAATCGCCAACTGCGATCTCATGTCACGCCATGGAGTGGATCAGATCAAGATTGACCTTGCCCACATCCTGAAAACACGCAAGCTCAACGTGCTGACCCACTGCAACACCGGCACCCTTGCCTGCTGCGGCACAGGTTCTGCGCTTGGCGTCATCAGACTTGCCTGGCAGGAAGGACTGATTGAGCGCGTCATCACCTCCGAAAGCCGTCCGCTCCTGCAGGGGCTTCGCCTGACCGCTTGGGAACTTCAGCAGGATGGCATACCGTTTGTCTCGATTTCCGACTCCTCATCAGCATTTCTGATGCAGCGCGGTATGATTGATTTCGGTATTGTCGGCGCTGACCGGATTGCCGCCAACGGCGATACTGCCAACAAGATCGGCACCTGTGCCCACGCCATCAGCGCTTTCCACCACAATCTGCCCTTCTACATCGCCGCGCCGGTATCAACCATTGATATCACCATTCCTGACGGCTCGTATATCCCGATTGAAGAGCGCAACGCCGATGAGCTGAGAACCATTTTCGGCACACAGGTAGCCATGCCGAACACACCAGTGCTTAATTATGCGTTTGATGTCACCCCCGGAAAATTTTTGAGAGGTATTATTACGGATAAAAAGGCCATTGTCGGCAACTACATTACCGAACTTGCCGCTCTTATGGAAGAGTAAGAACCAATGCCCAGACGCTCACCTGACTTTATAGTGCTTAAGGTGAGCGTCGAAGCTGATTTCCCAGACAACATTCCATATTTCTCATTACATTCCTCTATAATTAAAAAACGATTTGGAGGAAAATATGAATGAGGCAGGGTACAATTACCGAGTAGTGCGCGGATTTGCATTTTCAGCGTTATTCTGGCTTGTCATCGGTTTAGTGGTCGGACTCTGGATAGCCTTCGAAATGTTCGATCCTGCGCTGAATCTTACCCCCTGGCTCAGCTTCGGACGGCTCCGCGTGGTTCACACCAACGGACTGGGACTCGGGTTTGGCCTCGCGGCAATTTTTTCAACATCCTATTATATTCTGCAGCGGCTGACACGAACCCCCCTGCTCTTTCCCCGGCTTGCTCAGGCTCATCTTTACCTTTTCAACACCGCCATAGCGTTGGCCGCTATATCGCTCTTTGCCGGCATGAATACCACCCGGGAATATGGCGAGCTGGAATGGCCTCTTGATATTGTTGTTGTTATCTTCTGGGTGATGTTTGCCATCAACGTCTTTGGTACACTGATCAAACGGCAGGAGAAGCAGATGTACATCTCACTCTGGTACATCATCTCCATGACCGTGGCAATTGCCATTCTCTATATTGTCAACAACCTTGAGGTACCCATCAACCTCTTCAAATCCTACACACTCTACTCCGGCGCAAACGATGCCAATGTCGAGTGGTGGTATGGCCACAATGTGGTTGGATTTATCTTTACGGTGCCGATACTGGCGATGTTCTACTATTTTCTGCCAAAGTCCACCGGCCTT
>SESB01002464.1_pt1 | contig 10761 bp, 7 predicted proteins | sample 3171441 | NCBI WGS metagenome assembly SESB01 (sample SAMN06051867, study PRJNA518727) | freshwater metagenome | biome: subpolar coniferous forest; feature: holomictic lake; material: water; isolation source: holomictic Lake 227, 6 m depth | place: Canada: near Kenora, Ontario | collected 2014-07-08...
GGTGATTAACTCAACGGGCAAACGCCCAAATTGGCCCTTTTTAGCGATCATTTAGATTAAGTTTTTGTTACTTATGGAATTCGGAAGATGAGTCTACTTTTCAGGGACAGCGTCAGGTGAAATTACAGCCTGAGCAACCTCTTTCATGGATATGCGCCTGTCCATGGCAGCCCGCTGAATCCAGCTAAACGCGGCCGGCTCAGTCAGATTCAAAGCAGCCATCAAAATCCCCTTCGCTCGATCAATCACTTTGCGAGTCTCAAGTCGCTCATGTAGATCAGCAACTTCCTCGGCCAAACTCTTCATCTGTGAATGGCGGCTAATGGCAATTTCAATAGCCGGGACCAAATCCGAAATGCTGAAGGGTTTGACGACATAAGCCATGGCGCCGGCATCGCGAGCGCGTTCAACGAGTTCGCGCTGACTAAATGCAGTCAACATAAGCACTGGTGCAATCTCAATAATCTGTTCAGCAGCAGAAATACCATCAAGCTCTGGCATTTTTACATCCAAAATCGCCAGGTCAGGCCGGTGTTCTTTCGCCATTGCAACGGCTTCAACACCGTTGGATGCCTCAGCAACAACCGTATATCCAGCCTCAGTCAACATTTCTACTAAGTCAAGACGGATAATTGCTTCATCTTCAGCCACAAGAATTCTCGCGCTGCCTTTGCCTGCAGACGCCTGGCTATTTTCTTCTGGTGTAGTCATGTGCCTCGAGTCGGATTTGAACCGACACTGTGCGGATTTTGAGTCCGCCCTCTCTACCGTTGGAGTACCGAGGCTTTATTAAACTAGCGACGGACAGTTTATAACGGAGCTGTCCTGAGGGCGAATTAAGAAGCGCTTATTTGCGATATGCAGGGGCTATGCCGTCTACGGCATCTCCCACTACGTGAACTCGCATAGCGTTCGTAGATCCAGGAATTCCAGGAGGCGCTCCGGCAATAATCATCACTGGCTCGCCTTTCTTGACTCGGCCTGACTCAAGAAGAATTGAATCTACTTGCTTCACCATTTCATCGGTGTGATCCACTGATGGGGTAATCATTGGCTCAACTCCCCATGAAAGGGCTAGCTGGTTATAAACCGAAACCTCAGGAGTTAGGGCCAAAATTGGAATTGGTGAACGGAGTCGAGCCATTCGGCGGGCAGAATCGCCGCTTTGGGTAAATGCAACGAGATATTTAGCGCGAACGATTGCTCCAACTTCTGTAGCAGCTTTTGTGATTGCTCCACCTTTTGTAAGTGGTTGATGTTGAAGTGGCGGAATCTTGTTCAGCATGGCCTCTTCAGTGCGTTCGATTATGCGACCCATGACAGTTACGGCCTCGATTGGGAAGGCTCCCACACTTGTCTCGCCAGAGAGCATCAGCGCATCTGCGCCGTCAAGAACAGCATTCGCGCAGTCTGTGGCTTCGGCGCGGGTTGGAGATGCATTAACAATCATTGAATCCAACATCTGAGTTGCAACTATGACTGGCTTAGCAAGCTCGCGAGCTAATGTGATGCAGCGCTTTTGAACGAGAGGAACCTCTTCGATTGGCATTTCCACGCCCAAATCTCCGCGCGCAACCATAATTCCATCAAAAGCGGTCACAATCTCTTCAAGATTATCCACGGCCTGAGGCTTTTCAATCTTTGCGATGACTGGGCGGCGAATTCCAACTTCATCCATGATGCGGTGTACGTCATCAATATCTGCAGCGTTTCTGACAAACGACAGAGCAATAAAATCGGCGCCCGCCTTGAGGCCCCAACGCAAGTCATCAATATCCTTTTCAGACATTGCTGGAACTGAGACTGCTACTCCTGGAAGATTGATGCCTTTGTTGTTACTGACAAATCCTGGCTGAATAACCTTTGTAACAACATCATTACCCTTTACTTCTACAACTTCAACAGAAACTTTTCCATCGTCGATCAAAATTCGATCTCCAGCCTTGCAGTCCCCCGGCAAACCTTTGAATGTTGTGCCACAACGCTCTTTAGTACCTTCAACTTCATCAGTTGTGATTGTGAAAATATCACCACGGAAAAGTTCATGAGGGCCGTCTTTGAATCGAGCAAGGCGGATTTTTGGTCCTTGCAGGTCAACTAAAATTGCGACTGACTTTCCAGCAGCAGCTGCTGCTGCGCGAACTCGGTCTAGTCGGTTTTGATGTTCTTCATATCCGCCGTGTGACAAGTTCAACCGAGCCATATTCATTCCTGCCGCAATTAGCTCCGCTACTTTTTCGGGAGACTCGACTGCAGGACCCATCGTGCAAACTATTTTCGCTCTACGCATGGTGACAGCCTAAACCATCAGAGGGCGTGCAGTTGGCTCAATAGGAGCTGGGAGTTGCGTTTCACCGACTAAATATTTATCAACGGCCGATGCAACGCTTCTTCCTTCAGCAATTGCCCAGACAATGAGAGATTGACCACGACCTGCATCTCCGGCGACAAATACTCCCTCAATGTTTGTTTGGAATTCATTGTCCCGCTTTATATTTCCTCGCTCATCGAACTCAACTTCAAGCTGATCGAGCAGTGCAGATTTCTCTGGCCCAACAAATCCCATTGCAAGAAATACAAGATCAGCAGGAATTTCTTTTTCACTTCCAGAAACTTTTTCAAACTTTCCGTTAGTGAAAATCATTTCTACCAACCGAAGGGCTCGAAGATTTCCATTTCCATCGCCTAAGAATTCTTCGGTGGATACAGAATAAATTCTTTCTCCGCCTTCTTCGTGAGCGCTACTTACGCGATACAACATTGGATATGTAGGCCATGGTTGGGACCCAGGTCGATCTTCTGTTGGGCGAGGCATAATCTCAAGTTGTGTAATGCTTGCCGCACCTTGTCGAATCGATGTTCCAAGGCAATCAGCGCCAGTATCTCCCCCACCCAAAATGACAACATGTTTTCCGTGTGCATTTATTGGTGGTTCGCCCGTGAGCTCGCCTAGACCTTGCTTATTTCCCCATGGCAAGAATTCCATGGCTTGATATATGCCCTTCAGCTCGCGTCCTGGGACGCTTAAATCACGCCAATTTGTGGAGCCGACTGCAAGCACTATCGCGTCGTACTTTGTGCGCAATTGGTGCCCCGTAATATCCACGCCAACATTCACACCCGCGCGGAAGCGAGTTCCCTCGCCCTCCATCTGAGTGATGCGACGATCGACAATATTCTTCTCCATTTTGAATTCTGGAATTCCGTATCTCAAAAGTCCGCCAACTTTATCTGCGCGTTCATAGACTGCAACGGTATGACCAGCACGTGTGAGTTGTTGGGCAGCAGCTAGACCAGAAGGACCAGATCCAATTACAGCAACCGTCTTGCCTGACAATCGATCAGGTGGGAGTGGCTGAACATCTCCATAATCAAATGCTTCCTCGATTGTGCGAAGTTCAACCTGTTTGATTGTGACGGGGTTTCCATTGATACCAACGACGCAGGCCGTTTCACATGGAGCAGGACATAAACGACCAGTAAATTCAGGAAAGTTATTCGTTGCGTGCAATCGTGCAGCAGCTTCCTTTTTTTCTCCGCGCCAAATTAAGTCATTCCACTCTGGAATAAGATTTCCAAGAGGGCATCCGCTGTGACAAAAAGGAATACCGCAATCCATGCAACGGCTTGCCTGCTTTTGCAGATGAGCAAACTCCTGAGGCTCGTAAACTTCCTTCCAATCTTGAATACGTACATCAACTGGACGACGAGTCGGAGTTTCGCGTTTTACAGTCAAGAAACCTTTTGGATCAGCCATTAGATTGCCTCCATAACTACTTTGTCCACATCAAGACCCTCACGCTTTGCTCGTTCCATCGCAGCTAGAACTCTGGCGTAATCTCGCGGCATCACGAGTGAAATTCTTGCTTTAGCTGTTTGCCAATTATCAATTAGAGACTTGGCTACAGTTGAACCAGTTTCAGTAAAGAAGAGTGAAAGGATTTGTTTTACGTTCTCTTCTTGATCAGCAGGCAGTGTTAAGACGTCCACCATGTCAGGATTTACAAGGCGTTCATCCAGATCAAGAACAAATGCCCGTCCACCCGACATTCCTGCTGCAAAATTTCGACCTGTGCGTCCAAGAATTAAAACCTGACCGCCAGTCATGTACTCGCACCCGTGATCACCAATTCCTTCAACAACGGCTGTTGCTCCTGAATTTCGAACACAGAAACGTTCTCCAACTATTCCGCGAATGAGAATCTCACCGCTTGTCGCTCCGTACCCGATGACATTGCCAGCAATGATGTTCTCTTCAGATGGGAATGTTGCCTTCTCGTCAGGGCGAACAATTACGCGTCCACCCGAAAGTCCTTTTCCGACGTAATCATTTGAATCACCGTAAAGGCGAAGAAGTAATCCGCTTGGAATAAATGCCCCTAGCGACTGTCCCGCAGATCCATGCAAAGTGATATCGATAGTCCCAGAAGGTAGCCCTTCGGCACCAAATCGTTTTGTGATTTGCGCGCCTAGCATTGTGCCGACAGTTCGATTAACGTTTCGGACTTCTGATGCAAAGCGAACTGGTTCACGATTTAGAAGCGCCTTTTCGGCAAGCTTGATAAGTTCATTATCGAGAGCTGCAGCAAGTCCATGATCTTGAACGGAAGTGTTCTTTCGATCGCCTGAAACCGATGGAGCTAGCAATAATGGCGAGAGGTCAAGACCGCTTGCCTTCCAGTGATTCACGGCATCCTTTGTATCAAGAATTTCAACTTGACCAATGGCTTCATCCAAAGTCTTAAAGCCAAGCTTGGCTAACCACTCACGCACTTCTTCTGCGATGTATTCGAAAAATGTTTCCACAAATTCTGGTTTTCCAGAGAACTTGGCACGAAGTTCAGGATTTTGCGTTGCAACACCGACAGGACAAGTATCTAGATGGCAGACACGCATCATCACGCAACCCGACACCACCAAAGGTGCAGTGGCGAATCCAAATTCTTCAGCTCCAAGAAGTGCGGCAATGACAACGTCTCGACCTGTTTTCATTTGGCCATCGACTTGAACGACAATTCGATCGCGAAGTCCATTTAGCATCAGCGTCTGTTGAGTCTCAGCTAATCCAAGTTCCCAAGGAGCACCAGCGTGCTTGAGTGAAGTAAGTGGTGAAGCGCCTGTGCCGCCATCGTGGCCCGATATCAGAACGACGTCGGCGTGTGCTTTTGAAACACCGGCCGCTACAGTTCCGACACCAACTTCAGCTACCAACTTCACATGAATACGCGCATCTTTGTTTGCGTTTTTCAAATCATGAATTAGTTGTGCAAGGTCTTCGATTGAATAAATATCGTGGTGTGGAGGTGGTGAAATAAGTCCAACACCAGGGGTTGAGTGACGTACTTTTGCAACCCACGGATAAACCTTGTTGCCAGGAAGTTGCCCACCCTCACCAGGCTTTGCGCCCTGCGCCATTTTGATTTGAATATCAGTGGCATTAACAAGGTAATTACTTGTGACGCCGAATCTTCCGCTTGCGACCTGTTTGATGGCCGAGCGGCGCCAATCACCGTTCGCATCCTTTTCGAAACGATCTGGATCTTCGCCACCTTCACCGCTATTGGACTTGCCACCTAAGCGATTCATTGCGATTGCCAAATTTTCATGAGCTTCTTGCGAAATTGAACCAAAGGACATGGCCCCCGTCGCAAAGCGTTTTACTATCTCAGAGATTGGCTCTACTTCATCGATGGAGATAGCCGGGCGAACACCTTCTTTGAAAGTAAATAGGCCGCGCAGCGTCATTAAGGATTTTGATTGATTATCGATACGACTCGTGTAACGCTTGAATACGTCATAACGCTTAGCGCGAGTTGAATGCTGGAGCGTAAAGACTGTTTCTGGATCAAAGAGGTGAGGCTCACCTTCACGGCGCCATTGATACTCCCCGCCAATCTGCAATTTCTTAGATCCTGGAACTTCGCCGCCAGGAGGATATGCAATGTGGTGACGCTTGATAGTTTCTTCAGCGATTACATCAAGAGAAACTCCGCCTAGACGAGAAGTCAATCCGGTGAAGTACTCATCGACTACTTCACGAGATAGGCCAATAGCTTCAAATACTTGAGCTCCTGTATATGAGGCAATAGTAGAGATTCCCATTTTAGACATTACTTTCAAGACACCTTTGCCAAGTGACTTAATGAGATTGGCAACTGCTTTTTCGGGAGTGATTCCCTTGATAACTCCTTGACGAACTAAATCTTCAGCACTTTCCATAGCTAGGTATGGATTGACTGCAGCAGCTCCAAAACCAACTAGAAGGGCAACATGGTGAACTTCACGCACTTCACCGGTTTCAACAACAAGCCCAACTTGGGTACGAGTCTTCTCTCGAATTAAATGATGATGAACTGCGGAAGTCAGAAGCAACGAAGGAATTGGCGCATCTTCAGAATCGCCATCACGGTCGGATAGCACGATGATGTGAGCACCGTCTTTGATTGCTTGCGAAACCTCAGCGCGAATTTCTTGAATTCGCTGACGAAGGGCTTCTCCCCCACCAGCAACTGGGAAAAGGCCTCGAACGACATGCGAATGGAATCCATCGCGATCGCCTTCTGCATTTACGTGAATAATTTTTGCAAGCTCGTCATTATCAATAACAGGAAAGTCCAACGCAATTTGTTGACACGATTCTGGTCCAGGAGCTAACAAATTACTTTCTGGCCCAATACTTCCGCCAAGACTTGTAACAAGTTCCTCGCGAATTGCATCAAGAGGTGGGTTAGTAACCTGTGCAAATAGTTGTGCAAAATAATCAAATAGCAATCGTGACTTATCTGAAAGTGCAGCAATCGGAGTGTCGGTACCCATTGAACCCAATGGTTCAAGTCCTGACTTCGCCATAGGGGCAACGATGATTCGCAACTCTTCTTCTGTATATCCAAAAGCGCGCTGACGGCGAACAACAGATGAATGAGGATAGATAATATGCTCGCGAGCAGGTAGATCGGCTAGGCGAACCAAGCCCTCATTTAGCCATTCACCGTAAGGCGCAGCATCTGCGAGCTGGTCCTTAATTTCTCCATCTTCAATGATGCGGCCTTCTTCGATATCGACCAAGAACATGCGACCTGGTTGCAAGCGTCCTTTACGTTCAATGTTTGCTGGATCGAAATCTAGAACTCCAACTTCGGAAGCCAAGACAACAAGTCCATCTTTTGTTACCCAATAACGAGATGGGCGCAATCCATTTCTATCAAGAACTGCCCCAAGTTGTAACCCATCCGTAAACGTCACGCACGCCGGTCCATCCCATGCTTCCATCAGAGTTGAATGGAATTGGTAAAAATCTTTACGATTTTTAGGCATGGTCGAGTGGTTTTCCCACGCTTCAGGAATCATCATCAAAATTGAATGTGGAAGCGAGCGTCCTCCTAGATAAAGAAGTTCAAGCACTTCATCAAAAGAAGCCGAATCACTTCCTGCTTGATCAACAATTGGAAAGAGTCTATTCAAGTCGCCGGGAATTAAATCAGAAGAAAGAAGAGCTTCTCGCGCTCTCATCCAATTTCGATTTCCTTTAACAGTATTGATTTCGCCATTGTGGGCGATAAATCGATATGGGTGGGCTAGTGGCCAGGAAGGAAATGTGTTTGTTGAAAAACGAGAGTGAACAATTGCCAATGGTGAAACCACGCGCTCATCAGAAAGATCCGGGAAGAACTCTTCAAGTTGGCCTGTTGTGAGCATTCCTTTGTAAACAATTGTGCGAGTAGATAGTGAAGGAAAATAGATTGGAAAATCATGTTCTGCACGTTTGCGGAAACAAAATGCGAGGCGATCTAAATCAAGGTCCTCTTGATTATCCTTTCCGGAAATAAATAGCTGGACAAACTTTGGCATAACAGAGAGAGCAGTCTTTCCAAGTGATACCGAATTGGTAGGCACATCGCGCCAGCCAAGAATAGAAAGACCTTCTTCTTCGGCGATGCGAGCGAGCGCATCCATATCGGAAAAGGATCCATCGATGAATGCAATTCCTGCCGCATACTTTCCTGATTCAGGTAATTCAAATGTTACGACTTCGCGATAAAACTGATCAGGGATGCGAATTAAGATTCCTGCGCCATCACCACTGTCGGGTTCTGCGCCTGAAGCGCCGCGATGTTCAAGATTCCGCAAGGCCGTGAGTGCCTGAGAGACAATTTCGTGAGTGGCTTTCTTATTAAGAGTTGCAACCATTGCAACGCCGCAAGAATCCTTTTCGTTTGCAGGATCGTAAAGTCCTTGCGCCGAGGGAACTGTGCTGAACAGACTCATGCTCACGTACTCCTGTCTATCTCCGACAAATTGCAATCGGGACGACAGTGGCCCTACCGTGCTAGCGAATCGCTATGAACTGGTGGGAAAGGGTAGCAACTAGATGCCAGAAAGGTGAACCAATGAGCCGATTCCGGCCGTGATTGCCATTCCTAGAGAACCGCCGATTACCACTCGAAGTACCGTGGTCAGCAAGCGAGATCCTGCAAGGCGTGAGCTAATTAATCCAGTTCCAGCCAAGCCAAGTACGGTGAAAATAACAATGCTGGTGACCTTAGCGCCCATAGAAGGGGCGAGTGCTCCGAGAAGCGGGATAAGCCCTCCGGCGGTGTAGGCGATCGCGGAGGCAACTGCCGCTTGAACAGGGCGTGCCTTTGTATGCTCAAATTGGCCCAACTCATCACGCAAGTGAGCTTCCAGAGCATCTTTTTCATGCATGGCTTTTGCAACTTGCTCCGCTAAGTCACGCGTCAAACCACGTTGAATATAAATATGTATAAGTTCTTCAAGTTCACCATCTGGGTCAATTGCCAGGTGCTCGGCTTCGATTCGTCGATCTGCCAACTCGATATCAGTTTGAGAGCGCACGGAAATATATTCTCCGACAGCCATCGACATTGCTCCAGCTGCGATTCCAGCGCATCCACCCGTAAAGATGAAGTCGCTCTTTCCGGCTGCAGAAATACCAATCATCAAGGAGGCGGTTGCAACTAACCCATCGTTTGCCCCTAGGACTGCGGCGCGAAGCCAGCCAGCCTTGTGCACTTTATGGTCAAGGTTGCGTTGAAAGACATCATCCAAACTCATGGCTAAAGCCTATCGCGCAGCTTCCCTATCGTTGAGGATTTAAAGAAAAGATAGGAAAAGGTCCCAATTCCAATCAAACTCACCCAGATATTTAGGCGTAAACCGCCAATTGTATGAGCCGGATCTATGCGCAAACTTTCAATCCCAAGTCGTCCCAAACAATAAAATGCTGCGTACCCAAGAAAAATCTTGCCAGGTTGCATCTGTCGAGCTTTTGGGAGAAAAAGGATGATTAGGGCGCCAAAAAGGCACCACAAAGATTCATAAAGAAAAGTGGGATGAAATGTGGAGAAATTCTCATAACCGTGCGGGCGCGAGGCGATTGGAACCTGCAACGCCCAAGGAAACGTAGAAGGTTTTCCGAAGAGTTCAATATTAAACCAATTCCCCCAACGACCAATCGCCTGAGCAAGCAAAAGACCAGGGGCTAGTGCATCTAGAAAATGGGGAAATGTTAAAGATCGTGGCTTACTTTTAAAAGCGATATAGGAAACTGCGGTTCCAAGAGCTACTGCTCCCCAAATTCCCATACCGCCTTGCCAAATCTTTAGTGCATCAAGAGGTTTTCCTTGGGCCCCAAAATATGCATCAGGAGAAGTCAGAACGTGATACGCCCGGCCGCCGACTATTCCTGCAGGAATCGCCCAGATGGCAATATCAGTTATTTCTTCAGGGTCTCCCCCGACTCGTTCATACCGAAATCTTCCAATTGCAATTGCGGCAATAATTCCCAGAAGAATTGCTAAAGCGTAAAAATGAATTGTTAAAAAGCCGAAATGCACCGCACTCACCGTCGGCGACGGAATGTAGCGATGCATTTCTAATACCTCAGACGAGCTCTTCTAATTCACTCCAGCTTTTTGCAAGAATGCAGTGAACTTCGCAAGATCTAAGTAATCTTCAGAGGGCATGAGAGCGCCATCTACAAATACAGTCGGTGTTGAATTCACTCCAACTTTTGTTGCGTTTGTTTCAATATTCGTCAGCCAGTTGACGTATTTATTATCTTTAACGCATGAAGCAAAATTCTTATCCTTAATTCCTGTGCCAATTCCAAGAACTGTTAAAACTTGTGCATTCCACAAACCTGAATTCTCAGTTTTTGCTTGATTCGCGTAAAGAGCCCGGTGGAATTCGAGGAACTTGCCCGCATCTGATGCGCAACCGGCAGCATTCGCGGCCAAAATAGATTCTGGTCCAATAAATGACATCGGGTGAAATACTGCTTTGATCTTTCCGGCAGTAATTAGAGAGTTTATGTAAGAATTATTGACCGCTTCAAAATTGCGGCAGTTTGGACATTGGAAATCCTCCCAGAAATCAACGCGCACTTTGGCAGTCGGATTGATAACAATTCCATATCCATCGGCCTTTGAAGCTGCGATTGGCTTTGCTGCTGAATTTACTGAGTGGCTAGAAAATAGCGAGGCACCAATTCCTGCAAGTACTACAAGAAAGACCATTCCAATAACAATGTTCCGTGTGGTTTTGTCGCCACCCTTTTGCTGCGCCATCTAGGACTCCTCAATCTGTTGTTAATTGTCGGTAATTTACAGCAAAAACTATCGCCGGACCCCTTGAGCCAAAGATTGTGCCAATTCCCGGACTCGAATAAGTCCTTCGCCCATCGACTGGCTTTCTTGGAGAAGGCGGATAAAGGCTGAGCCAACAATTACGCCGTCTGCATAT
>SESB01002465.1_pt1 | contig 10751 bp, 10 predicted proteins | sample 3171441 | NCBI WGS metagenome assembly SESB01 (sample SAMN06051867, study PRJNA518727) | freshwater metagenome | biome: subpolar coniferous forest; feature: holomictic lake; material: water; isolation source: holomictic Lake 227, 6 m depth | place: Canada: near Kenora, Ontario | collected...
AGCGTGAGCAGCAGCAGGAGCGCGTAGAAAGCAATCTCGATGGTTTCGGTGATCGGCTGAATCCGGCGCCAGGCGCCGTAAACGTGCACCGCAATCATGCTGATGGAGACGAAGTAGAGCACTTCAAAGATGGCTTGCTGGCGGTGCACGTCAAACGCGCCCAGGAAACCCATAATGTCAACGCCGACCACGAAGGCGCCCAGGCAGCGGCCAAAATAAACCGTCAGGTCCGTGTCCGCTGGTAGGGTCCAGCGCATCAGGCGCGCCCATGTCAGCGGCACCAGCAGCAGCGGCAGCGCAAAGAACAGGGTGGTCAGGGTGGCCAGAATCAGCAGGTAGAGCTGGCTGTGTGATGCATACATTCCAATCATGCGCTACTCCTTGTGTGTTTTACTGGTTCGCTGCGATCTGCCCGCCCAGTAGTTGCGGGTGTTGCTTGAGCAGTGCTTCGTGCACGCTTTGAACCGACGCGTCCTCGATGCTGCGCGGATGCGCCAGATCAATCGCCAGGTCCAGGATGACGCGCGACGGTTGGCCCGACAGAAACAGGATGCGGTCGGCCAGGCTGATGGCTTCGCGCAGGCTGTGGGTGACAAACAGCACGGTCGGGCGTGTGCGCTGCCACAGTTCCTGCAACAGGAGTCGGAGTTGCTGGGCAGTGGGCGCATCGAGCGACTGAAACGGTTCATCCATCAGCAGCAGACTGGGTTCGATGATGAAAGCGCGCAACAACGCCACGCGGCGCTGCATGCCGCCCGAGAGTTGCCCGGGGAACATCGCGGCGCAACCGGTCAGACCGACCTGGGCCAACAGAGCCGGCACCGGTGTGGCGGGACGGCTGCGCTGTTGCGGTGTCAGCACCAGTTCCAGGTTTTGCTGCACCGTCAGCCACGGCAGCAGGCGCGGTTCCTGAAACATGAAACTGGTGCGGGGGTTGGCGCGGCGTTCCTCTGCGGTGTGGAAGTGAATGCTGCCGTCCATCTCCTGATCAAGACCGGCGATCAGATTGAGCAGGGTCGTTTTGCCGGCACCGGACGGGCCGACGATGGCGACGAACTCACCAGGCTGGGCGCTAAAGCGCAACTGCTTGATCGCGCAGCAACCGTTGGCGTAGGTTTTTTTGCGGATGTCGACGCTCAGAATCGTCATACGCGCCATCGGTTCAGGTGCCGCTCCAAAGGACGCAGCAGCAGCGCCTCGACGCCGAAGATCACCAGCGAGAAAGCCAGCGTGTAGGCCAGGATGCCGGTGATGTCGAAGAAGTGGAAGTAATTGCCAATCTGGAAACCCACACCATTGCTGCGCCCGAGCAACTCCACCACCAGCACAATCTTCCAGATGATGGACAGGCCGTTGCGCGCCGAGCCGAACAGATAGGGCGTGAGTTGCGGCAAATAGACCTGCAAGAAGGTGTCGCGCCGCGACAACCGGTAGACGCGCGCCACCTGCAGCAGTTTCTTGTCCACCGCGCGTGCGCCTTCGCGCAGGCTGATCGCCACCATCGGAATCTTGTTCACGGTCACCGCGATCACGGCCGCGGTTTCGGTCAGGCCAAACCAGATGTAGCACAGGATGATGGTGACCAACGCCGGAATGTTGAGCGCCAGGATCAGGAAGGCATCGAGCAAACGGTCCCAACTGTCCGAGTGACCCATCAGGATGCCCAGTGCCACCCCCAGCAGCATGGCCGCACAGAAGCTCAGCCCAACCCGGCCCAGCGTTACGCCCAGATGCAGCAACAAATCGCCGCTGTGCAGTTCCTGCCACATGACAGTCAGAACCGCGCTGGGCGGCGGCAGGGTCTTGCTCTGCAGTGCGATGGCCAGCACTTGCCAGGCGCACAAAGCGAGCAGGATCGGCAGGATGCGTGCCCAGCGCCCTTGCGCAAAAAGAGAACCGAATTTCAGGATGTTTTGCATGCCGGAAGTGCGTAGCCGCTCCAGAAGGTGCCGGGGCTCAGGGTTCGCGATTTGCCAACCAGTTTTTCGCCGCCGGTTTCAGACAGGATCTTGAAAGTGGCGTTCACCGCTGCCATGCTGTTTTGGTCACTGCAGGTCGGAATGCCAGCGCGGAAATTGGCGCGCAGAAGTTTGAACACGGCCTCGTTTTCGGCGCGCATTTTCGCGCGCAGCGGCTCCCAGGCGGCATCGGCGCTGGCCAGAATCGCCTTGGCTTCATAAGAGGCCGCCATGAAGTTTTTCACAGCAGCGCTGTTGGCGTTGGCCCAGTCTTCGCGGAACACCCAGCCCAGCAGCGGCACCGGTTTCTCGATGCCCAGCCCCTTGAGAATTTGCGGCATATCGATCAGGGCGTGCATGCCCAGCACCTCCAGACGCGCTGCGTAGTTCCAGTGATTCAGCGCGGCATCAACCTGCCCACGCATGGCCAGTTCATTGAGCAGGGGCGGCGCGGCATAGGTTGGCTGCGCAAACTGGGTCAGGTCGACGCCATGTTTGCGCTGCGCATACGCGCGCAGCAAGAGCCAGGCCTTGTCGGACGGACCACCGGCGATGCCGAGCTTTTTGTCCTTCAGGTCAGTCAGTTGCCGGATGCCGCTATCGGCCTTGACCATGACCGCGCCGACCGTGTCTGAAAACGGCACGAAGCTGTACAGATTCGATTCGGCGCGCTGGCGGCTGACCCAGATCCAGTCGGTCACCACCATGTCCACCGCGCCGCCTTGCAACGCGATGGTCGAAGCATCGCCCGATGCCAGAGGAACGATCTTCAGATCAATGCCGTGCTTCTTGGCCAGTTCGCGGCTTTGAATCAGCTCAAGTTCCCAACTTACCGTGCCGAATTCGAGCACGCCCACGCGCAGCGGGGTCAGGGGCTTATCGGTTGCACTGTGTGCGCTCAGGGCCAGCAGCGATAACAGCAGAGTGCTCAGGATGCGTTGCAGAGAGGAAGTGGGCATGGCGTGGGTCCGGGGAAATGTGGCGGGCTGCGGCTCAGCCTGATTTGACCAAGCCGCGCTGCGGGTCGTAGCCGATGGCAGCAATCAGGTAGAAGACCACGGCGCTGACCGCAACCACGGCCAGCGAGTTCGCCTCGATCTGGCCGTACAGCGCAAAGCGCAGGGCTTCGATGGCATGGGTAAACGGATTGAAGCGGGTCAGCAGGTAAATCCACTGGGCGCCGGACTCCTCCATCTTCCACAGCGGGTAGAGCGCGGTCGAGAGAAAGAACATCGGGAAGATCACGAAGTTCATGGTGCCGGCAAAATTTTCCAACTGTTTGATGTAGACCGAGAGCATCAGGCCAAAGGCCGACAGCATCAAGGCGCCGAGTGCCAGTACCGGCAATGCGATGGCGATCTGGCCAAACGTGAGTTCGATGCCGAACAGCATCGCCAGCAGAAAGAAGGCGATGGCCTGCAGGACCGAGAGGAAGGTGGTGCCGAGCAGTTTGCAACCCAGCAGGTAGGCGCGCGGCAGCGGCGCGGTCAGCAGCAGGCGCATCACGCCCATCTCGCGGTCGTAGACCATGGCCAGCGACGATTGCATGCCGTTGAACAGGCACACCATCATGGCCAGGCCCGGCAGCATGTAGACCCGGTATTCGACGTAGGTTTCATAAGGCGGCAGGATGGCCACGCCAAACACATTCTGGAAGCCGGCAGCAAAAACGATCAGCCAAAGCGCGGGGCGCACCAGCGAGGAAACCAGACGCCCGGGCTGGCGCACGAACTTGTGAATTTCACGCCCGGCGACCGCGCGCAAGGCCAGTGCCGCGTGCGCGGCTCTCATGGCTTGCCACCTGCTGCACTGTCGCTCAAGTGGCAGGGCGACTCTTTCTGGTCGGCCCCGAGCGTATCGAGGTTGTTGCTGGGGTGCAGGAAACCGTCAAAAGGGGCCACGCCCGCGATGCCGCCACCGACGCCACCGTGCGCCAGAAACAGTGGTTGGCGCAACTGCTGGTCCCAGGGCCGAAATGACAGGCGCACACCCTTGAAGCCGTCGAGCACCAGATCGGGCGCGCGCAGTGCACGCCGGTGCTCGCGCGCATCGGGCCACTTGAGGGCGACTTCGATGATGGCCTTGGTCGCCATCCAGGCCGCCCAGTCGGCACTGGCCATCGGGCGTTGCGCAGCCTTGGCAAAGCGGCGCGAGAGTTGCGGCGCGCCAAAGCGCTCCCACGATGTTTGCCAGGCCTCGGCTACCAGGCCGGCGCTGCCAACCACCGGACGCGGCAGATTGGTGCGATACGGCACATCGCGCGCGAATTCGCCATCGGCGTCCACCACCCAGACCGCATCGGCATCGCTGCCGGCGGTCAACAGCGCGACGTTGCCAAGATCGCGCTCGCGCGGGTCGTTCGAGAGTTTGAAAGTCTTGTCGCCAACGAGCTTGATGCCGTAGCGCTTGATCGCCTGGCGCGCCGCCGCCGTGCGCGTGGCGTCGCTGGCAGCCGTGCTGGTGAGCAGCAGCACGCGCGTCCATTTGTGCGCGGTCAGGAATTGCGCCGTGGCATCGGCCAGCATGGCTTCATCGGGCAGGGTGTGAAACAGGTTCGCGCTGCAAGCCGTGCGGCGCAGGCTGTCATCGCTCGCCGAGACGTTGAACAGCAAAAGCTCGCTGCTCTGCAAGGACTTGCTCAACTCGGCCACGTCGGCGCCCGGCAGGTCCAGCAAAAAGTGGCGCACACCTTTTTGCGCCATGGCCAGAATCTGCGTTCGCGCGCTGGCCGCATCCTCAAACGGTACGTCCTGCAACACGATCTTCAGCTTGCCGTTGGAAAGTTGAAAACTCGATTCCGCCAGCGCCACTTCGGCCCCGCTGCGCGGACGACCCAAGGGTTGACCGGGATAGTATTTCTCCAGCCGCTTGCTCTCGTAGCGTGCATCGTCGGGCGCAGCGACGATGCCAATCGTCAGATCGCGCGCCGCTGCTGCCAGGCTCACCGCACCCAATACGGCGCAGGCCAGGGCGCGCCAGCCGCGATGCAACGAGCGTTCAATCATCGATCACCACGCTGTGCGGAACACGTCCGGCCTTGAGGGTCTTGACGGCGCGACCACTGGCCACATCAACCACCGAGACGTCGTCCGACATGCCATTGGCCACATACAGAGTCGTGTTGTCGCGTGAGACGGCCAGCCCCCAGGCGCGTTTGCCAACTAGGATCATGCCGCGCACCTTGCGGCTTGCCACATCGACTACCGCCACATGGTTGGCGCGGCCCAGCGCGACGTAAGCGGTCTTGCCGTCAACCGAGAGCGTGATGCCCACCGGCGTTATTTCGTCGGGTCGAAAACCCTTGGCCTCAAACTTCATGGTCTGAGCGATCGTGTGGTCGGCCGTGCGGATGATGCTGGCCGAGGCGCTGAGTTCGTTGGTCACCCACAACTCCTTGCCATCAGGCGTCAGCGCGAAGCGGCGTGGGCGCTTGCCGACCTCGATGTTCTTGACGATCTTGCCGCTTGCCAGGTCGATCACATGGACCAGACTGGCAACTTCTGACGTTGCGTACAGCGTCTTGCCGTCCGGTGTCACCAGCACGCCCTCGGGTTCTTCACCGACCTTGATCTGGCTGATCACCTTTTTGGCCACCAGATCGACGCCGACGATGGAGGCCGTGTCCTCGTTGGAAAAATAGAGCTTCTTGCCGTCGGGCGACAGATCGAAAATCTCAACACCTTCTTGCAGCTTGATCTTGTCGATGACTTTCTTGCTCGCCACATCGATCACGACGGCGCTGCCGTCATCGCCGCAGACCGTTATCAGGCGCAGGTGGTCCTGCGTCAGGCGCAGGTGCCGTGGGCGTTTGCAAACCTTGATCACGGCCAGTTGCTTCTGGGTCTTGCCCTCGAGCACGGTGATGATGTTGTCCTTCTCGCTGGAGATGAAGACTTCGCCAGTTTGATTGGCCGATGCCGGCGCCGCCAGGCTCAGCGACAGACTCGCGGCGATGGCGACCGCGCAGGCGCTGCGCAGGCTTTGACTCTTGAATTTCATTACGGGATGCTCCTCTTGTTGTTAGCTGGTCAGACGCAAAAAAGCGTCGGTCAATGTTGCGCAGTGCTGATCGGCGATCAGTTGTGTCGCCAGGCCATCAAATTGCACGCGGCCCTTGGCCATGACGACGATGCGATCAGCGCCGTCGGCCTCATCGACCAGGTGCGTGGCCCACAGCACCGCCATGTTCTGTTCCTTGCACAGGGCCTTGACGTCGGCAATGATCTGCATGCGCGAAGCCGGATCGACACCGACGGTGGCTTCGTCCATCAATAGCAATTTGGGCCGTGTCAGCAGGGCGCGCGCCAGTTCCACTTTGCGCCGGTTGCCGCCTGACAGCACCCGCGCCGCTTCATGCGCACGCTCGGATAGGCCAAAGCGCGCCAGTGCGTCCCGGATGCGCTGGTGCGCTTCACGGCGCGCGATGCCGTGCAGGTCTGCCTGAAACTGCAGGTTGGCGGCGACGCTGAGGTCCAGGTCCAGCGCCGGTTGCTGGAACACGATGCCCAGTTGTGCCAGCGCCGCAATCGGCGCACGGCCGATATCGGCATCGCCAATCAGGGCCTGTCCGCTGTCTGCAATAAAGAGGCCGGAAAGAATTTGAAACAGCGTGGTTTTACCGGCGCCGTTGGGTCCCAGCAGGGCCACGAATTCACCGGCACCCACTTGCAGGCTGACAGCGTGGAGTGCCTTGCGGCGCCCAAACGATTTGCAGATCGAAGTCACGTTCAGCGTCACGCCTTATCCTCGCTTCTGTTTTGGTTCATAGGGCCAAGGCCGGAAAATTTGCGCTGGTCCTGATCTCGCCGTTTTTATCGATCAGCATTACGTCCACGTCGTGTATTTTGGCCGATAGTGCCAGTGCTTTGTCAGAACCCATGACCATGAAGGCGGTGGAGAGGCCGTCGGCCAGAATGCCGGTGGGGGCCAGCACTGTGACGCTGGCCAGTTCCAGCGGCGAGTCCCCGCTGACCGGATCAAAGATGTGGTGGTGAACAAAGTCCGGACTGAAGTAGGTTTCATAGTCGCCCGATGTGGCTACTTTGCGGCCGTCCATTTTCAGCGTCGCTGCCAGCGCGTCGGCGTGCCTCGGGTGCCCGATGCCCAACTGCCAGGCCTGGTTGTGCGCCTTGCTGCCGATGGCGCCGAATTCGCCGGTGTTGAGCAGTGCATGCTGCACGCCATGTTCGAGCAAAGCCGCCGTGGCCAGATCGACCGCGTAACCCTGCGCCACGCCGTTGAGCGTGATCGCCATGCCGGGCGTGCCGAACCGCACTTGCGCGCTCGCAATGTCAATGCGTTGCCAGTTGACCAGGGCTTTGACGCGGGCAGTCTCCGCCTGCGTCGGCAGTGTGCCCTGGGCGCTGGCGCGGCTGAACGCCTGCCACAGGGGTTGCACCGTGATGTCGAAAGCGCCGCGCGTCAACATCGACAACTGCTGTGTGAATGTCAGGACCTGCAACAAATGGTCGTGCGGCCGTGCCAGGCTGCCATGCTGGTTGAGTTGAAAGACCTGGCTGGATTCCTGGTGCAGACTCATCAGTGTGTCGATGTGATGCACCTGCTGCAAGGCAGCCGCAATCGCCGTCTGCGCCGTCAGGTCGTCGGTGTGCAGGACCTTGATCGTGACCGTGGTGCCAAAGGCCAGGCCAGAGCCGCTGTGCAAGCGCAAACCTTCCGCCGCACCGGTGCTGGCTGGGCCTGAGTGCAGCCAATCATCGGACGCTCCGCTCAGACCCGCGAGTGCGCCTAAACCGAGTGAGGCTGAGAGCAGGGTGCGTCGTTGCATCAGGCGGTCCTTAGTTGGTCTGCAGTGGCTGGATAGCAACGATACGGGCACGCTTCTTGGCCATCATGAGCGGCGCGCATTTTTCATCGCTGGCATGGATGACGACGCAATCCATGCACTGAAAGCATTCGTCGTATTGAACCGCGCCGGTCGGCGTGATCGCCTGGTAGAGGCAGCGGTTGTTGCAGGTTTGACAAGGGGCACCGCACTCGCTGCGCCGCGGAATCCAGTTCAGCAGGCGCACGCGGCCGAGTAGCGCCAGCGCGGCGCCAAACGGACACAGCACGCGGCAGAAGAATTTGTAGATAAACAGGTTGGCCAGCAGCAGACCGATGGCATAGACGACAAAAGGCCAGGCGCGCACGAAATTGAGGGTGATGGCGGTCTTGAAGGGCTCAATCTCCACGGCCAGATCCGCCACGTTCGATGACAGGGCGGCGCTGAGCACAATGCCCGCCAAGAGCAGGTACTTGATCCACTTCAGGCGGCGGTCGGTCTCAGGCGCGAGCCGGCGTGGCCGAATTTTCAGCAGACGACCCAACTGCGATACGAATTCCTGCAAGGCGCCAAAGGGGCAGAGCCAGCCGCAAAAAGTGGCGCGTCCCCACAGCAGCAGCGAGAGCAGGGTGAAGACTGTCAGCGTGACGGTCATCGGGTCGTATAGGTAAAAACTCAGGCTGCGTCCCGCGAGCACCGCCTGCAGCACGCTGGTCAGGTTGACGATGGAGAGTTGTCCCTGCGCGTACCAGCCGATGAAGATCAGTGTGAAGAGCAAAAACGCATTTCTGAACAGCTTGAAGCGGCGCTGCTGCGCGACCAGCCTCTTTTGCAACACCAGCGCGATGGACAGGATGACCAGACCGAGCAGCAGAACAATGACTTCGCCGCGGCGCTCGCGCCAACTGCCCTGCCAGGATTTGTTGTCGCTCTCAGGCACCGTGTAAAAGCGCTCGGGCAGCGTCAGGCGCAGGCTGAAATCCTGGATGATGCGTTCCGGAAAAATCATGCCCTTCAGGCGTGTTACCGGCAGCACGAAGTCGAGCGGGTTCGAGGGGTCCATGCCGGAGCGGCCGATGATCCTGAAGACCGCCAGCGTCTCGCGCTCCAGACCGGCAGCGATCTCATCCTTCAGCGTCAGTTCGAGATTGAGGTCGCGCATTTCAATCGGCAACTGATCCTGTCGCAGCACGATGCGGTCCGGCGCGCTGCCGCGCAGGAAGTCGTCGCCGGTCAGGCTGTAGCGTCCTCTGGACATCACCAGGATGGCGTGGTCGTCGGGGTCGAGCCGGCTTTGCAGTTTGTTCCAGGACGCCTCGCTCAGCAGGTTGCGCCCGATCGCCGGCACCGAGACATAGGCCAGGTAGAGATCGATGAAGGGATCCTGCGGATGGGCCATGGCCTCGCTGTCCAGGCCGGCGCCGTTGCTGCTGGCAAACTTCTTTTCAATATCGGCGTTGCTGAGCACAAGGTGCTGGATCAGACCCTCATCACGCAAAGCCTTGACCGTGTGCTGCTCCATCACATCGCGTTTGATGCGGGCAATCAGATCGGGGTCGCGGCCTTCGGCAAAACCGAGCTTCTTGCGCGCCACCTTGAGTGCTGCGGACAGAATACTCTGGTTGATGATGCGCAGCGAGGCTGTGGCACGGGTGATGCCGTCGAGTTCGGCCGCCTGCGGTGAGATGTTTTTTTGCCCGTGTGGCCCGACCAGGATCTTGATGTTCTGTTTCAGCGAGAGCCCCTTGTACTGGCTCACGAAGCCATGCATTGGCACTTCGCCCAGACCACCGACAAATACCGGCTCGTGCTGCGACAGAACTTTGACATCGAGAAAGTTGCCGCGCTGGTCCATGGCAATCAGCAGATTGATCGGCACGCCGGAGAAGCCCGGCACCGGTGCCAGATCGATCGATTCAAAAACATAGCCCACCAGTTGATTGGCGCCGTCCTTTTGCTGGAAGTTGGGCTCAAAGATCGGCCAGACCGGCAACTGGCTGTCTTTTTCGCCAATGCTGTAGGGCGCCGGAAAGCGCGTGCTCAACTCCTGGCGCGTCATGACGCCGGCCAGCGCGCTCGTGGCGCTCGCCAGCCACAGCAAGCAGGCCAGCATGAACGCAATGACGAATCTCTGAGTCATTGCCGGTCTTGCGTGCCGTCCTTACGGCGCCGTGCGCCGTGTCTCCAGATAGGCTTTCATCGCCCAGATTGCTTCCTGGTTGAAAACCCCTTTGTAGGGTGGCATGTAGACCGCGCCGTTGCGCACCCGGCCGTTGAGCGTGGTGGTCATGAAATAGGTGTCAACTTCCTTGAAGCAGGCTGTCTTTTTGGCCTCGTCCTTTTGACCCAGACACTCTTCGTCGAGTTCACGCAGATCCGGCGACATGCCGCCCGATACCGCCTCGATGCCATGGCAGCGGGCGCAGTTCTGGGTGTAGGCTGAAACGCCGACCTTGATCGCTTCGGCCAGACCGCGGTACGGATTTTCGCTGCGCATTTCTTCGCCCAGTGGCGGCAGCGAGCGCGTATCGACAGCTTGCGGTGTGACGTCGCCGTGGGCCAGCGTGTAGCTGGGCGCCAGCGCTGCAAAGCCGGCCATCAAACAGGCACAAATATGGGATGCCTTGAATTTCATGAAAAATCTCCTGTTGAATGCAAAAAGTTGATGCAGTGCGTGTTGTTAGGGTTGACGATGCTTCAGACCGTAGGCCTGCACGATGCGGGTTACGGTCCCGTCGCTGATCAACTCGTTCATGGCCGTTTCCAGCGCCTGGAACAGTTCGACGTTTTCTGCCTTGACCGCCAGGCCGATGCGCCACTGCTGCATTTTCAAAAGCTGATTCGGTGGCAGATCGATGGCGAAGCGGGGGTCGGAACCGACACCGTTTTCCAACTCACCCTGTTGCCCCAGCACGGCCACCACAGCGCCGGATTTCAGCGCCGCGATGGCGTCCTCGGTGCTCTTGAAGATTTTGAGTTTTTCGCGGTAGCGTCCGCTGTCGGCGGAC
>SESB01002470.1_pt1 | contig 10720 bp, 9 predicted proteins | sample 3171441 | NCBI WGS metagenome assembly SESB01 (sample SAMN06051867, study PRJNA518727) | freshwater metagenome | biome: subpolar coniferous forest; feature: holomictic lake; material: water; isolation source: holomictic Lake 227, 6 m depth | place: Canada: near Kenora, Ontario | collected 2014-07-08...
TAGGAGTCGTTCCATTAAGTCAAAATCAGGTATTGCTCGGAGCAAGTCCCTGATGACCAAGGCACCCCTGTCCCAGTCAACCCCGCCCGTGGCCCCCTTTGCCCCTTGGCCCTTCTATGCCGAAGATGAAATGGAGGCCGTGACTCGGGTCCTTCGCAGCGGCAAGGTCAATTACTGGACCGGCCAGGAGGGACGGCACTTCGAAGAGGAATATGCTGCAGCTGCAGGTTGCAAGTATGCCGTAGCTCTTGCCAATGGTACCAACGCCTTGGAACTGGCCCTAGTCGCCCTGCAGGTCCCCCCGGGCTCCGAAGTCATCGCCACGCCCCGCACCTTCATCGCCAGTGCCAGCTGCGCCGTCATGCGCGGCTGCGTCCCAGTAATGGCAGATGTGGACCCCGATAGTGGCAACATCACCGCCGAGTCCATCGCCTCGGTTATCACGCCGAAGACCCGCGCGATCATTGCAGTTCACCTTGCAGGCTGGCCCTGCGATATGGATCCCATCATGGACCTGGCAGAGCAGCACGGCCTCGTGGTCATCGAGGACTGCGCTCAGGCCAACGGGGCAACCTACAAGGGCCGCCCCGTGGGCGGCATTGGCCATGTGGGCTGCTTTTCCTTCTGCCAGGATAAGATCATCACCACCGGTGGAGAAGGCGGCATGCTCACCACCAACGATGAGATCCTGTGGCGCCGGGCCTGGGAATTCAAGGATCACGGCAAGAGCTACAAGGCCGTCTACCACCGTGAGCATGCCCCAGGCTATCGCTGGCTGCATGAATCCTTTGGCACCAACTGGCGTATGACGGAGATGCAGGCGGCCATTGGACGGATCCAGCTGCGGAAGCTTCCGGAATGGACCCGCATGCGCCGCGAGAACATGCACCGGATCTTCGATGCCCTGGATGGACTGCCCGCCCTGCGGGTGCCCAGAGCGGGGGCTGCGTTCGGCCACGCAGCCTACAAGGCCTATGTCTACATGCGCCCCGAGTGCCTGAATGAGGGCTGGAGCCGGGACCGCGTCATGATTGAGATCGCCAGTCAGGATGTTCCCTGTTTCAGCGGAAGCTGCAGTGAAATCTACCGTGAGAAGGCCTTCACGAGCGGGGGCTTCGGGCCTATCGCCCCCTTGCCTGTCGCCCGAGAGCTTGGCGAAACCAGCCTGATGTTCATGGTTCACCCGGGCCTGACCCCGGCATCGCTAGACCAGACCACTCGGATTGCTGCCGATGTCCTGAGGCGGGCCGGCAAATCCGTGGTCACGTGACGAGACGCTCGCAGAAGGGGCCAGCATGAGCAGGATGAGAATCGCGATCTTGGGAGCAGGCGGGTTTGCCCGCGAAGTGGCCTGGCTCGTCCGCGACATCAACGCGGTCGCACCCACCTTTGACTTCGTGGGCTACATCGTGAGCGACCTGACCCGCCTGGATGATGCCGATTCCAAGGATCAGGTCCTCGGAGACTTCGACTGGATTCAGTCCCACCCAGGTGCCGTTGATGGAGTCGTATTCGGGATCGGAAACCCCCAGATCAAGCTCAGACTATCGGGGATCCTGGAGGAGGCCTTTCCACACCTCCACTGGCCCACCCTCGTTCATCCGAGTGTCATGTTCGATCGCGAGTCCACCATCCTCGAGCCGGGGGTCGTACTCTGCGCTGGCTCAGTCGCCACCGTGAACGTCACCTTCCAGAAGTTCTCGATGGTCAACCTCATGTGCACTATCGGCCACGACGCCATCATCGGCACAGGGTCGGTGCTCAATCCCACGGTCAACATCTCGGGCGGCGTCCGCATCGGCCCTGGCGTCCTGGTCGGGACCGGAGCCCAGGTCCTTCAATACATCGAGGTCGGAGCCAACGCCACGATTGGCGCCGGAGCCGTAGTGAGCAAGCCCGTGGCGCCCGGGCAGACCGTCGTCGGCATTCCGGCAAGGCCCTTGATTAAATCCTAGTTTCCACCTGGGCTGTGCGGGTTCTGAACTTGGGGGGCACAGGCCTAGGAGGGCATTGGCCCCTTGAACTCTGGCATGGTGGCCTCCCCTGCAGAGCTGATACCGTCGCGCTTGACCACCTTCAAGGCCGTCAGGAAGAGAATCCGCAGGTCCAGCCAGAAGGACTGGTGATCCACATACCAGACATCTAGGGCGAATTTCGCTTCCCAGGAGATCGCGTTGCGTCCGTTGACCTGGGCCCAGCCAGTCATGCCCGGCTTGACCTCGTGGCGCCGTGCCTGCTCGGGGGAGTAGCGCTCCAAGTATTGAACCAGCAGAGGCCTGGGTCCCACCAGGCTCATCTCTCCCCTGATCACGTTCAACAATTGGGGCAGTTCATCGAGGCTCAGCCGGCGCATCCATCGCCCGAGCGGGGTCAGGCGCTCCGCATCCGGCAGGGGGCGGCCCTGAGCATCCCTCCGGTCATTCATGGTCCGGAACTTGAACAAGCCGAAGGTCCGTCCCAGGAGCCCTGGTCGGACCTGCCGGAAGACGACTGGAGCACCCATGTTCCATCGAACCAGCACCCAGAGGACCAGCAGGAGCGGCGAGACCACGAGCAGGATCAGAGAACCGACCGCCAAGTCGAAGCCTCGTTTATTCAGATCAAGCAAGCTCACGCATAGACCTCGTCAGGCCGTGGCTTCGCGGACACAGTCCAAGGTCAGCAGCAGTTCCTGGATGGCCGGAATGCCCAGGCGTCGGGCGTTGTGGGAATGGTATTCCTCTGCCTGATTGTAGGCAGGGTCTCCTTCGGTGAAGAACTTGCCGTAGTTCAGATCCCGGGTATCTGCGGGCACGCGGTAGAAGTCGCCCAAATCCTCCGCCCGTGCCATCTCTTCCCGGGAGACCAGGGACTCGAAGAGCTTCTCGCCGTGCCGGGTACCGATCACCTGGATGGGACATTCTGCCTTCATCAGGTTCCTGACGGCTTGGGCAAGGTCGCCCATGGTGGCTGCCGGGGACTTCCGGATGAAGGTGTCCCCGGTCCGCCCATGCTCGAAGGCAAACTCCACGAGTTCCACTGCCACATCCAGATGCATCAAGAACCGGGTCATGGCGGGATCCGTCACCGTAAGGGGCTTCCCGGCCCGTAGTTGGTCCAGGAATAGGGGGATCACGGAGCCTCTAGAAGCCATCACGTTGCCGTAGCGGGTCACCACGATGGTGGTCTGCCCTTCTTCCAGGTTGCGGGATTCAGCCACCGCGACCTTTTCCATGAGGGCCTTGGAGATCCCCATGGCGTTAATGGGATAGACCGCCTTGTCCGTGCTGAGGCAGATGACCTTGCGGACCCCCTCCTGGATGCAGGCACTCAGCAGGTTGTGTGTGCCCATCACGTTGGTACGCACGGCCTCCACTGGATAGAACTCACAGGAGGGCACCTGCTTGAGGGCCGCCGCATGGAACACATGGTCCACGCCCCGGAGGGCTGAGGCGATGCTGAGAGGCTCCCGCACATCTCCGATGTAGTATTTAATCCGGTCATCGCGGTATTCATGGCGCATGTCGTCCTGCTTCTTCTCATCCCGACTGAAGATGCGGATCTCGGCGATATCGGAGTGCAGATATTTGCGCAGCACCGCATTGCCGAAAGATCCGGTTCCGCCGGTGATGAGCAGCTTTTTCTGGGCTAGGCCAACGAGAGGCGACACGGGGACTCCTGGACAATGGATCAAAAACGGTCAAGGGCGTTCAGGACATGAGACGAGCGGGTCACGGCAGCGGGGTGTCCGGCTTTGGCCCAGCAGTTATGATGCGGTTAAAGAGCTCAAGGAAGGCCCGCGTGCCCACCTGGATCGACAGATGCTCCTGGTAAAACCGCTGTCCCTGTCCCCCCAAGCCGCCCCGAGCCTCCGGCGGCAGCAACTCCAGGGCCAGCACCGCCCCCGCCAGAGCCTCCGGATCCTCCGGCTCAAAGCAGAGCCCCGCCCCCGCCTGCTGGACCAGCTCCGCGCCGTTGCCGCGCACACCGCAGAGGATGGGCCGCCCCACGGCCAGATAGGCCTGGATGCGGGAAGGGATGGTGATGGCGAACAGTGGGTCATCCTTGAGATGAACCAGAAGGGCCTCCGCCCGGCATAGGAGGGCCCCGATGGCGGTCACGGGGCGCCGGGGTAGGAAGAGAACATTCGTCAACCCCATGGCAGCGACCCGGGCCACTAGGCGAGGACGGTCCACACCACCGCCCACCAGAACAAACTGCACCCTGGGCGCCCGTGTCTGCAGGAGCAGGGCCGCGTCCAGCACCACGTCCAGGGCCTGCACGGTTCCCATGCTGCCCGCCATGACCACATTGAAGCGGCCCATGAGCAGCGTTTCCTCCTCAGAGCTAAGTTCACTGGGCCGGGCCTGGACCTCATCACACCAATTCGGTATGATCTCCAACTTGTTCTCTGGGACCCCGCGGGCGGCTAGCACCTGCTTGAACCCGGGCGACAGGACAGCGACCCCGGCCGCCCGCCGATATAGGAAGCGACACCAGGCCGCCAGGACCGGCACCAGGCCACGGCATTTTGCTGGCAGCATGCCCGATGACACCACTGAGTCAGGCCAGAGGTCCTGAATATCAAGAACGAAGGGCGCACGGCGAACGCACCCGATGAGCCAAGCGGGCAGCCCGATGGTGGCGTTGCCGTGATAGGCATGAATCACATCCGGCCGGCGCACTACCCAGGGGCCGATGAGGGCCGCAGACAGGGCAAAGCTGAGGTAGGTGACCATGCGGCGGAAGCCCCCGACATCATGGCTAGGAAACAAGGGCACTCGGACTACCCGGACCCCGTCCACCATCTCCCGCTGCAACCAGCGCAACCTGTAGCCCGGATAGAGGCTGCCCCCCGGGTAATTGGGAAACCCGGTCAGGACTTCCACCTCGTGGCCCTGGCGCACCAATTCCTGCGCAAAGATCAGACCCTTGAGGTGGGGCTCCGGATCGAAATACTGGGACAGGAGCAGGATGCGCATGGTTCCTAATACCTGCGCCACACCACGCGGTTCACATAGTCCGGGTAGCTGAGGATCACTCGGGCCACCGTCTGGCTGACCTGGGGCGCATCATAGTCGGCGACGAGTCGGGTTTGCCGCCCCTCCTGACCATCCCGCTCTAGCATGGCCAGCCCCTGCTCCACCCGTTCCCAGGCCAGGCCCGTCATCATCACGGCCCCCTCCTCCATGCCTTCGGGACGCTCATGAGCTTCTCGGAGGTTGAGAGCGGGCAGGTCCAGGATGGAGGCTTCCTCGGTGATGGTGCCGCTGTCGGAGAGCACCGCCGCAGCAGACATCTGGAGCCGGATGTAGTCGAGAAACCCGAGGGGCTTGAGCAGTTCCACGAGGGGTTCCAGTTGCAGGCCCAGGGCCTCAAGGCGCGCCCGGGTGCGGGGGTGGGTGGAGACGATGATGCGTCGGCCGCGACTCCGGGCCAGGGTATTCAGGGTTTCCACGAAGCAGAGCAGGTTCCGCTCGGCATCCACGTTTTCTTCACGATGACAGCTGACCAGATAGTAGTCCCCCGACTGGAGTGCCAGACGCGCCAGGACATTCGAGGCCTCAATCTGTGGCATGGCGTGGTGCAGCACCTCGTACATGGGGCTTCCGGTCTTGATGATCCGGTCGGGGGGCAGGCCTTCCCGCAGCAGGTTCTCCCGGGCCAAGCCGCTGTAAGGCAGGTTGATGTCTGCGGTATGGTCCACGATTTTCCGGTTGGTCTCCTCGGGCACGCGCTGATCGAAGCAGCGGTTGCCAGCCTCCATGTGGAAGATGGGGATTCGGCGCCGCTTGGCGGGGATTACCGCGAGGCAGCTGTTGGTGTCTCCCAGGACAAGCAGAGCATCAGGCTTGAAGTCCTCTAGCACAGGATCGATGCGGGCAATGATGTTCCCGATGGTCTCGGCCAGGGAACCACCCACGGCTTCCAGGAAGTAGTCTGGCTTGCGCAAGGCCAGATCTTCGAAGAACACCTGGTTCAGCTCGTAGTCATAGTTCTGCCCGGTGTGCGCCAGGCGATGCTCGAAGTCCTGCTCCAGTCGCGTGATCACCCGGGACAAGCGGATGATCTCCGGCCGGGTACCAACAACGGTAAGGACGCGCAATCTGCTCATGCGTTCAGGATAACCGGATCGGGATAGGTGTCGGGACTGGCGGGATCGAAGATCTCGTTCGACCAGAAAAGGGTCAACACCGGGCCGCTCCCTGTGTTGGTGATGCTGTGGGTATGCATCGTGGGCATGTCGATGAAACTGGGCTCCCTGCCGCTCACCGGAAAACTGAGGACTTCCGTTGAGCCCAGCCGGCGCAGGCGAATGACTGCCTCGCCAGAGAGGACCAGAAACCGCTCGACCTTCCTCAGGTGGTAGTGGTTCCCCCGTGTGATGCCAGGCCACGTGTCTGAGATGAAGGTCTGGCCTCCCTGCCGGGATTTCACGGTCTCCACCAGGCTGCCCCGGGAATCGGTGTGGCGCTTCAGGGGCACCGGATAGGACGCGGGGAAGAGGTAGGAACGGTAGGTGTTGAAGAGGTCCAAATCGAAGGGATCTCGGAGATCAGGCAGGATCTGACCCGCGTAATCGTTGGCCAGGCCCAGCAGCCGCTCATAGAGATCGCGAACCGAGATTGGATGGCCCTCCAGGCGGATGCGCCCCTCTTCGCGCTGCTGAAGAATTCCGAGGATCCGCTGAGCCACGGTTTGGGCGTGTACTGGTTCGAGCCGCCCCTCCCCGTTCACAACAGGAACCTCCCCATGGGCGATCTGGTGACAGAATGTGGAGACGGCGGAGTTGTAGAAGGGCACCCCACCCTCACCGAACACATGGGGCAGGATCAGCTCCGTGAAGGCGGCGCCCTGACGGGCCGACCACTCCCCCAGCAGCGCCGCACAGTCGCGCTTTGAGCGCCCGTAAGCCGTGTCCCGCTCGACATGGGTGGAGGAGGAAAACACGATGTGGGGCCGAACATCGGCCACTTCGCAAGCGTTGACCAGACCCTGGGTCAGGTTCATGTTCGTGTCATAGAGAACCTGATCATCCCCCCGGTTCAGGCCAGCCAGATGGACGATGGCATCACAACCCTGGACAAAGGCCCCCATGGCCTCCTGGGATTGAAAGGTGCCCCGCCCTGCGGTCTTGACACTGATGCCCGGAAGGCCCTTGAGGAAGCACCGCATGTGCCAATCGACCAGGCCCTCAGCCCCCGTGATTCCGATGACCATGGACCTCTCCTCATCCACTGGATTCTCCAGCCTGGGTTTCCAATGATTCGCCTCGGTTTTCTGTCATGGGTGTTGTGGGGATCCGAGCCGAAGACAAACCCCTTGGCCAACGACTCCGGCCTTGGGCGCGGGTATTTTCTAGCAGAGCAAGCTTTCACGCAGGGAGGTCGAATCAGTTAGCAACAGGCCCAGCCCCAGGGTGGTTCAAACCTTGTTCATTGTTTCAATCGAGTTGATACATAAATAAAAATACAGAACAGTCAGGTTGTCCGCCACCCAGTATTCCATTTGACACCCGATTGGGGACAATCCCCTAGGAGCGGCTCATGAAGAGGATGGAAGTCACCCAGCGAGTAGGGGGCCGTTCATCTTTAAGGCCTTCCATGCCGAATTGTGCTATTAGTGTATGGATTCCAGCTCTTTCGCCATACTTGTAACAGAAGGCAAGCGACTTCGTTGAGAGCACCTGACGCAGCCGCACACTCCCCAATAGGGAAATAGGGGCGCATGTGGAAGGTGGCGGGTATGCAGGCCCAAGAGCAGAAGTCGCGCCAAGGAGCATTTTCTCTAGCCGCAAACCCGCGCCAACATCGCAGCCCTCAACCTAGCTCTCCAGCAATTCCATGTTTTCTATGGCCACTGGTTACAGTTCCTAGAATGCCGCAGCCATAGGCCCCCCTACAGGTCCGTCAGCGACGACTTGGCACTAGAGTCACCGCGTGAATACACTGAATTATCTGTCCTAGAAACACAGGGCGGTTCAATCGCAACCTTGATACCGGATTTATATACATGTCATTAATCACAGATAAGCCACAAGTTGAAGGTAATGTATTCAAAGCCAGGACCGTTTGTGCCGTCGTCACTTCGTTCTTCCCTGACGAGGAGTTTCCTCTTCGCATCAAGAATCTGCTTGACCAAGTCCAATGCGTTGTTGTGGTAGACGACAGCGGATCGGTAGGGGAGCACCATCGACTGAATCAGTGGTTCCACGGTGTTGAGGGCGTCAAGGTCATTCATCATCCGTCGAATCTAGGCGTCGCGGCCGCTCTCAATACCGGCATTGAAAAAGCAGCGGAACTGGGTTTCGGGTATGCCTTGCTGCTGGACGATGACAGTCAACTACGGGCGGAATTTTTGACCGGGCTCTTGGCTGAATTTGAAAAATCCTATGACCCCAACAGGACCATAGTTGGAATAAATTTTGGAAAACTTTCCAGGAAAGAAGATGTTGCTTCAGGCGATAATTTTCGCGAGGTAGAAAGTCTTATTACGGCAGGATGTATTGTTTCAATAAATTTGCATCAAACGATTGGGCCATTCCGCACCGGTTTCTTCATTGATTATGTCGACCATGACTACTGCCTCAGAGCAAGGGCAGAGGGCATCAGACTCGTTCAATATTCAGCTTTAGGATTAATTCAGCCCATTGGCCAAACACAACAAACAAGCCTGGGAGAATTGGCCTCGGTCCACAGCGCAACTAGAGTTTATTATTTTTTCAGAAATTCAACAATTATCGTGAAAGAATATTATAGAAAGTATCCTCAATTTATACTGTGGATAATCTATCAACAGCTAAAGACTATAGCTAAAATACTATTATTTTTGCACCCCAAACACAGCTACATAAAAGCCATGTTCCGAGGTTGGTTAGATTCTTTTTCATGTTCTCTTGGTAAAATGCCGGATGGTCGAATTTATTGACCTAGTAGCAGCGAAGTTCCACATTCCACAGCAAATGGGTTGAGGCATTCATGAACACCCACAAATCGTCGGTATCAGTATGTATTGCCGTTTATAACGGTGAATTATTCATTGAGGAGCAAATACAATCTATTCTCTGCCAGCTGCGGGTAGATGACGAGCTCATTCTTGTTAACGATGCCTCTCCTGACAGCAGTATGAAGATCGCGAGTACCATTAATGATCACAGGATAAAAATTATAAATATGGATAAAAATAGGGGGCATATCAGTGCTTTCGAAACAGGAATCAAGGCCGCACTAGGTGAGATTATTTTTCTGGCCGACCAGGATGATATCTGGTACCCAGAGAAGATAGTTACCGTTTTGCAGTATTTTGAATCTAATAGTGAGGTAGCCTACGTATATCATAACCTGAGACGCGTGGATGAGGTGGGCGTGCCTTTGTTGGGAAACTTCCCGACCCATCGCGCCAGGAATTGGTATTCACTGCCGTTTCTCTTATCTCACTTTGTCAGGCCCCAAATATTCGGATGTGGATCGGCCTTCTCCCGCAGAGTCCTTCCCATTGCACTGCCCTTTCCCGCCGAGGTTTATGCCCATGAGCATTGGCTCGCCACCTGTTCGTCTATGGTTGGGAGAGTACAGTTTATCTCTGAAGTCTTAGTGGACTACAGGCAACACGGAAGCAACCAATCTCCAAAAGCCCGACTTCCAGTCCTGAAAAGCCTGAGGATGCGGATTATGCTATTAACGCTCCTGATAAAAGCACTGATAATGAGAATAAAACATACGAAAAATATCGCTAACAGGTCGTCATCTTAAAAATTTGATTCAAGCGAAAAGGCGAACTGCAGCTGAATAGTAGTTGATAATGACCGCTGTAATGAATGTAAACCTGAGCCAGGTTGGCCTAATTAATTGGAAGCAGAGGGGCCATGCGATTATCCCCACGATACCCATAAGTTCACTGAGTCTAAAAGCAAAGACGGGAAAGCCACTCAGAGCAAAATAGGTGATATGCGCAATTGCAAATATTCGAATAATATACGAAGCATATGGAGTTATTGTTTTAATTTTTTCAAAATTGATGAGCAAGATAAGGCATAGGAATAGATTTAAAATGCTCACGCGGTTAAAAAGAGTCATCGCAAGAAAATCAATTTCGTTTTCATTCACATAAAGGGCAAATCTAGGGTCGACATTCAACCAGGGTATCTGGAACAAAACCGAGTCCAAGGTAACGCCGCTAGCCGCACCCAGCACGCAGACAATCAAAACTGATAGATACCACCTTGGGCATTCGTTCCCCTTTCTGAGAAAGACCAGGAATGCCAGAATAAAAGATGAATAGTGGAAGCAGGTTGCAAGCATTACTAGGAAAAGATAAGCAACAATCTTCCGTTCGACCAAATAAGGAATACTGAATAAAAAAATACAGGTAGCAGCTCCTGCCCTTACTTGAACCATTTCCTGCAACAGGAAATAAGACGAAGCATAAACCAGGGCCGATATAAGGGGGGAGTTGGAAAGAAGGGCGATGCCTCTCATCTTCAACAGAACGAATATTCCCGAAAAGATGAGGAAAAAAGTTTCGAATGAAAATCTTAAATTATAAAAAATGGAACTAATAAAAAAATAGCCTGGATCTTTTTGAAAAATCAATATGGGGTTAGCTAGGTATTCTTGAAATAATAAGTTTTCGGAATACCAAAGCTTATATGTTTTGAAGTCAGGATTTCCAGCGCCCGTTCTGAGGCCTGCGACAAGGACAAGGACAGTGGCGATAAGAAGGAATAATGCTAATGAATACC
>SESB01002473.1_pt1 | contig 10709 bp, 3 predicted proteins | sample 3171441 | NCBI WGS metagenome assembly SESB01 (sample SAMN06051867, study PRJNA518727) | freshwater metagenome | biome: subpolar coniferous forest; feature: holomictic lake; material: water; isolation source: holomictic Lake 227, 6 m depth | place: Canada: near Kenora, Ontario | collected 2014-07-08...
TGTTTCTGTATTAGCCTCATTTGACAATTCGGAAGACTTTATTGTAGCAATGGATGATTTAGAAATTGAAGTTGCCATAATCGATATAAATCTTCCAAATATGAATGGGATTGAATGTATTTTTTTATTAAAGAAAAAATTCCCTTCCATCCATTTTTTAATTTTCACTGTAATAGAAGATGATGAAAAAATATTTGATGCCTTATGTGCAGGTGCAACCGGTTATTTACTAAAAAATAGTACCCCGCAAATGATAGTGCAGGCAATCATTGATATCAAAAGTGGTGGGTCTCCAATGACAAGTAGCATCGCCCGAAAAGTCGTTTCCTCATTTTCAAAAGTTACGGAACTACAAGATCAATTCAGTCTCACAACTAGAGAAAAAGAAATTTTGATTTGCCTTGAAAAAGGACTCCGCTATAAGGAAATTGCTTTTAATCTTTCCATTTCAATGGATACCGTTAGAAGCCATATCAGGAATATTTATGAAAAATTACAAGTCCAATCTCGCACAGATGCTTTGAATAAATACTATAAAAAAGCATAGTAGATATTGCCAAATACTTTGCTACACTAAATTATCTTTTAATTTTTTCTCACACAAAAATGCGATTGTTCGAAATAAACATCTATTCTATTTTCACATCTTATAAAACAAGATGATATGAAAAAAATATTCAAAACCTACATTTGCACTTTAATGCTGAGTCTTTTATTTTTTACAAGTTGTAAAAGCAGCAATCCACCATTAACTGATTCCAACACAATATCTGTGGATTCTTTAAACGCACTTTGGAATGCAGCTTGGAATAATAGAGACAGTACCGCTGTTGTAAATCTGATGGCAAAAGATGCTTTACTAATATCCGGACGATCTCAAATAAAAAGTAAAGATAGTATCAGTGCTAAATTTGTACATCACTTTATAGGTACTCTTACAGATTTACAAACAAAGATTTTAGACTCAAAAACATGGTCTGAAGGATGTTATCTTTCAGGAACATATGCTTTCCAGGCTATCCAATCCGGCAAAATAGTCGGAAAAGAAGAAGGTGTTTATACTTTCATCTGGGAAAAACAGACAGATAATACTTTGAAATTAAAAGTATTGCATATGGAAGAATATAAATAGAATATAAGCGGGAGGGGCATATCCGGGGGGATAATAAATTGCCCTTCTTGCTTAACATTTTATATTATATCAGATAATTTACCATCTACAAAGTACATATCAATTTCTCCCACATTCTTTGCGTAGATTTTACCCCTATAACTACATGCATACACATGTTTAACCAATTCATAGGTTGCAGCGGATATATTAACCCTCCCTACTTCACCATTACTCTCCATTCTACTTGCCACGTTAACAGCATTGCCCCATATATCATAGGCATACTTCTTTTTGCCTACCACACCTGAAACAACTGGCCCCACATGAATTCCAATTCTCAGCTCCCATGGCAATAACCCTAGCTTCTCCCTTTTTTGGTTATTATTTAAAATATAATCCTGCATTTCCAAACCAGTCTTTACCATATTTAATGCATGCCCTTCGTAAGTTGTTGGAATACCTGCAGCACACATATAAGAATCACCGATCGTTTTAATTTTCTCTATTTCGTTTTTCTCAGCGATATCATCAAATGCAATGAAGGATGCATTCAACTCTTCGATCAAAGCTTGTGGAGATAATTTATCGGCGTGTTTAGTAAACCCTTTAAAATCTGTAAATAAAACCGACACACTTTCATAATATCTTGGTGTAGCCTTACCCGTTTCTTTTAATTCATTAGAAACCTCTTCAGGTAGAATATTCAACATCAGGGTTTCTATCTGCGCTTTCTGTTTATCTAAAATCACATTTGTTTTAACCTTCTGCAGATAACTGTAATACAACACAAATGCAATAGTTAATATCAAAATAAACCCAATTGCAAAAGCATTCCTTGTGTTTTTCTGAGCTGTTAAATCCAACTCTTTTAAAGCATTGTCTTTATTGAGCAAAGTTATTTTAGCTTCTTTTTCTCGAAGATCATAATCGAATTGTCTGCTGGCTAATTTCTTATCATTTTCTGAATTATAGATTGAATCTTTATAATCGGAGTATAAATTCAAATACTTATTGGCTTTAAAAAAGTCGCCTTTTTTCTCGTAGGTAAGATAAAGCCCTTTATAAGTGTCTCTCAATTCTTCCACAGCTCTATTGGCAACCAATAAAGGTTCTGCTTGTATATAAGCTGATAAAGCATTAGCGATATCCCCTTTTTCATAGTAGGTTTCAGCTAACCCTAATGTAGATTTACCTTCATTAAATTTAGAATTCAATTTTTGAGCTAGCGCAATTGATTTTTTTTGAAATTTAATAGCTTCTTCAAAATCACCTTTTTTGGAATATGCCTTCCCAATATTATTCCAAATAAATATAGTGGTAACCTCTTCAGTATTATTACTTTCTTTTAAGCCCATCCGATAATAATAAAGGGCAGAATCTGCTTTTTTAACATCCAGGTATCCTTCACCTAAATTCGTACACATCGTTACAATTCCATCTTGATTTTTAAGTTCAATAAAAATGGGTAATGCACGTAATAAATATTGTATCGCTTTTTCTTGTGTAGCAGGTTTTCTCAAATAAGTATTTCCAATATTACCAAGTGCCGTTGCAATGCGGTTTTTATCATTGATTTCTTCCGACAATTTAAGTGACTGTAAAAAATATTCTAATGCCTTTACATCATCCGCCTGTTGATAATAAAGAGAGCCAATATTATTTGAAATATTGGCCACCCCATTTTTGTCATTTAATAATTTAAAAAGTTCAAGTGATTTCAGCCAATTGTGTAAAGTCTCTAAATTTTTAGAAGTATTAAAATAGTAAACCCCAATCCATTTATAAGCAAAAGCCTTGCCTTTAATGTATTGCAGACTATCCGCTAATTGCAAAGCTTGTGTAGCATAAATTATTGCCTGCTCTGGCACTTTATTAACGGTACCCTTCGAAATAGCATTCAGTGTATTTACCTTATTTGTATCATTAATAGCAGTGTTTAAAACAGTTTTTAAACTATCTATTATTCTATCCTGAGCTTTCGACTCAAAACAGACAAACAAAATAAAACACAAAAATATTTTCCTAAGGTTACCCATAGTTTCTCCTTTAATTTAAAGCACCATTATTACCTATTTTGCTTGATCAGTTTCACGGAAATCCGTTCACTGCCCTGAACAACTTCAGCAATATACAAACCAGCAACCAATTCTCCACCAACTCTTAGTGGTGTATTTAAAGGAATATTTTGATGAGCTTCCATAATTCTTCCATTCATATCTGTCAATCTCACAGTAACAGGTAATTTAGTTCCAGAATTCACAATCATTACAAACACTTTACTTGAAGGATTAGGAGAAACTTTTACAGTCAACTTTTCTACCTCGTTAGAATTAGTCGCATTTATTTGTACAGTTTCAATCGGAGCAATCGCATTCACAATACTGTTTGAGCAAGTCTGATTACAAGTGCCTAATTTATCCTGAGGATTCGAACTAAGCTGAGTAGCAACCGAACCTGTTGTTATCGACATAGTAGTACTTGTACCAGTACTTAAGTTAGTATGACAAATATTTACATAGCCAGTTGCTGATGTTGTTCTTATATCTCTTACACAGAACAATACTGATGAAGTAGTTTTACATCCATATTGATTCGTTGCGGTTACTGAAAAACTATTCAGACCTGCAATGGTTGCATTAAAGACTGGTGCCGCACAATTATTGCAAGACAATCCAGCACCAGACCATAAATAAGAAGTTGGAGTACCCACAACATTGTCTGTAATTGTTGCTGATTGTGGTCCATATCCTATAAATAAATCAGTTGGATTTCCACCAGTATAAATATTGCTAGAAGGTGTAACAGAAATTGTAGAACTTAATTGCTGACCAATAACAGTAACAGTTGTTGGAACAATTGATGTATTACCATATTGATCAGTAACATTAAGATTCACAGACACATTACCAATATCAGCGCATGTAAAGTTTGATTTAGAAACTGAAAAAGTAATATTTCCACAATTATCCTTACTGCCATTATCTAGATCTGAAGCTTGAATTGTTGCTATACCATTGCTTAAAGTCACAGAAATTGGCTTCGCAATTGCTTTTGGGGCTTCATTATCTGAAACAATCACATTGAAAGATCCTGTTGCTTTATTTCCATGACTATCCGTTGCAGTGTAGATAACATTTGTTACACCAATTGGGAAGGTTTCACCAGATTGATGATTCGAACTTAAAGTTAATGTACCATTTAAACCACCTCCTGCACCACAATTATCAACAACTAAAACCTGAGGCCATGTTACAATAGCACCGCAAGTTCCTAAATCGTTCGTTTGTGCAATATCAACCGGAAGGTTTATAATCACTGGCAACTCCACATCATTTACAGTAATTGTCTGTGTAGTTGTAGAGGCATTTCCACTAAAATCAGTGGCTGTCCATTTAATAATAGTCACGCCAACTGGGAATAAAACAAGATCTGCATTTCCACCAGGATAATCATTCACAAAAGACATCACACCCACATTATCTTGAGCCACTGGTGCAAGTGACTTCAATTTCACATAAGCACCACAAGAGCCAAGATCATTTTTTTGAACAATGCTTTTTGGAGTTGAAATGGTTGGACTAGTTTTATCTTCTACAGTTACATTAAAACTTACAGGGTCTGAAATATTTCCACTTGCATCAGTAACAATAAGTACCACTTTATTAACTCCTAACAAAAATTTCTGGTTACCTAATGAATATTGTTTCGAAATGTTATTCGACTGAACTGATGCAATTATTTTTCCATTAGGATCTGTATATTGCTCACTAAGAGAAACCACTGCACAGTTTTCATTAATATTAATTGTTGCTGCAGAACCCGTCCAGGTTGCGGATGCATCTGCAGTATTAGTGACTGAATTGACAGGTTGAATAATTGGTTTTTGTATATCATAAACCGTCACATCAAAACTACAACTATTCTTATTTCCAGCCTGATCCGTTGCAGTAAATGTATTAGTGGTTTTTCCAATTGGAAATATGGAACCACTTGGCAAGCCTGAAGTTTGAGTTAATCCAATACTATTCAGATTAACGATTAATTGATAAAAGTGTAAGGACGCACCAATTGGTTTGCTAGCAGTAAATCTAATCTGACTTACCTGAGGTATCGTTGTAAAATTTGTATTAGTACCACCAAAATGATAATCTCCAATACCTGTTTGAATCGTTTGAACATCCGTCCAAATGCTAGTTAAAGCGTTAAATAATGATACAGTAATGTTGATGGATTCACCATGTCCATGTGCTAAATCCTGATAATCACCTGCACTGATAAAACTTAAATTGCTGACATCATTTGTAGGAGGCAAATTAAATACAATGCTATTATCACCGTAGCCTTCAGAAATACTGATTGGAGTTGATGATACATTATCATTCAACGTTGGTAACTTATAAATAATTTTTGTACCACAAGTATCCTTCCCATTGTTTTGAACAATATTGGGAATACAAACAATAGTTGGAGGAATAATGTCTTTCACAATCACATTTTGTATTTGACTGCTTGAATTGCCACTCGCATCAGTATATGTCCAGGTGATTTGATAGGTACCAGGTTTAGGATAAGATAATGGATTACCAGTTGTACCAGATATAACACCACTGCAATCATCAAGAGCAGTAGGTGCTTTAATTTCAATACCAGTAGTTGTGTTGATATCTGGTAAAGGATTTGTTGATGGAACTGGAGCTAGATGATCCACTGCATCAACTGTTAAAATATTAGATTTTGAAGAACAACCAAATTGGTTTGTAACTGTTACAAAATAGTCTCCAGATAAAGTAGCAGTAATCGTAGGAGAATTCGAATTAGTAATCGACCATAAAATTCCAGTAGTTGCATCAGAACTTAAATCAACTGAGCCACTTGGGCAGAAATTTAATGGACCATTTGCTGAGATAACAGGTATGCTAGGTTTTGGATTTACAGTAATGTTCGTGCTTGCAAAATTGCTACAACTACTAGAATTTGTAACCGTATAATTTATTTGAACATTGCCAGCCTTAATTGCATTTATATTCCCACTTCCATCTATCGATGCTATAGTTGGATCAACAGAACTCCAGACGCCACCAGCTAAAGTATTTTGTAATTGAATACCAGAGCCTACACATACAGAATTTGTTGTAAACGTGATAGCTGGCACCGAAGGCGATGGATTTACTATTACATTAGCACTACCTGACATGGTATTAGAACAAAGTGTAGTAGTATTTGTAGCCACAACTGTATATACGTTGTTTCCTTCAGGTACAGTTGGTGAAAAATTAATGGATGATCCTGTTCCAATTTGTGTAATTCCGGTACTTACCGAATTATTGATTAATTCATATTTTATACCAGTTTCGGATCCGCTTAATGAGATTGTTGCAAAATCTTTTCCAGAACAATAAGTCTTATTTCCGCTTACAGAAAAAGCTGTAGGTGCTGCATTGTCTATCACAGTAACGGCTGTTGAAGTGCTAACACATCCATCTTTTGAAGTATTTGATACTGTAAAAGTATTTGTGCCAACAGCAAGCGTTGCATTTAATGTAGCGCTCTTTGTATCTGTTGAAGTTGCTCCAATTAAATTCCAGGAATAATTTATACCATTTGTGGCTAATAAGGAAAGTTGTGTTGGTCCACAGTAAACAGTAGATTTTGGAGTTGTAATTACAGGAACTGCTGGTAAAGGATTAATAGTTACAGTAGTGGCAATTGATGAAACTGTACAACCTCCCAATGTTGTTACACTATAAATATAATCAGCACTAGATGCAGCATCAATCGATTGTGTTGATTCGCCACTATTCCAATGATAAGAACTACCGGAAGGACTCCCCGACAAACTGATTTTACCGGGTGTACAAACAGTAGTAGATGGGCTATTAACAATAATTGTTGGAAGCGTATTGTCAACTGTAATATTTACTGGTGAAGCAGAAACTGAACATCCAAAACCATCTGTAACAGTTACGCCATATAAACCCGCACTTGTAACATTAATTTGATTTGTTGCAGGTGGAATAATTGGACTAATTAATGTGCCCCCATTATTCCAAGCATAAGATAGCACAGAATTACTTGTAGCTGATACTGATAAGTTTGCATTTGTATTTGCACAAATAACATTGCTGTTTATTTTATTGCTATTGGTAATTGCAATAGTAATAGATGGACTCAATGTAGAATTTACAATGCTGGCAGAACCTGTCATGGCTGTAACACATTGAGTGATTGCATTCACAGCTTTTACAGTATAAACTCCTATAGTTCCAATTTTTGTAAAAGTAATTGGGCTTCCAGTTCCAGACAATATTGTTCCGGTATAAACACCATTATTATGTAAAAGATAATTTACCCCAACTTCTGAACCACTTAGGTTTATAGAATTTAGCGTATTAACACCAGAACAAATTCCTCCGCCACCGCTCACATTAAAAATTTTAGGAAGCGCTGCTCCAGCTGGAATAATAACTTGTGATGATAAAATACGATTTTTTGAATCCGTAATTTTAATAGGATAAGTAGAAGGAGATAAATTTGTGAAACTAGAAGTCACTGAAGTACTACCTGTAGCTGGCAAAATATTAGTTTTCACATTGGTGCCTACAGTAACTGAATAAGGTGGCGTACCTCCAGAAAAAGTAATATCATCAGATCCGTTTCCAGCACCTAAACAAGATTCACCCTTACCATTGTTTGAATTTAAGACTAGTGGTGAATACTCAGTATAATTACAAGAAGAAGTATTAATATAAACAGAATGTTCATTTTTTGATGAACCAGTACTACCTGTAAATCCGAAGTAAACAGCGGAACTGTTATTAAAAATATTCTTTACGATATCGCCAGTGTAGGATAATACTTTTTTTCCATCAAAATAAGCTACTAATGTTTTAGTAATAGGATCCCATTGTATACTGCTTGTATGAAATTTTCCGTCTTTTACATTGGAACTAAAGCTTACAGGTTTAACTAAATCTGTACTCACTTTTTTTGTTGCATCACTAAAATGATGGTATTCTCCGTTTTTCATCAATCCCATATGATCGAAACTGGGATCATATGCCTGAAAGTCGCCATTGACATAAGTATCGTATTCTAAATCAAGTGAATTTAAAATACCTCCATAACCCATCCCGCTTCCCGAACCACCCACAACAGAGGTACCCGATTGTTGCAGTACAAATGCCATACCATCTGCACCAGTTTGCGTATTTCCCTGATACACAGAATAATTAAAAGTAAATGGGAAGGTTAAATCAATTTGTTTATCAAACCAAATAGAACCATTCTGACCAGCTGCTGCTTGCGTTAAAGTATAATAATTAGCTCCATAGCTAGAATTGGAATACGCGTTTCCGTTTACTTTAAATGTCTGCGCAAGTAAAGCATTATTTATAAAAACAGCAGTTGTAAGAATCAAAATGACTCTTATAAATAAATCTCTATGTGGAAGTTTCATTCGCATCATTTGTTTTTTTATTTCACACTTAATATTCCATATACATAATTCTTATCATACCCTACTGCAACAGAAGGGGAAGGAATATTCGGCGTAACAACATAAATTCCTGGCTGACCATTATAGGCAGGTGTAATAGTATAATTGATATCTGATCCGTTTATCACTGATCCAGTCTTTAATCCAGTTATAGTAGAAGTAAATGCTGGAACAGGATCTCCTGCTTTGATCTGAATATCATTTACTCGAATTGTTAAAGGGAATCCTTTTACAACCAATTGACTCGGCACATAATTGACAGTATAATTTGTAGAAGTTAAAGGCGCATTTTTAGTTATAATATTATAGGTCCCTGGCAAAATAGGATCAGCTGTAACAGGATTATTCAGGTTATTCAAAATGCTATAAGAAGGAGGCCCTGATAATACATCGCTAATTTTATCATTGTAACCAATACCTGCAACGGTACTAGTCATAGTAGTTAAAGTAAATGGATCTTGATAAGTGATAGTAGAATCTTTTGCACGTATGGTTAACGGAGCTGGAGTTACTGTAAGATTTCCAACGGAATAAGTAATATCGAAATTGTAAGAGCTATAAGCTGCAGGAACAATATAGTGTGATCCAACAGATAGTCCTGTTACAAGATTAATTGATTTAGCAAGATTAGAAATGTTTAATGGAGCATTAGATTTACCGTCTAATCCATTTACAATAACCATTTGATTTTTATTATTTCCAGGATCAATGTCTGCCGAATTCACTAAAGCATAACCATTCACCAATGCATAGCCGTTTACTAGTGCATAACCATTTACTAATGGATATCCATTTACCAATGGGTAACCATTTACTAAAGCATAACCATTTACAAGCGCATAACCATTTACTAAAGCATATCCATTTACCAAAGCATACCCATTTACTAATGCATAGCCATTTACTAAAGGATATCCATTCACTAATGCATAGCCATTCACTAATGCATATCCATTTACTAAAGCATAACCATTCACTAATGCATATCCATTTACTAAAGCATAACCATTCACTAACGGATAGCCATTTACTAAAGGATATCCGTTTACTAAACTTGTGTTACTTGGATTTAAACCAGCATTAGCTTTATAATCTATCAATGAATTTGGATCGATATCAATGACATAGTTATTTACAAGTGGATACCCATTCACTAATGCATACCCATTTACCAATGGATAACCATTTACTAAAGGATAGCCATTCACTAATGGGTAACCATTTACAAGTGGGTATCCATTCACTAAAGCATATCCACTAGCAAGAACTCCAATATTAGCAAGGGCTGCAGGTGTTAGTACCGCTCCACCCAATAAACCTTTATCATCGGTTAACCCAATAACAGAATCTACAATTGCAGCACTATGAGAACGTTTAATAAAATCTAACAAATCAGCTTGCTCTGATGGCGGCACATTTGTATTATCAATGGCATAGCTATAATCGATTCCTGTAATTTTACTGCCATACACAATGGTTTTATCATTTGCAGTGATTAATAATGGCATTCTATTAATTCGAAGAATACCTTGATTTAAAGTGAAAATATATTTATCATTCGTAGTTTGAATGGTAGTAGCAGTCTTGTCTAAAGTATCTATCACTGGAGTTACAGAATATCTTCCAATATTTGATTTGCTTGTGGCAATCGTTGCAAAATGAATTGCATTTATATTTAAAGACGCAAGCGTTAAATTGGTTTGTGCAAGTGGTACACCATCCACTAAAATAGTATAATTAAATGCTGGTACTTGTTCTCCATATTTTTTAATCGCATCATTTACTGTAATGATTACCTTTTGACGAGGCATACTTAAAAGAAACATGGAATCAGAAATTCCACCGTCTGTACCATTGAAAGATACAGCTGCAGTTGTTATTTTGATTGCAGGATTATCAATAAATGCAGGAACAGCTACATTTAATTCATGGTCATTGATATAAGTTGTTGTGATAGGTTGTCCTCTCAATAAAATAATTGAATTTGGATTTAAGCAATTACCAAATACTCGAAGTTTTACATCATTGACTCCTATAATTTTTGCAGCATCATCAGATGCAAAACTTAATAATTCAGGTTTAGGATTTGCAAAAGTTTTC
>SESB01002477.1_pt1 | contig 10697 bp, 3 predicted proteins | sample 3171441 | NCBI WGS metagenome assembly SESB01 (sample SAMN06051867, study PRJNA518727) | freshwater metagenome | biome: subpolar coniferous forest; feature: holomictic lake; material: water; isolation source: holomictic Lake 227, 6 m depth | place: Canada: near Kenora, Ontario | collected 2014-07-08...
ATGACACACAAACTGCCAATCTTAACAACGATAACGATCTGTTGGCATTTGGCTTAATTGGATTTAGACCAAGACAATACATGGTTGACTTAAATCTAACTGATACTAGTCAAGTTCAACTGTATCAACAATTTATTAAGTCCACAGGTAGTAGGCTGGCTACTGACTTGTTTACACAGGTTAATTTCAATAATCTAGTAGGCCAATACAACATATATGAAAACTGGGGTATCTTGGCCGGTACATATGGTGCTCAAGCCAATCGTAGTTGGTTTGAAATAGCTCTCAACGAGGCAGTACTAACTGGCAATCCTAGTACCGTGCAAATTATTCTGCCAGGCGAAACTAGTTTGGCCGAGCAACCTATACTCCTAAGTAATCTGTGGGCAGAAAGTTATGCCATACCTAATACTGATATATTGCCCACAACTTATACTAGAAATTTAGATACAGCATTACCCACAGCTGGTTACGTCAACCTTGATGATGTGGATATCACAGTATTCAATCTTAATAATCCTACTGCCATTGCCGCAAACTTGAGCACCGTTGGTAATGGTACTAAAATTTGGGTAGCGCAGGTCAATAGTTACGATTGGGGCATTTACCAGTGCGCTCAAGTGCCAGGCCGCTTGACACAGTTGACAGATAATCTCAACGGCACCAGTCGCGCCCAGTTTAGCACCACAGTTACTTTGGCAGTAGGTGATCTAATAATTATTCGTTATTTCGACACAGCAGTGGACGGAGTGTATCGTGTATTAAGCAGGCCTACTATCGACACAGTGGTCATTCAATACAGCTTTACCAACTCCAACCAAACCACAATCACCGGTACTGGTATTGCATTTTATCTGCAGACCATGCGTGTAAGTCAAGCCAGTGATGTTGGTACCTTGCCGTATACCAGTCAACTAGTACCAGGAGCTACCGCATGGGTTGACAACAATGGCTCGGGCCATTGGGAAGTTATACAAAAACAAAATCCGTTTACAGCAGCCCAAGTGATAGCTCAGGAGCCCTTGCAAGAAAATTCGTTGTTTGGATTTAGTGTTTCTCAGAGTGCCAATCACTATAGTCTATTAGTCGGCGCACCAGATGCAGATTCTGGATTAGGAGTAGTATATACATATCGTCGCAGTGATACTGGTTATGTCATCAACACAGAATTACGACTCTCGGCCACAGACACCGTAGAGTATGGCAACAGTGTGGACTTTGGCAATGCAATATGGGCCGTGGCCGGAGCCAGTGCCAGTAATTCCTCTGCAGGATATGCCACAGTACTATATTTGGTACCCGGATCTAATGAATATGTGCAGACACAGTTATTGGTAGCACCAGACGAGGATTTTGGTGCAATAGAATTTGGATCAGCAGTAACAATAAGTGACGACGAGCGGTGGATGTATATCACAGCCCCAGCAGGCAACAAAATATATGCCTATGGTCGAGTTGACGTTCCAGAACAAGCTACATCCTATGTAACCGATGGTACAACCTATGCATTTAATTATAGTGATAGTATTATGATTGATTTTGCCTATCCTGGGCAATTGATAGTAACTTTTAATAACTTAGCACAAACATATGGCATGGATTATACCCTCTCTGGAACCGCGGTTCAGTTTATCACTGTACCACCGCCTAATAACATAATAACTATTCGTCGTCGTGTCTTGACTCAGTTAGATTCTACCACATATCAAGGAGTAACCCAAGACAGTACAACCGGGTCTGGCTCCGGGGCAACATTTACCGTAACCAACACACGAGGTGATTATTCAGTTAGCTTGACAGCTCCGGGTATTAATTATGTCGTTGGCAACGATTTAGTCATTGACTACACGCAAATTGATCCTTCTGGAAGTGTGGCCAATAATATTACTGTTACTGTGACTGAGGTCATTGCTGGCGGCATTACTGGATTTACTTGGACCGGTAGTGGTGTGGACAACACCGCAGTATTTTTGTTAACTGATTATTTGTATACCGCTACTGTATATGGGTCGTTTACAGTCATAGTCGACGGGGTGTTACAACGCCCTTACATTGATTACACAGTTAGCAGTGGAACTCTTACATTTGTTACTGTTCCTGCGGCAGGTGCTATAATTGTAGTTAGCTCTGGGGTAGGTGGCGCTTATTGGCAGTATGCAGACTCGCTCACATCTAATTATTGGCCTATTACTATTGATCCAGACGCCAGACTTGGTGCCAGCATTAGCACAGACATATTAGGTAGACAAATCCTGGCTGGAGCACCACACGACAGTGCTCCTGATGCCAACGGCAATATTATTGCCAATGCCGGTGCGGTATATGCGTTTGATCGCGGTGTAGTCAAATACATTATTACCAATCCGTTGCAATTGACTTATAGTATTCCCGGAACCTTTGACCCTGCTCTTGTGGCAGTGGTATTAAACAACCAATACCTAACCAATACAACTCAATATATCAATGGACAATTTACTGTAAGCGGATCGACCATTGTGTTATCAAGTTCGGTAGAGTTTACAACCGGTGATGCTTTAGAAATTGAAACCAATCAATTCCAATTTATACAAAAATGTACACCCAACACTGTAGTCGACGAATCCGAGTTTGGTCAATCTGTGGATATTTGTCCTAATAGTTGTAGTTTGTACATCGGAGCACCGTTTGATTCCTATGCAACTGGTATAATCCAAGCGGGCATGGTACAACGTCAAGTAAACCAATCCAGAATTTATGGTGTAACAACCAGCACGGTGGCCAACCCTGAGTTGACTCAAGGTGACACTATCCGCATCAATGAGATAGAAGTATCTGTGCCATCGGCTCCTGATAATACAGTAGCCGGCCTAGTAGATGCAATTAATGCTGCTGGTATACCCAATGTTATAGCATCAACTACCACGGATGTATACCTATTTGGTGATGGTGTTACACAGCTATTTGATATTGGAAATATTTACTCGTCTGCATCAGCATACACCACAGTGGTCTATGTTGACGATGTACTACAAACAGTTAATGTAGAGTATACCTATAACAACGCTATACAACAAATTGCATTTGTTACCGCACCAACACTAGGTGCTACAATTTTAGTAGTATCAGGCCGCATGACGGTGAATGTAATCAACAGCGCGGCTGCTGTAGAATTTAATAAACTTACTGTGTTACCTGGGGTTGCCGCAGACGATAGTACTATCGGGTCAGCATTTTATGATCTTGGATTTACAACCTATGCTTACACACAAACAATTGTTAGTCCTAATTCTACAGAATATGCTCATTTTGGTCAATCTGTTAAGATTAACTCAACCGCTATAAATTTAGTTGTTGGCGCACCAAATGGCAATGTATACGAACCGACCACATTTGACGATGGTCAAACTTATTTTGATGAACGTAGCACAACATTCTTTACAACCGTATTAAACAGTGGAGTTGCTTATACATTTGATTATCTACCAAGTTCCGATAATTCTTTAACCAACCCAGGTAAGTTTGTGTTTGGTCAACAATTATACAATGACAGTATGGAAACAGGGGATGAGTTTGGATTCGCTGTAGATTATCGTAATAATCGTGTGGTTATTGGGTCTCCTGGTCTCAACGAAGGTAACATCGGAGTTGATGGGGATGTTAGTGTATTTGATAATCCTAACGATTTACCAGTTTGGACCGTAATCCACGCTCAACAACCATTCGTGGATGTAAATCTTATCAATTCTGTTTACTCATATGACAAGTTATTAAACAGCACCCAAACATATTTTGATTACATTGATCCACTGCAAGGCAAAATTTTAGGTGTAGCCCGCAGAAACATCGATTTTATTGGTGCCGTTGATCCAGCTAGTTACAACACCGGTACCGTACACAATATAGGCACCAGTTGGGGCCCAGCACACGAAGGACAAATTTGGTGGGATACTAATTCGGTTAGATTTATTGATCCTAACCAAGACAACATAATCTACGCTAGTCGCAGATGGGGCCAAGTGTTCCCGGGTAGTACCATTGATATCTATCAGTGGATTGCAAGTGCTGTTCCGCCAGTTAATTATACTGGCACCGGAGCACCGCTTAGTACTACCAGCTACACAGTACATTCCTCAATTGACAATCAAGGTCTATTGGTTACTACCTATTTTTTCTGGGTACGTGGAATCTCTACTGTGGCAACCACAGCCGGAAAAACTCTAAGCGCCACAGCCATTGCTAGTTACATTTTAAATCCAGCCGGCAGTGGACTACCTTACATAGCCGCACTGACTGCCAATGCCATAGCCATATACAACGCTGACACATTATTGTCAGCCTTTGATACTATATTACACGTAGAATACGACCGCCAGGCCACAGGCGGCGACAACGATATACATACTGAATATGCTTTTATTGCCGACGGCAAAGCTGATGCATTCTTAAATGCCAATTTGTATCGCAAATTGCTAGACAGCTTGTGTGGCGCAACAACTACAGGCGCAGCAGTGCCAGATCCATTGTTAAGTCCTGGCATGCAACACGGTGTTGAATTCCGTCCACGACAGAGTATGTTTGTCAATCGCTTCAAGGCCTTGGAAAATTACTTGGGCCGTGCTAATACAATATTGGCACAATATCCAATTAGTGAAACTCGTAGCTTTAGATTGTTAAACAGTAGCGAGCCTACTCCAGCTGCCGATACTGGTGCTTGGAACTATGAAGTACCAAATCTGGAAATTTTATCATATCAAGATCTTGCGTTGGTTCCTATTGGTTACAAATACTTGGTATTATCAGATGCTGATCAAAACGGTCGCTGGACCATTTATGAAGTGGCCCAAGGCAATCTACCAGGGCAATTAGTATTAAATTTAGTTCAAGTACAAAATTACGATACACCGTTATATTGGAACTATATCAACTGGTATCTTCCTGGATATAACAGTAGTATACAACCTGTTGCTACAGTGGCCAATACCTCGGGATTGCAGACATTAAGTTTAACTACTGCACCGGTTGGTAGCAGTGTTAAAGTCACAGCCAATAGCCAAGGCAAATTTGAAATTTACCTGCGCACCCTTACTGGATGGGACCGTGTTGGTCTTGAGGATGGTACTATTGCGTTTAGTGAGGTTCTTTGGAATTATCAGTTAGGCGGATACGGGTTTGATAACGAAGTATTTGATGCACAGTATTTTGATCAAGAGCCTGTGATTGAGACTCGCCAAATTATAAAAGCTATCAACGAAGAATTATTTGTTGGCGATCTATTAATTGAACGCAATCAATCTTTAATGTTGATATTCCAGTTTATATATAGTGAATTTACTAGTCCAAATTGGTTGGTTAAAACCAGTTACATCGATGTAGACCATGTAATCCGCGGCCTCCTGCCTTATCAACTGTATCAGCCAGATAACCAGACATTTGTATTAGATTATCTTAACGAGGTCAAGCCGTACCACGTGCAGACCCTAGCATTTAATTTGATCTATGACGGCATAGACACGTTTGCTGGTGCAATAACTGACTACGATGTTCCTGCCTATTGGAATCTTGCGTTAGATCTTCCGCAGTTTGTAAGCCCAATACTAACGCCGTACACTTATTCTAACAGCGTAGATCAATCGTTTACCAGTGACGCAGATGCTGCCGCACAAATTTGGTTGGAAAGACCGTGGAGTGATTGGTACAATAATTATTTGTTGAGCTGTCAATCAGTTACGATAACCAACAGCGGCGCTGGATATACTGTGGCTCCGGATGTGATAATAACTGGAGATTGTATAACTCCAGCACAACTGGCAGCAACCGTAAACAGTGCAGGTCATATAATAACAATTACTGTGGTCAATCCGGGTGCTGGGTATAGTACCACCCCTACAATTACATTTACAGGCGGTAATGGATCCGGTGGAGCTGCCACAGCAAACATGGGCAACGATCTAGTACGGTCGATTAAAACAACAATCAAATACGATCGTTGTGAATATGCCAGCACTGTTTACGAATGGCAAGCTGATGTAGTATATGCTACCGACGAGCAAGTACGCTGGAGCAATCGCGTATGGTCATCTGATACTACACAATCGTCTGCAACATTTAATATTGCCTCGTGGACCAACGTTGAAGCCTCGACATTAAATGGTGCGGACCGCACCATGGGATTCTATACTCCTACAGCAAATATGCCTGGACTTAGTTTACCACTATTAATAGATGGCATTGATTATCCCGGCGTACAAGTTTCTGCACCAACCTTTAGTCAAAACACTGGGTTTGATGTTGGAAATTATGATATCAACCCTTTTGACAATTTTGCTATTGACGAAGTGGGCCGTCCAACGTATGACCCGTCAATATTAGATGCCCGCTACTCTAGTGCATATCTAGACCCATACTTAGGAACTAGACCCACTGATATTAATGTTGATGGTGGCGGTTACATAGATGTGTTTAGTAGCCATGCTCCTGAAGAGCTAGTACCAGGAAGCGAATTTGATACTCTAGACCTCCGTGTATATACACGTCCGGGGGCAGACTGGTTGCAACGCGGCCATGGCTTCCCCAGTGCTGTGATTAAATATACTTTAGATTTGGCAGAATTATCATTGAGCTTTGCTGGCGTGTTGGCATACCCAGCACTGGTACTAGTATCTAATCAAACTCAAAGTATAGATTTAGATCTAGGTACTGATTATACAGTAGATTATGTTGCTCAAACAGTAAATATCATTCCGGGTGGTAATACACTTTCCGGAGATATAATAATAATTACTGCCTACGAAATTGGCGGCGGAAATCAACTTTACAAAAATATTTACAATGGTGCAGAGGTAGGCGACACAGTTACAGTACCGGTGGCTTACTATGAGATCAACGGAACCACGCCACAAATTCAAGAATTTGTAATTTTTGTAAACGGCGTAATAACCACCGATTATACCTATGCAGCTGCCGGCAACAATGCAACTACAGTTACCTTTGGCACAACCTATACTGATACCGACAGTATCACATTGTATGTATTGGCCCCAACAGTAATAGAAGTTACCGATACTGCTATAGACTATAGTTGGAGTGCTCCACAAACACAGATAATCACCGGTACTGGCTCGACCTTGAGTTTTACCCTTGCCAATAGTTTAATCTACGTAAATCCAGATAGTCTAATAGTCACAGTCAACGGTGTTCGTGCTAGAACTGCAGCCGGCATACGGCATATGGGTGATGGCAGCACTGCCTACACCTTGCCTGACAGATTAGGATTTAGTCAATCGTTAATTGCCGATAACCAGGTACACGTTTATGTCAACGATATTGCACAGATTTTAGGTGTAGACTTTGTAGTAGAACCATATGATGGTACTCCAAGAGAAGTAATATTCTCTACGGAACCTGCATTTGGTTCAGAAATTTTAATCTATGTAACAACCAATACACAGTGTTATGTAAACGGCAACCAATTGGTATTTAATTCTGGTAGCGGCCTTGTTCCTGGTCTAGGAGATATCATTGCCGTAACAACTTGGAACGACACACGTCAACAAAAAATATTGAGTCAATGTTTTGTAGGCCCAGTTACAGTTGGGGTCACAGTAGTCGAAGCATACGATAGTACCGATTTTGATGTAGGCACAATAACAGGCGATGCAGGAAGTTTTGATTATAGTTCTGGTATTGTTGTAACAACAAACAATCTTGATATGGGAGTAGTAATAACTGATCCAGATCGTTTATGGGTATCATTAAATGGTCGCAGGTTAGTTAATAACGTAGGATTTACTGTGAGTGGTACAGAGTTAATTTTATCATCCGGCGTCTTAAATTCAACCGACGTGGTTATGATCACCCAGTTTACAAACTTTGTGGTTCCAGAGGCAATGGCCTTCCGCATATTCCAAGACATGCGCGATGTACAAGCCACATATCGTATCACCTCAAGTACCACGACTGTTACCACAGAACCTGTGGCTATCACCGATGATATAATCTATGTGGCTGATGCATCCGCACTTCCAGAACCTAACTTTGATGTTAATGCCTGGGGTGTAATAACTATAAATGCTGAGCGTATTATGTATCGTGAAAGAAACACAATTGATAATACTGTTAGTGGTTTATTAAGAGGCACTGCTGGTACCGCTATTACAGAACATGCCGCTGGTGCTATAGTGTATAATCTGGGTCGCGGAAATTTATTACCTATTGACTACCAAAATTATATAGTATCTAACATAACTTATCCATTGGTCTCGGGTGTAAATCTTGGAGACGGCTCAACAATAGTCTTTACAGCCGATAATATTAACCTATTATTAGAAGACAGTACCATCAGAGACGAAAGTTTAGAAGTGTATGTAGGCGGAATTAGAGTAACCACAGGATACACAGTTACCGCCGACAATCCTGCCGAGATTACATTTGATCAAGCACCACCGTCTGGCGCCGAAGTAACTATGTTGGTCCGCCGCGGCGTAACCTGGTATGCACCCGGTATAGCTACAGCTAGCGACGGCAACCCACTCCAAGTTACTGAGACCAAGGCCGCAAGGTTTTTGCGGGGCCTATAATCAAGGTAAATAATATATGAGTGAAAATATCATGCCTAAACAACCCAACCCTGCCCAAAAAACCGCGGCCAAACGACCCAACGAAACCGGAGCTATTTCAGTCGAAGGTTTTATAAAGATTTTTGATCCTGCTACTAAAAAAGTATTTGTGGAGAAACGAGCATGATTCTTACACCTAGCTTAACTAGCATCCAGGGATTTTTAAAAGTTTACGACCCAAAATCGGGTGAAGTATTTGTAGACAAAAAGAATGCCATTCATTATGAAAATATCAGTTACTGTATGGCCAATACTCTAGCTGATCGAAACAAAGGCTTCATTTATAAAATGGCTTTTGGCAACGGTGGTAGTGCTGTAGACCCTACAGGCATTATTACCTATTTGCCTCCAAATACCACTGGACAGAATGCTAGTTTATACAATGAAACTTATAGCAAAGTAGTAGACGATAACTCAGCGGCCGACACAGATCCTAGTAACAACTACATGACCGTGGTATATACGTCGGGCAATGTTTACACTGACATTATAACCACTTGCTTGTTGGACTACGGCGAGCCTGCTGGACAACAAGCATTTGATAATAGTACCAATTTTAATGGTGAATATGTGTTTGATGAATTGGGCCTACAGTGTTGGAATGGGTCGGCTAGTAATTTGTTGTTGATTACCCACGTTATTTTTCATCCAGTGCAGAAGAGCTTAAATCGCCAGATCCAAATAGATTATACTTTGCGCATTCAAACTTTAACTAACTTGAGTGCAGCATAAATATGAGCATATTACTTTGCGGTAAATACATGAATACGGAGCAATAAATGTCATATACAATTAACTTAACAGATGGTGCTTTATTTGCTACCATAGCAGACGGTACAATTAATACCTCAAGCTCAATGACTTTGGTAGGTAAAAATTGGGCTGGATACGGCCAATTTTTAGATACTAACTTTATTCACTTGTTGGAAAATTCATCAGACACTACACAGCCAGGTGCACCGTTAACAGGGCAACTTTGGTGGGATAGTGGTAACGGTGTGCTCAAGGTTTACCAAGGCACTACATTTAAAAACGTGGCAGCTGCTACTTCTAGTACCGTTGCTCCTAGTGGTGCTATTAGTGTAGTTGGCGATTTATGGTATGATAGCGTTAACGCACAATTAAACATATACACAGGTGCAACTTGGTTATTGGTTGGTCCACAATTTACTTCAGGCACAGGTATCACCGGTGCTATCCCTGCTACAATTACAGATAATATAGGCGTAACTCATGTGGTTACAGAACTGTATGTAAACGGTTCTATTGTGGGCATGATTAGTAAGGGTGCTACCTTTACGCCTGGAGCTGCTGTTCCAGGCGGTTGGAGTGTACAACCAATCTCCCCTGGTATTACACTGGCTACTACTATTTCTGGTGTGGCACAGTTATTCCAAGGCACGGCTACAAATGCACAAACATTAAACAATTTTGCTAGTACTGCATTTATGCAGACTGCTAATAATACAAGTACAACAGGAACATTAAGTGTAATAAACAACACTGGCCTATCGGTTGGAACCAACAGCGACTTCCGTGCCAGCGTCGCCGGTACCACAGTTACTTTGGCCAATCAAACATCAAACGGTAATGTTAACTTTAGTGTAAATATCGCTGGCGTACCAACAACAGCTATGACTATCAATGGCACCACTGGTGCTATTAGTGGCAATCAAATCAACGCCAACTATGCTGACGTTGCAGAACGCTTTGAAGCAGACACAGAAATGTTACCAGGTACAGTCGTAGAGCTTGGCGGCGCAGCAGAAATTACTGAAGTTGGTGCTGAATTAAGCGAAAAAGTATTTGGTGTAATAAGTACAAGAGCAGCTTACTTAATGAATAGTAATGCCGGTACAGACGCTACACATCCCCCAGTTGCAATGACTGGACGAGTACCGGTTCGATCAATTGGCATCATCCGTAAAGGCGATCGTTTAGTAAGCGCAGGAAACGGGTTGGCAAGAGCTGCCAGCCTAGGCGAAGCTAATGCGTTTAATGTTATCGGTCGTGCATTAAAAGATAAATTAGATGTAGCCGAAGGCACAGTTGAAGCTATCGTTACTACAAATTAATTAGGAAATAAAGAATGACATACTCAGT
>SESB01002484.1_pt1 | contig 10679 bp, 14 predicted proteins | sample 3171441 | NCBI WGS metagenome assembly SESB01 (sample SAMN06051867, study PRJNA518727) | freshwater metagenome | biome: subpolar coniferous forest; feature: holomictic lake; material: water; isolation source: holomictic Lake 227, 6 m depth | place: Canada: near Kenora, Ontario | collected...
TTCCTAAACTTTTCCCCAAAAGCTTTTGAATTTTTACTTTTGAATTTTTACTTTTGAATTTTTAATTTTAAATCGGGCACTTCTGATGATAATCTATCAAATCAATTTGTGCTCTTTCAAATTCGTAGCCTTTATAATATTGGTGTAATTCGTCTAGCACCGATTCTACTTCTTCAACAGTATTCAGGATCACCAATCTGCTTCTGAATTCTTTGATATTGGGTAAACCTTTTAGGTAATTAGTATAATGTCTGCGCATTTCGTAGATACCAGCCATGCCGCCCTTCCATTCGAAAGATTTATGCAAATGCTTTTTGCAAACAATGATTCTTTCTTCTAAAGTTGGGGGAGCCATTAATTCGCCATGTTCCATGAAATGCTTGATTTCTCTAAAAATCCAGGGATAACCAATGGCAGCTCTACCAATCATAATACCATCTACCCCATACCGTTCTTTATACTCTTTTGCTTTTTGTGGGGAGTTGATATCACCATTCCCAAAAATTGGGATCTTGATACGTGGGTTATTTTTAACTTTTGCAATGAGGCTCCAGTCTGCTTCGCCTTTATACAATTGAGCTCTTGTTCTGCCATGAATGGCCAGGGCTTTGATACCAGAATCTTGTAAACGTTCGGCTACTTCTTCAATATTTCTGCTATTATCATCCCAACCTAATCGGGTTTTTACAGTTACAGGTAATTTAGTGCTTCTAACTACTGCATCGGTGAGGCGAATCATCAGATCAATATCTTTTAAAACGCCTGCACCAGCACCTTTGCTCACAACTTTCTTTACCGGGCATCCGAAATTGATATCCAACAAGTCTGGATTTACGGTATCAACGATTTTAGCACTCAATGCCATGGCATCTTCATCGCCTCCAAAAATCTGAATCCCAATAGGACGTTCGTAATCGAATATGTCTAATTTTTGACGGCTTTTGATGGCATCGCGGATTAAACCTTCGCTACTAATAAATTCCGTATACATCAGATCTGCCCCATTATCCTTACAGACTGCTCTGAATGGCGGATCACTAACATCCTCCATGGGAGCTAGTAATAAAGGGAAATCGGGTAATGCTATATTGCCAATATTAACCATCGTATTATTTGAAGTTTGCCCAGCAAATAAGGTGCTTGCCTTTTATCCATTATCTTGCGGCTGCATGATACAAAAATGCAAATTTACACTCTTATTTCAGATTTAATGCATCAGAAACCCGTACTGAATTATCCTTCTCAATTTGCGTTATTGCTGGCTTTGTTGGGAATTGGTATCATTTTAGGCAATTTTATTGTGTTATCCATTGGTTCTGCCTGGATGCATGTGCCAATGAAATCGGTACCAGCTTTATTGAACGACCCCAAAAATACCGATGTATCTAGGGTTCTAAATACCCTCGCGTCCTTTCTTGTTTTTTGCTTACCGGCCCTTGTTTTAAGTAGACTTGTAACAAGAAGTTCTTTTAAATATCTGAACTTTCGTCAAAAAATATCTGCTCGGCAGGTATTGTTAGTGGTGATGATTGCTTTTGTTGGGTTGATTTTGAGCGGGGCCTTGGGGGAATTGAATCAGGCCATTCCATTGCCTGCAAAATGGTTGGCAGCAGCAAGAGAAGCAGAAGCCAGATATAAAGAAACGATGTTGGCTATGATTGTAATGAAAGGTATAGGAGATTATATTGTTGCATTACTGGTGATGGCTGCGGCTCCTGCAATTTTTGAAGAAATTCTTTTTAGGGGAGCCTTACAACAAATTTTTGTAGGGTGGACTAAAAATAGTTTCATAGGAATTTTATTAGCTAGCATTCTTTTTAGCGCCATACATTTTTCCTATTTTGGTTTTCTTCCGCGTACTGCTTTAGGATTGATTTTAGGTTACGTTTTTTATTATAGCAAAAATTTATGGTTTAATATTCTGATCCATTTTCTTTATAACGGAATTATCGTGACGCAGCTTTTCGTAGCCAACAAACAAGGTAAGCAAATTGATAAAGTAATGGATGAGTCAATGCCAATCTGGTTAGGGCTTTTAGCGATAATTGGCATTGTAATATTGATGCGTTTATTTAAACAAGAGTCGGAATTGAAATTTATACAAGAACAGAATTTTGTCAACGAAAAAAATGATTTCTAACTATGAAGCATTGGGATAAAATTTTCAGTACAAAAAATTTGGCTGAAGCAAGTATTATTCAGGGGTTACTTGCAGAAAATGAAGTGCCTGTTCAGATTCTTAATAAACAAGATAGCAGTTATCCCATGTTTGGTGATATTGAATTATATGTTCCTACACATTTAAATATTACGGCCAAGCAATTGATTGAGAATGCGCTACTCAATTAAATTGGATTCCTTGAATGCCTCAATTTTTTTTTACTATCTTGCTTTTGATACTGCCAATGCAGTAATTTATTATGGCTTTTAATCTTGCTGTTTTTAAGACTCGGGCACTAAGTGCACTTATTTTTGCTGCCATCATGTTAGGTGGACTTATCTATAACCAATGGAGTTTTTTGGTACTTTTTACGATCATAAATTTTGGATGTTGGTGGGAGTTTCATCGATTAATGGATAAGATAGAACCTACCTATAAAGACCTCCCTAACTTGTTAAGATTTTTGATGGCAATGATAGGCTTTGCTTATATGCTTTATATGAGTAATCCAACTTCTTATCCTGTTGGAACATGGAATTTACACGATATTGGATACTATCTTTTAATGGCGCTATCAGGACTTTTCTTGTTGAGCCTGATTGGTTTTTACAAAAAAATCAGTTTTAATAATCTGTTATCACTATTGGCAGGGTTTCTGTACATCTCATTAAGCTGGGGTTTGATGATTAAATTAAGAGGACGTTTCAATTTGTATGTACAAACAGATGCAGGATTAATTATACCAATTGTATTAATTGTTACGATCTGGGTAAATGATACCATGGCATATATTACTGGTTCTCTTTTTGGTAAAAGGCCGCTTTCTTCAGTTTCACCTAAAAAGACCTGGGAAGGCACTATTGCCGGAGTGGTATTAGCTGTGATGATAATCAGTTATGGTGGTCATGCATTAATAGGCTTGCCTTTTCGATTATTGATATTAATTTCATTTTTAGCAACTGTGATGGGCACATTTGGAGATTTGCTTGAAAGTAAATTGAAGCGTTTAGCAGGGGTAAAAGATAGTGGCAGCATGATGCCTGGGCATGGTGGGTTTCTAGACAGATTTGATTCGCTATTACTAGCAACGCCATATGTTTGGTTATTTTCCGATATGTTTTTATAAGAGAAAATGCGATTTTACATAAAGGATTAGAACATCTATTACATTTGCAGCTCAAGATTAAAAAATGACGATACATAAAGAAGGATATCAATCCATTGGAATAGGAGCCCTGATATTTGGAGTGCTCAATTTAATTTCTTTTACTTTTTTAAGTGCTTCCATGCCTTGGTTGGCTTTTGGAATATTTATAGTAACCCTGGGGATATTTTTATTTTTAGTATCCTTTTTCAGGATCCCCAATCAAATATTTACCATTAACCCCGATCAAATCATTTGCCCAGCTGACGGGAAAGTGGTTGTTATTGAAGAAGTCATTGATTCGGAATATTTTAAAGATAAAAGGATACAGCTGAGTGTGTTTATGAGCCCTGCAAATGTACACGTGAATAGAAATCCTGTAGATGGCGAAGTGGTTTATAATCAATATCATAAGGGAAAATACTTAGTGGCATGGCACCCAAAATCATCCACGGAAAACGAACGTTGGAGTGTTGTGGTTAAAAACCCTCATGGCGAAATATTGTACAAACAAATAGCGGGTGCTCTTGCAAAAAGGATCTGCAATTACACTAAAGTTGGCCAACAAGTGAAGCAAACAGACGAGTATGGATTCATTAAATTTGGAAGCCGCGTTGACTTATTATTGCCCCTTACCGCCAAAATTCATGTTGAATTGAACCAGGTTGTAAAAGGCGGTACAACGATTTTAGCAAGCTGGTAACACTTATATATTCAAAAAAGCCTAAATTGAGTTTAATAAAATAAATACCATTATGAAAAAATTACTTGTATTCGCTACTGCTGCTTTTTTATTTACTGGAGTAGCTTTTGCTAATGAAGGTGGAAAAGATAAAAAGAAAGCTTCAGGAAAAGAGTGTTGCAAAAAAGACGCTAATGGAAAAGAGTCTTGCAAAAAAGAAGGAAAAGATTGTTGTAGTAAGGATAAAGAAGCAAAAGAAACACCTAAAGCAAAAGCATAGTTTCTTTCTGATTGAATAAGTCAAAATTCAAAAAATATTAAAGCCGCCCTGAATATTCAGGACGGCTTTTTATTATAAAATATTTTCCAATTCTTTTAAGTGGTGAATCATAAAAGTGGCTTTAACTGTTGGTTCCACAAATAAATGATTCACAAAAATGGTATCCATGCCAGCATTGATGCCACCTTGTATATCTGCATCCTGGTTATCGCCGATCATGATACTTTCTGAAACTGTAGCACCAGCTTTTTGAAGTGCATATTCAAAGATCTCTTTATTGGGCTTTAAACTATTACTTGCCTCAGAAGTTACTACCTGATCAAAGTATGCGGTAAGATTACTTTCTCTTAGTTTATTATGTTGAACAGATTCAAATCCATTGGTAACTAAATGCAATTTGTAATCCTTGTTTTTTAAATAATCTAAGATCTCAACCGTGTAAGGAAATAATTTTTTCTTGGTGGGCAATAACTCTAAAAATTGAACCGACATTTTTTTAGCTAAGGGCTCGTCGGCGATTTTAAATTCGAGTAGTGCCAGCCACATCCTTTTCCAGCGCAGCTCATCCTGTCTTATAAAGCCTTTTGTATATCTATCCCATAAACGGTGGTTATGATGACTATAATGAGTGAAAAATTGTTCAAAATCTAACACACCCCTTTCTACTAATAAATTACTTTCGTATAAGTCATTTAGTGTTTCTTTTGAGTTTGCTTCGAAATCCCAAAGCGTATGGTCAAGGTCGAAAAATAGCTGTTGATATTGCATGGGCACAAAATACGAACAAATACAATCGAAGGATTCCTAAAAATGAACGAACTTCGCCCAGCAAATCGTATTTATGAATATCATCATCACAGGAGCATCAAAAGGAATAGGTAAGGCAATCGCAATGGCATTTGCACAACCCGGTAATCAATTATTGATCTGTAGCAGAAATGGAAATGAATTATTAGAAACTGCAAAAGATCTTCAAGAAAACCATCCCGATACCATTATCAATTATAGGGCTACCTATATGGGAAATAAAACTGATATACTTCATTTCGCAGATTGGTGTTTGTCATTTGGCACGCCGGATATATTAATCAATAATGCAGGTCAGTTTATCCCAGGCAATATTCATAATGAACCAGAAGGACATCTTGAAAAAATGCTTGAAATAAATTTATATAGTGCATACCATCTTACACGCCGATTATTGCCCTCTATGATAGCACAAAAAAGCGGACATATTTTCAATATCTGTTCTATCGCTTCTTTGAATGCTTATGAAAATGGAGGTGCTTATAGTATTAGTAAATTTGCATTATTAGGCTTCAGCAAAAATTTGCGTGAAGAGATGAAACCCAATGGTATTAAAGTTACAGCGGTATTGCCAGGAGCTACCATGAGTGCAAGCTGGGCTGGTGCAAGCATTGATCCCAATAGAATCATGGAAGCCAATGATATTGCAACAATGGTATATGCTGCTTCTCAATTATCGCCACAAGCTGTTGTAGAAGATATTATTCTGAGACCACAATTAGGTGATCTTTAATTCAAACCAGAATCAATTAAATTTTCTTTTTATTAAGGATAGAAAAATCAGTTTCTTCTTTTACAATTGTATTTCTAAGAATTCCTAGACCTTCGATTTCCATTTCAATGCTGTCGCCCTCTTTTAACCAAATGGCTTCAGCATTTGGATCCATAAGTTTATTCGTGATATTGCGTTCTAAAAAACAACCGGTACCTACTGTGCCACTTCCAATAATATCTCCAGGTTGTAGATTAACCCCATAAGAACATCTTTCAATAATTTCTGCAAAAGTCCATTGCATCTCGGATAAATTTCCACCACTTACCTGTTCATCATTTACAGCACATTTCATTTCCAGGTTCCAGTTTTTTCCAATATGCCCATACGCTGCTGACACTTCGTATTTTTCTAGTTCATCCAGTGTAACTAAACAGGGGCCGATAGCAGTGGCAAAATCTTTTCCTTTAGCTGGACCAAGATTCAATTGCATCTCCTCAAGCTGAAGTTTACGGGCACTAAAGTCATTAAAAATCAGGAGACCCCCGATATATTCATCTGCTTCTTCAGCAGTTATATTTCTTCCTTGCTTACAAATAACGATTGCTGCTTCTAATTCAAAATCGAGCTCCTCCAAATGGTCGGGCATGCATAATACTTCGCCAGGCCCTTGAATGCTATGATGATTGCTAAAATAGAAAACCGGGAACTGATCATAAGCCTCTTTTAAATCAGCATTCGGATTCTTTCTGGTGGCTCTTGCGTGTTCGCGAAATGCATAGGCATCTCTGCAGGAAGTAGGAAAGGGGATAGGCGCTAATAATTGCAATTCTTCTAAAGGAATGCCACGGTCTGTATTAATACGGCCCGATTTAATAGCTGCATCTACCTGCTGTGCTATCGGAAACATATCATCCCAATAATGCAAAAACATATTCATGCTATTGGGTAATTCGGGATGCAAGAGGTCGCAATCGTATAAAAGTCCATCAACAAAAAAAGCTAATTGATCATGTCCGTCGTTGAGGTAAGAAACCAGTTTCATATTCAAACTTATTGAATAACGAAAATAGGTTAAAAAGAGTAGAGCAATACTCTTGCTTTTTTTATAAATAATTTTTAACTTACTATCGAAAGCTGGTTATATCCCACTATCTCCTGCCAAATAATTGAATTTCGTTCATTACAAAAAATTGTAAGATCGTAATTATGGATAGAGAGGATATTTATATTATAAGTCGTAATAGCAATTGGTCAACAAAAAATGTTGATGCCACATTAAAGCAGGATGTTTACAATGATGCTGCTGCCTGGAAAAAATTTCTACGTTTGTTTTTATTAATTCTTGCTATTGGATTTGTAACCTCAGGTATCCTTTTCTTTTTTACTTACAACTGGTATGGAATGAATAAATTCCTAAAAATTGGATTAATTGAATTCATCATTATCTTAACGACTATCGTTGCACTCTTTTCAAAGGGTAGTCTATTAATTAAGAATATTCTATTAACAGCTGTCTCGGTTTTGGTTGGTGCTTTATTTGCTGTATACGGACAGATATATCAAAGTGGAGCTACTGTTTATGACTTTTTTCTGGCCTGGACTGTATTCGTAACTATCTGGGTGATCATAACCAATTATGCTGTTTTATGGGCCTTTTTTCTGTATTTGGTGAATGCCACATTTACATTCTATGTTCAATTAGAAACAAGTCGTGTGTCTGAACATCAGGCATTTCTTTTTGTGATATTAATGAATGGAATTTGGTTATTAGCTTTTTTATTACTCTCAAAAAAGTATGATTATTTTAAAATATCAAACTGGTTGAAAAATTCTGTTTTCGTAGGCATTGTTGCTGTTTCAGCGTTTTCAGTTTGGGAAGGGATATTCGAAAAATTCGATCCTATTTTATATGCTTTGATCACTTGCACTTTGGTGATATATTTTTTGGGATTAAAATATGCATTTGCAAATAAAAATCTCATTTTCCTTTCTATTATTCCCTTCAGTTTTATTTTTATTCTTACTGCCATTTCCATGAAAGCGTTCCCAAGAGAATGGGTTTTCCTCATTAATGGCGTTTTTGTAATGGTTAGTGTAGGATATCTGATAAAATATTTGCTCTTAATTCAAAAATCAGAGAAATGGCAAAGTTAGAGCATATCAAAAAATTAATTGAAGACATACAGCATTCAGAAGGAGAAGGATTTGTTTTGAATCGAATGAACCTCTCAGAAGAAATTAGTAAATATGAAAAAGAGAATGCAGGTTTAATAATTAAAATAATTACAATTCTGGGCGGTTTTTTAGGTAGCACATTTCTGGTTGCATTTATCAGCATGACGTTTCAATTAAATAAGAATCAAAATTTTATACTTGCTTTTGGAGTTATACTGATTGTAGGGGCTGTTTTATCAAGTAGATTTAGTAAGCTATTGATTTTCGATACTATTTTTGTTGCCATACTATTATGGGGCATTTTATTAATTTCTGTAAGTTCATCAAGTTTGAATATTGCTGCAAGGTGGATCAGCTTTTACTTTTTATTAATCGGAATATTTACTATCGTATTTTCAAAAAATAGTTATCAAATATTGATTGCATTATTAATGATTGCCGGTAGTTTATTATGGATGATACAGATCTATAAATATTTCTGGCTTTTTCATGCTTTCACCATTGTCATTGTTGTTGGATTAGTTCAAGTCTTTTTAAACGAAGCTACATTCATATCTTCAAAGCATTATTTTTCAAAATTATATGACTCTTTAAAAATTGGACTCATTTTAATCCTTTTAATAAGTTTGGGAATCATCAGTGTTAAGTCTCAAATACCTTTTGATGTAGAATATCCTTGGATCTCCTCTCTTCCTATTATTGTTGCTATTTTACTATTTATTAATATCCTGATGAATAAATTGGGAATAGCAGAAAAGAATACTAAAGCTTTCGTTTATTTGGTATCTCTAATTGTATTAACACTGACTGCCATTTCTCCTGCAATTATTGGGTCTATACTTGTATTACTTTTTTGTTTTTATATAAATTATAAAACAGGATTTATAATTGGAGTTATTAGTGTAATGTTTTTTTTATGTATGTTTTATTATGAACTTAATTATAGCCTTTTGATAAAATCAGAAATGCTTTTTGTTTCGGGGCTGATATTTGGTGGCATCTATTTTTTAAGTGCAAAAAAATTGATGACTGATGAGAAAAATTAAAATGATAATGATCTTATTGAATCTTGTTACATTATTAGCTTTTGTAAATTATTCAGCTATTCAAAAGGAGAAAATTATTGATAATGGGAAAATGATTTTTTTGGAGCTTATAGAGAATAATCCAAAAGCGCCTTTGATTCAAGGTGATATGGTTAATTTAAAGTATAAGATTGTAAAAGGGTTGATATTAGATACAGTTTATAAACGGGGCTTTGTTGTTGTAAAACTTGATTCTAATTCAATAGCCGAAAGAATAAGATTTCAACAAAAAATTATTCCAAGAAATAATAATGAATTCCTCATTGAATATAGTAAAGGATATTTTACATTGAATATTGGAGCTGAAAATTATTACATTCAACAGGGCAGTGCTAAGAAATATGAACTAGCTAAATATGGAGGGGTAAAAGTAGATGCTGATGGAAGCAGTCTTTTAATGGGCTTATATGATGAGCACTTTAATAAAATTGATTAATTACCATTTATCTTCATCTGGAATATCCTGTTCATTTTGTTTAAACTGTTCACGACTTTTTTTCTTTTGTTCTTGCCTTTCTAGAATGAGTAATGCAATGAGCTTCCCGGCATCCTCGTTAGGATGCTCAGCCAAGAGGTGCTTTAATTTTTTTTCAGATACATCAACTGCGTATAATAAGTAAACAAGTTTTGCAAAGTCTTTCGAGATCAGTTGATTAATATGAGCAACCAACTCATCGAATGATAATTTTTCTAAAGAAATTAGTTCGCTATTATTATTCATATTAACTATATTTTTCCATTACACCCAGTCCAAATAAAGCAAAATCATATTTTACCGGATCGTTTGGATCTAAGTTACGTAAGTATTGAGTGAGTTCAATTGCGGCAGCCCAGTCGGCCTGTTTGCGATCGAGTAGCTGAAATCGTTTTGCTACTCTTGATACGTGTACATCGATTGGACAGATTAGCATGGCTGGTTTTATTTTTTTCCAGATTCCAAAATCCACACCCTGTTTATCATTCCGTACCATCCAGCGTAAATACATGTTTAATCTTTTACAACCCGAGTTTTTATAGGGTGTTGCAATATGCTTTCTGGTTCTGTTTGGCGCATCTTCCAATGAGAAAAAGTATTCATGAAAATGAATAAGCCCTAATTCCACTAAATTTTGATTTCCTGATTTTAAAATTTCATCTGAAAAAAATGCTGACTCAAGACTCTTTTGTTTTGAATAGTGGTGTTTCATAAATTCAATACTATACAACAAGTCTGTGGCATTGAAGGTGCGGTGTTTGAATTGTAAAAGTTTTTTAAGATCATTATCGGAATGATTCATGCAAAATTCGTGGGGTGCCATATCCATTAATTGCATAAGTTCTTTCGACTTATTGATGATGGTAATTCTGTTTCCCCAGGCGAATATGGCAGCAAAAAAACCTGCTATTTCAATGTCTTGTTTTTTTGAAAATAAATGAGGGATACATATGGGGTCTGCTGATATGAAATAGGGCTGATTATATCTGTCTACTTTCTCGTCAAAAAATGCTTTAAGATTCGGATGGTTTTCGACTTGCATGCATAAATATTTCAAGATGTAATGAACCACCCCAGCTGTATGCCGAGTCCGGCATCAGCGTCCCCTCCATCGCATGCGATGGAGGGGAAACCTTTTTTTAAACCTTTTTTTAC
>SESB01002487.1_pt1 | contig 10672 bp, 17 predicted proteins | sample 3171441 | NCBI WGS metagenome assembly SESB01 (sample SAMN06051867, study PRJNA518727) | freshwater metagenome | biome: subpolar coniferous forest; feature: holomictic lake; material: water; isolation source: holomictic Lake 227, 6 m depth | place: Canada: near Kenora, Ontario | collected...
GATGATATTCAAGTTGGTCAACACCCGAGAGATTCAGGCCAAACATTTTACCACTGCTCTTAACTTTTGCCACTTGAACGATGCAGGCAGGAAGATTGTGGTGAAAGAGTTTGAAGAGCGCATGAGAACAACCATCAAGCATCGGGGTCTTGGCAGGGATGTTTCCTATCGTCGCCTCATTCGTCTCGAATGCTATAAACTCATCAAACATCTCATCGGCGAAGATTCATACCATGCGTTTCGAAGCTGGTGGTAGCATCAAACATTCAAACACTGAAAAGCTATGTACTATATTGCTGTGTACGATGTGGAGGAAAAGCGTGTAGGAAAAATGCTGAAAATATTTCGCAAGTATATGCATCACATCCAGAATTCAGTTTTTGAAGGTGAGATGACTCCAGCATCATATCAGAAACTGAAATATGAGGCATCACACCTCTGCCATGATGACAAGGATTCGGTTATTTTTTTTGAGTTGAATGGAAAGTATATGAAGAAGGAGATTCTTGGTATGGAAAAGCGGTCGGCTTCAAATTATATTTGATAAGCTATGCTTAATCCAAAGGTAAACGGCACAAAAATCAGTTACTATTTTATCTGCCACAGGAAGCTATGGTTGTTCGATAGGCAATTGCAGTTTGAAAGTGATTTCAGTGCCGTAGAGGAGGGCAAATTTATCAGTGAAACAACCTATCCTGATGAACGCCATGAGATACAGTTAACTGATGGTGCGGTGCTTGATTTTTATGATAAGCGGCACAAGGTTGTTCATGAGGTAAAAAAATCTGACAAGATGGAAGAGGCTCATCTTTGGCAGTTAAAATATTACTTATATTACCTGAAAAGTTTTGGGGTGGAGGATGTCACTGGCAGGCTTGATTATCCAAAGCTCAAAAAAACACTTGATGTTGTATTGACCGCAGATGATGAGCAAAAAATCCAGGAAATTTTTGATGATATGACTGCACTCCTCAATCAAGAGAAAGCTCCTGAGCGGATTAACCAAAAATTCTGCAAAAAGTGCGCATATTATGAATTTTGTTGGGCTTAGAACTTGTTTGCGTTGAGAGAACTGTCGTCAGGATGGTGCCATAGCTCAGTGCAGGAGCCGCAAAACAGATAAGAAAGTCACTTTTATTTTTCTAAATAACCTAAATGTAATACATTAAGAAAGTCGTCAAGGCTCCGGCTTTTTCCTGTTATAACCACCTGACGACAAAGTAAAGCGTTTTTACGACTTGGATTTCAACAAAACCGGGACTTTCCAGCCGAAATCAAGGCGGCTTCTAATTGCACCAATATGGAATTGAAACATGGCAAGATTTCTTATTGAACACCGTCTTGCAAAATCTTCTAATTGCACCAATATGGAATTGAAACGGTCAAACTTAGGCTCGGTCACCTCCCAACCTGCCCCTTCTAATTGCACCAATATGGAATTGAAACTTGCAAGTGTTGTGTTTTCCATTTTATAATTCCTCCTTCTAATTGCACCAATATGGAATTGAAACGTGATTTTTTTAGTGCAGTAACGTGCGATATATGCCGCTTCTAATTGCACCAATATGGAATTGAAACATTTAAAAGCAGCTGGTCTTAACCCTTTGTTATCAGCTTCTAATTGCACCAATATGGAATTGAAACCAGGTAACGCGCTGGCTATCAAGGCGGATTTTGCCACTTCTAATTGCACCAATATGGAATTGAAACCCTATCTGGCCGAATACGGCGCAACCATCCCATCAGGCTTCTAATTGCACCAATATGGAATTGAAACGATTTTCAACGCTCACCCCGATGGCAAGATTTTTTACTTCTAATTGCACCAATATGGAATTGAAACCCTCCTTTACCCCCAAAATCAACTGCAGTAGCTCCCTCTTCTAATTGCACCAATATGGAATTGAAACTCTGAGCTTGTCGTCCTTGTCTTCAACTCTTCCGGACTTCTAATTGCACCAATATGGAATTGAAACTTGTAGAGCAAAGAAAATGGCTCGCCGTTGAACAATCTTCTAATTGCACCAATATGGAATTGAAACCTGTTTTCTGTGCTGGAAAATGGCAACAATGGTGCACCTTCTAATTGCACCAATATGGAATTGAAACACAGATCCAACCCGCCACCGATAATCGCAGGAGCAATCTTCTAATTGCACCAATATGGAATTGAAACGTGTCTGCTTTGGTAGCATGTACCAGTAAACCCCTTCTTCTAATTGCACCAATATGGAATTGAAACTGCGTACCTGATCTTTTCTCCGATTTTTATCATACCCTTCTAATTGCACCAATATGGAATTGAAACGGGAAAGCGATCTTTGCCATAGCAATCACACTCTCACTTCTAATTGCACCAATATGGAATTGAAACTTGGTATTTTGCGCTTCAACTTGAGCAAGCGCTTCCCTTCTAATTGCACCAATATGGAATTGAAACCTCGAAGCAGGCTGAGTTGAATTCTTTGGATCATGACTTCTAATTGCACCAATATGGAATTGAAACTTGAGATTATTGACCCGATGCGGGTACCGGTGGAGCTTCTAATTGCACCAATATGGAATTGAAACAGGACATAAAGGAGACTGCCGTTTGTGAACTCGACACTTCTAATTGCACCAATATGGAATTGAAACCACGATCATCACTCAGTCACAAAAATCCAACGCCCATCTTCTAATTGCACCAATATGGAATTGAAACGAAGTTGCGGCAGTTGATGTCGCGATTTGCGACAATCTTCTAATTGCACCAATATGGAATTGAAACGGCTCCGTCTCATGCTTTAGTGCCATCATCATCTCGCTTCTAATTGCACCAATATGGAATTGAAACCGTGCACGCTTTGACCAGAGCCTTTTTTTCTGACCGCTTCTAATTGCACCAATATGGAATTGAAACGGGCTTATTGATCATTTTTAAATCAACGGCGGCGGCTTCTAATTGCACCAATATGGAATTGAAACCCAAAAGCCCATACCGCTCAACCGACAACTTCGCCGCTTCTAATTGCACCAATATGGAATTGAAACACCGGGTATAATGTATTGGCAGTTGATACTACTGGCTTCTAATTGCACCAATATGGAATTGAAACCGAGTACACACCCATTAATTTTTCATCACGATGCCGCTTCTAATTGCACCAATATGGAATTGAAACCCAACAGGGGAAACCATCTGAGGAACAGTAAAAGAACTTCTAATTGCACCAATATGGAATTGAAACACGTACCACTGCATCGTTTGGTCGCTGTACTGGTCACTTCTAATTGCACCAATATGGAATTGAAACAAATAATAGGGTGTAAAATCACAAGTTTCGATATTGCTTCTAATTGCACCAATATGGAATTGAAACTCCACATCAACAATAGGGAAGCTGATTGGCGGCGGCTTCTAATTGCACCAATATGGAATTGAAACACCATAAAACCCGTCATCGCTCCCGATGCGACATTTCTTCTAATTGCACCAATATGGAATTGAAACTGCAATCAGCTCAGGCAATGTGAGCTTTTTCCCTTCTTCTAATTGCACCAATATGGAATTGAAACGTTTGCGGGTTTATACGAGTCAGAATCGGGTGTCATCTTCTAATTGCACCAATATGGAATTGAAACACGTGCCACAACCAATGACGAAAGCAGCGTCGCCAGCTTCTAATTGCACCAATATGGAATTGAAACTTCTCTCTCATGCCTCAACTGCTCCTGCTTCCTCTGCCTTCTAATTGCACCAATATGGAATTGAAACGCGGCTCGTTATTCGGTATCGCCCCAGAGATATTCTCTTCTAATTGCACCAATATGGAATTGAAACCATTTTACCAAATGGAATATAGGCTAACTGGGCTTCCTTCTAATTGCACCAATATGGAATTGAAACGCGTAAGGGAGCGTTATCTACAGATAACTCCCCGGCCTTCTAATTGCACCAATATGGAATTGAAACAACTCTTTCTGAAACCGGCAATACGCAAATTGTAGTCTTCTAATTGCACCAATATGGAATTGAAACTCCTCTGTAAATTCGTATTCGTTAGCTTCGATTGTTCTTCTAATTGCACCAATATGGAATTGAAACACATGCTTACTAAAATACAAAATACGCGCCTTGTCATTATCTTCTAATTGCACCAATATGGAATTGAAACTACTGATACTGATAGCGTCATAGATTTCGCGGACGGCTTCTAATTGCACCAATATGGAATTGAAACAAGCTTCATCGTGATATCATAAACGAAAGTCAACCGCTTCTAATTGCACCAATATGGAATTGAAACGAAGAATTAAACTTATCAATAATTGATATCGAAGAGCTTCTAATTGCACCAATATGGAATTGAAACTTTGTTTTTGGCTCTGCCCCTCTTCAAGAAGGGGCTTCTTCTAATTGCACCAATATGGAATTGAAACTGAGTGAGCGTGAGTCGCTGGCAAAGCGGGTGTCGGCTTCTAATTGCACCAATATGGAATTGAAACAACTCGTAGAAGTAGCAGACACTTTTCCGTTCTGGCTTCTAATTGCACCAATATGGAATTGAAACAGCATTGGCTCTACAGAAATGAACCGTCTGGCCGCACTTCTAATTGCACCAATATGGAATTGAAACCGTGCATCCCGCTCATAGAGACGCTGAATTTGGAAACTTCTAATTGCACCAATATGGAATTGAAACTCAGAATTTTGCCGAAACCTCATACCAGTCTGAGCACCTTCTAATTGCACCAATATGGAATTGAAACGTCATCACTCCTGATGCGTCGGCACCACTCACCGCACTTCTAATTGCACCAATATGGAATTGAAACCATACAGAGCACGGCTTTTCCCACTCTCCACCGACAACTTCTAATTGCACCAATATGGAATTGAAACGACGTTTGAGATTGCTTTACGGTCGGCATTGGAGCGGCTTCTAATTGCACCAATATGGAATTGAAACGAAACAAGGTCAGCGAAAGAACGTAACGCTTGGCCACCTTCTAATTGCACCAATATGGAATTGAAACAGAATCTCCTCCCTTGTCTCGTGCTCTTTCTGTTCCTCTTCTAATTGCACCAATATGGAATTGAAACAATTGTCACCCTACAATGATAAATAAAACCAGCATCCTTCTAATTGCACCAATATGGAATTGAAACTCGCAAGAAAGGACAAAACTTTTACATCTGCTTGACTTCTAATTGCACCAATATGGAATTGAAACTAACCCCCTTGCCCGCGGCGTTGTGGTAGGCAATCCTTCTAATTGCACCAATATGGAATTGAAACCTGAAGTCGCTGCCGGTTCCGGAGTGGGATGAAACGCTTCTAATTGCACCAATATGGAATTGAAACACTGCCGGAAAGCTGGACTATTTCAAGACGCTGACACTTCTAATTGCACCAATATGGAATTGAAACCAAAATTCTGCAGGGCCGCTTTGTCATCCGCTATCAGCCTTCTAATTGCACCAATATGGAATTGAAACAAGCAATCTATTAGGCACCGAGAAGAAAAAGGTATCCTTCTAATTGCACCAATATGGAATTGAAACGAGTCTGAAGCGAATGCAAAATTTTGGCAAAATAATCTTCTAATTGCACCAATATGGAATTGAAACTTTTTATCTGATAGCGAATTTATGGGGACGCACGGACTTCTAATTGCACCAATATGGAATTGAAACTCCTGCACTGCCCTTTACCAGCGTCGCGTTGGTTGTCGCTTCTAATTGCACCAATATGGAATTGAAACCAGGTCAGCCAGTGAAAGCTAATCGCCGCCAGCTTGCCTTCTAATTGCACCAATATGGAATTGAAACTCCAACCGGTCCTCTTCAGCCTTCACTTTTCGTTCGGCTTCTAATTGCACCAATATGGAATTGAAACGAGATTGCCGGGTATGAGCCGCATTGGGGGTTTTGCCCTTCTAATTGCACCAATATGGAATTGAAACTTTGATGGTACCATTGCATTCAACGCCATCAATTGCCCTTCTAATTGCACCAATATGGAATTGAAACTAATGATGAAATTTATGCTCAAGGTAATTCTACTGACTTCTAATTGCACCAATATGGAATTGAAACTGGTGACGAAACCAAGCATCAAGGAAGGATAAATCACTTCTAATTGCACCAATATGGAATTGAAACAATGAGAAATATTAGCCACCTGGGTTGGCAAACCAAGCTTCTAATTGCACCAATATGGAATTGAAACATTATGGATAATCTTTATCTTGATACCTTTTTCTTTCTTCTAATTGCACCAATATGGAATTGAAACTATGCTGAGTATCGTTACAAACCATCCAGTATTACCTTCTAATTGCACCAATATGGAATTGAAACAAAAAACTAATCAGGAGGTGAAACATGAGGAGGGCACTTCTAATTGCACCAATATGGAATTGAAACTTTGCAACACCACCAGCACCTTTTACCCCTCGCCCGGCTTCTAATTGCACCAATATGGAATTGAAACAGAGAAACACTTTCAAACAACTATCAAGGTTTCACGCTTCTAATTGCACCAATATGGAATTGAAACTTTGCCTCCATCCTGTCTTGCAAAAGAAAGAGCTGCCTTCTAATTGCACCAATATGGAATTGAAACAAATGAGACTTCAAGATCTCTATATACCTTGTGCCACTTCTAATTGCACCAATATGGAATTGAAACCAAAAGCAGCACCACCGGCCCGCGTGACGGCCCCCACTTCTAATTGCACCAATATGGAATTGAAACTTTTTTGTATAACTCATGCTCACCGCCATTCAAGCACTTCTAATTGCACCAATATGGAATTGAAACGTCTAAAATTGAACTTCAATTTATGGAGGGTTTGGACTTCTAATTGCACCAATATGGAATTGAAACTGATTACCCCTTTTTTTGCAGGGGATTGCTCCCTTGCTTCTAATTGCACCAATATGGAATTGAAACTACGGAATCAGAGGCGCGGCACGGAACTTGCAAGTATCTTCTAATTGCACCAATATGGAATTGAAACCACATAAAATCAACCATCACAAACAATGATAAAAAACTTCTAATTGCACCAATATGGAATTGAAACTCAACTGTGCCATCGGGCTTGACTGTTGCAGCAAAAGCTTCTAATTGCACCAATATGGAATTGAAACATCTTTTCCGCCGGATTTCTTCAATTCGCGCAGCCTCTTCTAATTGCACCAATATGGAATTGAAACACAGCAGCACACAGTCAACTCAATCAAGAGCTTTGACTTCTAATTGCACCAATATGGAATTGAAACTGATCAGGCTCCGTTATGCTTAATGCGTAATCATAAGCTTCTAATTGCACCAATATGGAATTGAAACTCCGTCGGGGTACCCCATCATCCACTCGACAAAGCCCTTCTAATTGCACCAATATGGAATTGAAACTCGGCTTCAATGGAGACCATGGCGTCGGCATCATCGCTTCTAATTGCACCAATATGGAATTGAAACAAAAGGGGCTTATCATGTCATTACCAGTGTGTTACACTTCTAATTGCACCAATATGGAATTGAAACCTTTGCTGCTTCAGCATCAATCTTGAGACTGTCTATCTTCTTCTAATTGCACCAATATGGAATTGAAACGCCTTCTTTTTGCGCGGCATTTCGAGCGGATGCACGCTTCTAATTGCACCAATATGGAATTGAAACGCGCAAAACGGGCGCGGTTAAAATAACATCAGCCTTCTTCTAATTGCACCAATATGGAATTGAAACTAAAGCCACGTATGGAGTGGTCTTGACCAAGTCGGAACTTCTAATTGCACCAATATGGAATTGAAACCGCATTACAATAAAATCTGTGCGTTGTACATCGGTACTTCTAATTGCACCAATATGGAATTGAAACAAATAACCCCTCCGAAGTTGGAAGGGTTATTTTGTTCTTCTAATTGCACCAATATGGAATTGAAACATCATATGTTGCAGTTTTTGGAAGACCCAAAAAATCCTTCTAATTGCACCAATATGGAATTGAAACACTCGAAAGTAAGCGAAGCGATGGTAGAAAAGCCGCTTCTAATTACACCAATATGGAATTGAAACACGTTCAGCGGTTCGAAGACGCCTCGAATAGCGCTCGATTTCCGCCCTTTACCGCTTCTAATTGCACCAATATGGAATTGAAACGTGGCCGTTGTATTGGCTGTCGTCTTGAAAAATCTCCTTCTAATTGCACCAATATGGAATTGAAACGGTGTTACGGATGAAAATGGTTATGTTAAGATAAATCTTCTAATTGCACCAATATGGAATTGAAACAACTCCGTAATCTTGAATCTCTCTTGCGCTTTTTGCCTTCTAATTGCACCAATATGGAATTGAAACCGGGTCAACGCCGCCGATAAAAACGGCGTCCATTTCCTTCTAATTGCACCAATATGGAATTGAAACTTCGCCATCAATGAACATGCCTTTTTCGAGTTCATACTTCTAATTGCACCAATATGGAATTGAAACTAATTTGAATCAAATATCCAAATAATATCCGTTTTTCTTCTAATTGCACCAATATGGAATTGAAACAGTGACTTACTAATCGGCAACTTTAGCGCTGCGGCCTTCTAATTGCACCAATATGGAATTGAAACAGCCTTTTACCGGCCCTTTTCAAGTATTCGATACGGCTTCTAATTGCACCAATATGGAATTGAAACTTAAAATCTCCCTTCTGGCCTTGACATCAAGACTGGCTTCTAATTGCACCAATATGGAATTGAAACCATCAAGCCGGTCAATCTTCTCGGCCACTCCCTGCATCTTCTAATTGCACCAATATGGAATTGAAACTAAAAGTGAATGGTGATTTCACGGAGGGCGTGTTCCCCTTCTAATTGCACCAATATGGAATTGAAACCGTTCATCATAAACACCGACCAGACCCTTGTTTCTACTTCTAATTGCACCAATATGGAATTGAAACCAGCTTGAGGAATTATATATTCCCGTCAAATACATCTTCTAATTGCACCAATATGGAATTGAAACTCCGCACTCGTGAGCGTTTTCTGTTGAAACCAAAATCTTCTAATTGCACCAATATGGAATTGAAACGCTGAGCACGCTTATGGAGGTGTTGAATAAAGAACGCTTCTAATTGCACCAACATGGAATTGAAACTGTGGACGGTGTATGGGTTGCCGACTTGAGAAATCTCTTCTAATTGCACCAATATGGAATTGAAACTAAGCAACAGGCTGAAATGCTCGATGCCATCCTGCCCTTCTAATTGCACCAATATGGAATTGAAACGTATGGCCGTATCCGATGGTGAGTTTATGTGCAGGGCTTCTAATTGCACCAATATGGAATTGAAACTTAATATCGATGCTGCGACAGCGAAGTATCAGAACGCTTCTAATTGCACCAATATGGAATTGAAACCTCGGAATTATACAAAAAGGTCGCAGTATTCGGTACACTTCTAATTGCACCAATATGGAATTGAAACTGTCTATATCATCGGCAGACCCTACAGCCCGCCATCTTCTAATTGCACCAATATGGAATTGAAACGAAAGATTAAGTCTTTGATCAGCTCACTACGGACACTTCTAATTGCACCAATATGGAATTGAAACTACGTAAGTCTGTTTGAATGTAGCTTTGAGTTTCCAGCTTCTAATTGCACCAATATGGAATTGAAACCACCTTGACTGTCCGCGACACCCTGTCCGACATATCTTCTAATTGCACCAATATGGAATTGAAACTTTGTCACGCGCAGCCGTATAGTCATCGTAGTCCTCCTTCTAATTGCACCAATATGGAATTGAAACTTTGAAAGACTGCCAGCCCGACGTATACGCATCACGCTTCTAATTGCACCAATATGGAATTGAAACCACATTGTCGGACTGCAAAGGAATTTTTACCGCAGGCTTCTAATTGCACCAATATGGAATTGAAACCAACTGGGATGCTCCAGGCATGGAGGATGTGCTTACTTCTAATTGCACCAATATGGAATTGAAACAAGGCAACGGGCGGAATCTTTGTAAGTATAATCAATCTTCTAATTGCACCAATATGGAATTGAAACTTCAAATTTTCATTCTCAAATAGTGAGTGTTCTTCACCTTCTAATTGCACCAATATGGAATTGAAACAGCGAAGCGTCATAGATGTTTGTGACGACCTTGATCCTTCTAATTGCACCAATATGGAATTGAAACCGATTACCGCGTGCCCAACGACGCGACATAGACCTGCTTCTAATTGCACCAATATGGAATTGAAACTTTGTAAACTCGACATACATCTCTGTGTTGTTGATGCTTCTAATTGCACCAATATGGAATTGAAACTACGAACCCGAACTTGTTCCATCGGTAATCGGAACCCTTCTAATTGCACCAATATGGAATTGAAACTACTTCATTCTTGCCGCCGACATCACCCGATCAAAACTTCTAATTGCACCAATATGGAATTGAAACCTTGAAAAGGTCTGGGAGTTGTTTACCGTGTAAGTCTTCTAATTGCACCAATATGGAATTGAAACGAGATTAAGGCGTTGACGGGATGGTTGACTGATGTGCTTCTAATTGCACCAATATGGAATTGAAACATACTCTTGTTGAAATAGAAGAAGTCAGTGTAGTTACTTCTAATTGCACCAATATGGAATTGAAACAAAAGTGCTCACC